>JAEEGL016051602.1_pt1 | contig 14568 bp, 13 predicted proteins | sample 9134231 | NCBI WGS metagenome assembly JAEEGL01 (sample SAMN16246548, study PRJNA631951) | gut metagenome | biome: gut microbiome; feature: rumen; material: fiber-attached | host: Bos | place: Iran: Karaj | collected 2018-10
AATACTGGTGGTCAAACAATTTCATTAGGCAATAAGACTTACTACTTAAATATGTATGCTGGTAAAACTCTCTATTGCTATGATGAATCAAGTAAGAAGAGTTCCCAATTAACCACAAATAAAGTTGAAGACTTCTATATCTATAACGGTATCTTATATTTCAACCAAGTTACTATGCTAACTAATAATGACTTATACGCTGTTAACTTAACAGTGGGTGGTGAAGCAGAAAAGATCAATTCTAATGACGTTAGAAATATGACAAGTGATGGTACATATTTATACGCTACTCACTATAACTGGGCTGGTGTATCAGGTGGTATGTCTAGAATGAGAATTGATGGTAGTGAATATGTTAAATTCTCTGAAATTAATGGTGCAAAGAATTTAACTGTTAAAGACGGTAAACTCTATTACATCAACTGCGCTACAGGTCAAGATAATGGCTATATTGAATATGTGACATTAAGTGATATTACAAGCACAACCGATGGATTATCCGGAACAAGGTTATCTAATAATATCAAAAACGTTAAACAATTTGCCTTTGATGGAAATAATATCTTCTACATCTATAACGGCACAATTGACAATTCCATCAGAAGAACTGATTTCACTTCTTTAGGTGAAGGAACTAAACTTGCTTCTAGCAAGACCAATCCAAATGAAATCTTATTAAATGGCAACTACGTGTATTATTATTCCTATGCCGCCACAGCTGCTAGTAGTGCTGGTTTCTATAGAGTAAGCAAGACCGCTACTGGTGATGGCACACAAGAATTATTAGTGGGCTATGATAGCAAGTATTATGGATCTAACTTATCAATTTCTGATTCTGGAAATATGTACTTCTTGAACTATATTCCTAAATTAGTCTTAGGTGATGCACACTTCTATCAAATTAATCTAAGCACTAAAGCAGTTCTTAAGATTAATTAATACAACAGCAAACAAACTTAATAAACACAACTCTCATCAACATTGATGGGAGTTTTGTCATTTGAAAGCATTTAGTCTCTAAGCATGAAACCATCATATGGATAAATGCAATCATTAAGATATCTATTGATGTTCTCAATAAAATGATATTTATCGTTGATCATCTTTCTATATTCAATATACTTTTGCATTCTTAGATGTTCAAAATCACTATATTTCTTTATCCCAAATATATCAATGTTGTCATTGAGATCTAATAATTTAACTAGCGCGGAAATAGAGTTTTTAAGAACAATATCAATATAGGTTGTATAATCAACGTCTTTATCGTGGGTGATGTATTGAAGTGGTGTCTTGATGTACATCTCAAAATAATCTTTATATCCTAAATCTTCATACATGCCCTCAATATCTTCAATCGTGGCCATCCAGTCTTCCATCACATCGTGCAATAGGCACACTTCTTGAACACCATAAAACGGAATTCCGTATTCCATGCATTCATCAGAATCAAAATTGATGTCATTTATGCATAATGTTTCACCATATTTTTGATAGATACGGAATGGGTGACCAAAATAAGGAGTTCCATTTTCTCTTTCCGCTCCATTATGAGCAACTTTAGCGATGTAATAAGCAATACCCACTGTGGATTTAAATGCATCTGCAATTTCTTTTTCGTCTACCCAGTGTTCTAATGCCACCTTTTTAACATAATTGAGCAATTCACTTTTCTTTTTCATAATTCCTTTCCTCACTTTCGGCTACATTATAGAAAAGTGAAATATGTATTTGGTCAAATGTCATTGGACATTTACAATAGTGGTATGGAAACGTTAAAAGAATATATTGCTAGACATACCGCTAACGAAGAGAAGTCATCATGTTTTGCTAAATATATAGAAGATCTAAAGAACGCACATGGTATTAAAAAAGATTCTGAAATATATAACAAAGCCAATATATCTAGACAAAACTGGTCTTCTTTTATGTCTAATAAATCAGAACCATCATTAAAAACTCTATTAAAAGTAGTGTTTGCTATGAAACTAACTAATCATGAGTGCAAATATCTCTTAAAGAAGATGGGATTCACATTATCATCTTCTAGTAAATTCTCTTTAATCATTAGATATTGTGTAGAAAACAAAATATATGATTTATACGATGTTAATAGATTATTAGAAGAAAACGGATTCTCTGATTCATTGCTTATTTAACAAATAAAAATAAATGGTTAAATCAAATGTCAAATGCGGTTTGACCTTTTTAATTATCTTTTTTCCTATAATGACATCGTAGTTAGGATGAAAGAATATGAAATACTACTTAGTGGGTGATGACTTCAAAAGATTGTTTCTTGAAGATGAAAATACTGGAAGAGCCATTTTTTATCACTTAGGAGATAACAAATGGTATGAAGGCACCTTTTTACTATGGAAATGTAGAGTGGGCTTTGATTCTTCGGAACCTGATGATTCTCCATATCGATATGGAAATCTTTCTTATATGGAAGATATCGCTGAAATCAACGAACTTGAAGCAGAACAATTCTTGGGTAGAAAGATAACTAAAGAAGAAATCGCAGGACCTTTTGATAAGTTCAATGAAGAGTACAGTGAGTATTTAAAAAGAATCGATATAGAGCGATCGAAAACATAATTGTTTAATTGAATCAACTCTCACATTGTTATAATAAAAATATGGATGGTATGGCACAAGTAATAGTTATTCCACTTCTAGTGGTGGTTGTAATGCTTTTGGCTTTAACACCTGTTTTTGTGTTTTCCCATAAAAAAGCAGAAGAACAAAGAAAAATACGTGAAGAGCTAATTACTGCTTGGAAAATTTTTGTTAAAGATGGCCAAGAGATTACATCTGCTGCTTTCGAAGAAATTAGACTATTAACTCTAAAACAATACATGCAACAATCTGCTGAACAATATGAATGCGAAGGAGCTTTTGTTATAGCTGTCGAGAACAAGAAACGTTTTTACTACGGTGAATCAAAAAAGATATTCAATGCTATAAATTTGCAAATAAAAGGAAGAGGTAACAAAGAACTTTTTGATGATGTTTCTAAAAGCAGAACGGTTTTAGTAAAAGCACTAGCTTTTTGCTTTTTAAGTTTAGATGAGCGCAAAAATATAAAGGAAAGACTTACTAAAGAATATGTAGATGCAGGCTTTACTCAATATGGAAAAAAGAAACAGAGCGAAAACAAGCCATCTATATCAGAAAAGTCTGAACAAAATGAAGCATCATATTTAAATCACGGATTATCTGTGACAAGGATGGTCGGCATTGTTCGCCAACCAAAAGGTGGCTTTATAAGCCCATCTAAAATGGAAAAAATAGTTTTTGAAAATCAAAATCCTTTGTCGCTTGAAGAAAATGTTCACCCAAGTTTGGTTGGAATGGCTGTCGATTATATGTCTAGATTCTTAATGGGTGATAAGAAAGAAAATGCTTTTGAAATAAGTTTAAAGGGTGCGCAAATGATCGGTCAAAGTTCAAAGGCAAAGGCATATTTAGATAGAATAAAAGGAAATGATAATAATTCTATAGTTGCTGCTCTCAAACTTGTTTCGTATGATTGCGTTTTTAGAGCAGGACCACACGTTTATGTCGATCAAAGCAACATGTTACCTTCTAACGAAACAATATTAAACATATCCGAGATGTTAAATAGAACAAGAGCATTTTGGAAACTATATGGACCAATAACTGTTTATGGACCAACATTTGATGGTGGATATACAAAGAGCGTTTCGACAGGCGATGGCGATTATTTAACGAAAGACACGATTTGGGATTATAAAGTTTCTAAAGATGTCGCGAATAGTAAACAAACCCTTCAACTACTTTTGTATTATTTATTAGGAATTCATTCTGTTCATTCGCATTTTAAAGATATTAAGTATATCGGGATATACAATCCGAGATTGAATATTGCTTATAGATATCCAATTAGTTCTTTATCATCCGAAACAATCGAGTATATAGAAAAAGAAATCATCGGCTATTGATTTTTAATACCTATTTTATAAAAAGTGAAAGCACATTTGAGTCTACGCTAACGAGCAGAATAGCGAACAAGTGCTTTTATCTTTTTCAGGAGCATAATCCACTGCAGAGATACTTTTGCTTTATTTAAAAACAAAGATATGACAATTATGCGACTACATTTTGCAAATATAGTAAATAATTGACAAAAGTATTTAAGGTATCTTATTATATTTTTGAGGATTATGGTATGATTACAAAAAGAGAACGTTTCAAAAAAGTGGCAGTCCAACGAACAAATAAAATAATTAACTATGTTAGATTGTTAGGCAATTGTGCAAATAAAAATAATTATGAATATTCTGAGGCAGACATCAAAAAGATTTTTTCTGCTATTGAAAAAGAACTAAAACTATCTAAGTCAAAATTTGAAGAGAACCAAGGAAAGGGCAAATTCGATCTATAGTAGCTATGACAATTAATATGCAATCGGCTCCTACTAATTATTTGAGCCACGTTAAATTTATTATCAAAATGTATGAAAGAGATGGTGTTGAGCTTCCTCATGCTTTTCAAAAAGATGCAATCCAAAATGCTGCTGGCGCACGCTCCAACCCATCGAAATGGCACGGTTGGAAATGCATAATAAAACTTTTTGAAAACGATAAAGGAAGGTTTTTGATTGTCGAAGATTTTGGAACAACCGGTTTAACAGGACCAAATCTCACAATAGACCAAATATCCGAAATGTGCGCTAATGATGAAGATTTTCCTGAAAACTATCGTTTAGCAAGATTAAGCTGTCGAAATGTTTCTGGTGATTTAAAAGCTGGTGCTGGTTTATTTGGTGTCGGCAAAACACTTTATAGTGCAGCATCTAATGTTAAAGTTTGTAAATATTATTTCGAGTCGATTATTGATACAGGTGAATACAGAGCAAATATTAATGACAGAAATATGCTCAGATCAGAAGGTGCGTTCACTAATGAAGAAGGCAAGCGATTTATTAAAGAAGAAACCGGTTTAGAACCTATTGACCATGTTGGAACCAGATTTATCATTGTTGATCCTAAAGATGAAATTGTGGAAGCCATCACATCCGGAAGAATGGAAAGAGATGCTGCTGAAACATGGTGGAGAATTATTCCATTTTTAAATGAAGATGAAGGCATTTTTATTAACGATAAAAGGGTTGAAATACCAGAACAATACTCTGAAAGCAACATTTATGCTGGGCAGGGAAGACAATCAGACAAGCACAATGATTTAGTCGATGGACTTTGTACAAAGAAATATGGATTGTTTATCTGCAAGGAATTAGATCCTCAACTCCGTGGTTTCTACTTCTATAGAAGAGGTATGAAGATTGGAAAAATTGAAATGCAAGATGTTCCAAAAGATATAGAAGACAAATACTATGGATTTATCGAACTACAAAGTGACTATGAAGAAGAATTGGCTAATATTGAAAGTGGCACCCACTATGATGTAGATGGGACAAAGAAAAACTCTAAAATATATTCTGCTATGCGAGATTTCGTTCGCGAATTCTTCAAAGAATGTTTAATCTCTTGGGGATATATCAAGGTTAAGGAAAATGAGAATAAACGCCTATATCAAATGGCTAAAGAAATACAAAATCAAGTTCAAAATCTCTTTAAACAAAATGGTTTTGAGGAAATAGGCAAAGGCGATATCAAAAAACAATACCATGCAGGGTTTCAAAATGTTGTTTATCCAAATCCTGATGAAGAAAGAACTGTTCACACAAATGACAAAATAAAGTTTCAATTTTACATAAGAAATCACACGATTATTGAAAATCAGTTTAATGTAAGAATTGTTATAAAATCATCAACAAAAACAAATGAGATTTATTCTAAAAAAATCACTGTTGATGGCAGCGACAAATATGTGTCAGAAGAATTGGCCATCGAAGTAAACGAATTAAATGCGGAAAGATATTCTGACAATGATGTTGTTTTGAGCGTAGAACCTTCCATAGGAAGAAGAAATGAAAATAAGCATATTTATTTCTATTACGATATTGAAACAAAGAAAAATCCAGAACGTGATTTTGAATTAATAATGAGCAACAGAAATATGCCTCGCCAAAATGATAAACGTATTAATACTGGAGAGGTTATTTCCGACATTCGTTATTCACTCACCAACAATACCAACACAACAACAAAGTTGCTTTTTACAGTCAACACTCTTAACTGCGAAAGTGGCAACTCACTTATTGAAAAAGTACTTAGAGAAGAATATGTTGTTGAGCCTTGTTCTGAAATAGAAACAAATCCATTTGACATTGTCTTTAGTCAAGAATTGTACGAAGACAAACTCTCTAAAGGAAAAATACAAATCAGAGCACGTGCTATTGTTGCCGAAAATTCTGGCATCTATGCAAAAGGCGATATTGCTGGTGAATTTAACTATTTTATCTTTTTTAATAAAAATCAAAAGAGTGGTGTCGAAGATTCATTTGAGCCATCTATTGTAAGAGATCCAAATGATAAAAGATGTTCATGGATTGAAGGCAAACAAGGCAGCAGAAAAATTATCATTAATGCCGGTCACCCGGAATTTGATCTTTTGCCAGATGAAAATAGTCGAGAGATGTATATTGCAAGATTAATGATTAAGGAATTTGCATACCTATATTTAAGAGAAGGGAAATTCTCAGTTATTCTAGAAGATGACCCGGATGGTAGTAAAACTAATTCGGTTGACTTAATTGAAATCCTAAATAGAAAGATTGATGAATTGTGGTGGGCTAGATGTCAAAACTAATCAATAAAGTTGATAACAGGTTAGAATACATTGATATTTTAACTGCCGAAGAAATTGAAGAAGCCAGACAATTCCTTGAGAAATTGCAATATGAAGTCAATCAATTTGAGCAAGAATTATCCAAAACAATGTCTTCTTCAACCATTGAATATAGATATAAAATTGGTGAATTTCTTGATAAACAAATTCGAGAAAACAATATTTCATCTAAAGAGCGTATTTATGTTTGGAATGAAATAAGAGATTTAACTGAATCAGATATTGAAATTGCACAAGATAGAGGCAAAAGAAGAGAGTTCTATGAGTATTGCTATAGGATTTATCAATTTGGCGAAGAATTAGCTTATGCTTTTACTTGGTCTCAATGGGTGGATATATTAGATAGATCCGCAGCTTTAAAGGATGAACGTTTTGTTACTTGGCTGTCAAAGACTGAATACAAAATTAACACTGATAATTTAAGAATGCTTTTGCTAATACTGACAATGTATTTAGAAAAAAGAGATCTAAGTGTGTTTGATGATGATGAGGTACAAATGAAATTTGACTTCTTGTTCACAATTGTTATCCAATGGAACGATTTATTCAAAAAATATTTTGGTTCAAAGAAAAGCAATCTATCAGATGCAAGAAGAGAAAAATTCACAAAGTACAAGAAAAAATATATTTCCGATGTGCTAACGAATTCCAAATTTGCAACCATAGAGATGCTTCCAAGTATCTGCGAGGGTGCATTTAAAAAATATTTTGTTGATATAGATACAAGCGGTAATTTCAAAAAATAGCTTCTTACATACACGTATATGTAGTAAAATTTTACTGACGTACCCCATACGTCGGAGGATTATATGAAGATTAAAGGAATGTCATTGTTTAGCGGTGGCGGTATTGGCGAAATGCGTTTGAGCGAAACTAATGTCGACATTATAATTGCTAATGAACTTTTGCCAAAAAGGTGTGAGTTCTATAGTTTTTATAATCCAAAAACCGATGTTGTTAATGCAGATATAACAAAAAAAGAGACTAAAGAATTATTGATTGAAAAAGCCAAAAAAGCCGGAGTGGATTTTATTATGGCTACTCCCCCTTGCCAAGGCGCATCTCTTGTTGGAAAAAATAAGAATCTTGAGGAAATGAAAAATGACTTTAGGAATTATCTTGTCTTTGATGCTGTAGAAATCATTGATGCTATAAAGCCAACCTTCATAATGATTGAAAATGTTACAAGGTTTTATGACATGCTATATTCTTATCAAGATCGCTTAAACGTTCCATTGTTAGAGATTTTGAATGACAAATTTGGAAGTGAATATAACATCGAATATAATGTTTTCGATTCTGAAGAATATGGTGTTCCTCAAGCCAGAAAAAGAGGAATTGTTCGCATGTGGAAAAAAGGAAACACGTGGAACTTACCCAAGAAGGAAAGAATCATTACCGTAAGAGAAGCGATAGGAGACCTCCCTTCTTTAGAAGCTGGCCAAAAAAGCAATATTAAAAATCATTATGCGAGAAATCATACCCCTGAACATATCTTATGCATGAAGCATACTCCGACAGGACATTCTGCTTTTGAAAATAAAGAATATTATCCAAAAGATAAAAACGGTAAAAAGGTTCGAGGGTTTGCAGCAACATTTAAAAGAATTGAATGGGATACACCAGCTCCAACAATCACGATGAGAAATGATTGCATTTCTTCTCAAAGCAACGTGCATCCAGGCAGACCTTTACCTGATGGAACTTATTCAGATGCCAGAGTTTTGACACCTAGAGAATTGTTCATCTTATCTTCGATAGACCCTGATATTGATATGCCGCCAACTGTATCTGAATCACAAATTAGATATATGGTAGGAGAAGGCATTCCGCCAAGAATGGTTATGAAAATAGTGAAAGGGATTAAGTATGGAGAAAATTAGCGGTGCTTCTTTGTTTTCTAGTGCAGGCATTGCTGAACTGTACTTAAAACAAATTGGAATAGACATTAAAGTTGCTAGCGAACTAATTGCTAGGCGTTGTGATCTGCATGAATATCTTTACCCGACATGTAAAATGATTCGTGGCGATATAACAAACGAGACTATCTTTGATAGTGTGAACAAAGAAATTCACAACAATAAATGTAAATTCTTATTAGCCACTCCTCCTTGTCAAGGAATGAGCAGTCTGGGAAAAAAAGAATATTCAACCGATAAACGTAATTATCTTATTTTCTATGTTTTTGACATTATCAATGATAATGATTTTGACTTTATCTTAATTGAAAATGTTCCTAAGTTCCTAAAACTTTATTTTCCATTCGAAGGAGAAGTTTTAAAACTTGTTGATATTTGTCAGAGAAAATACTCAGATAAGTACAATATTGATTCGTTTGTCTTAAATGCAAAAGATTATGGTGTTCCTCAAAGTAGACCCAGAGGTTTTATACGCATTTGGAAAAAGGGGCTGAATTGGAAAAAACCTGAACCACAAAAAGAAATAACGCTAAGAAAATGCATCGGTGATTTGCCATCACTAGATCCTGGTGAGGATAGTGGAATCAAATGGCATTTCGCAAAACCTCATAATGAACGCGAAATTTTAGCTATGCGTCATACTCCTGAAGGGAAATCTGCTCTAAAGAATCCAGTTTATTATCCTAAAAAGCCTAATGGTGATCCAATTAAAGGCTTTCACAATACCTATAAAAGAATGAAATGGGATGAACCTTCTCCTGCAAGAGCCATGAACAACGGCAATCTCGGAGGGCACAACAATGGACATCCTGGTAGACTTTTGCCGGATGGGACATATTCAGATCCAAGAGTTATGACTTTAAGAGAACTATTTATCGTTTCATCAATTGACCCTGATTGGGATTTACCAAACTGGGTAACAGATAATTTAATTAGACAAGTGATTGGGGAGGCAATACCGCCAAATTTCGCTAAGGAAATCTGCAGTGGTATAACGAAATTATGATTCAATTAAATAGAAGCAAAGACCATAAATGGATTTTTCAGAAGAATATAAGCTCTGCCAATATCATGCAGCAATTCATCGCTATAACAAATAGGATGGATAATAAGGCGTATAAAGAAGTGATGATGTCAGAATTACGTCGTAGTGGTTTTTATCACGGTCGTTCTGCTGTCGGTTCATCGAACACAATGGGCGTAAGAACAAGCCAAATGAAGTTTTATATGTTTGGTTATTCTCTTCCTTCATCGCCAAAATCATCATTCTTTTTATCTCCTATGGCTGCTAGCATGCTTAAAGATAGAACGAGCGAAAACATTGGCAAAATGTGTCTTGTGAACTTGTTTTCAATGCAATACCCTCACCCATTTAGCGATACAAGTTCCGATTTTAGAATTTATTTTGGCAGATTATTAGTTAAGCTGCTTTTAGATAACAGATTGGACAAAAAACTATATATTGATGAGGCGTGTTATTTCTTGCCATTTTTAGAAACAATAAATTCAGTTAAATATAATGAATTGGTCGAGAGCATATTGGAATTTAGAAGATTGTCTTTTAGACAAAAAGATGGATTATTTAAGCAAGTTAGAAATTATGATGATGTTTTTGCCAATGTATTCCACGAATTTAATTATTACTTTTTAAGAATATTTAATGGCTTGCACGTTTTAGATATTGTTGGTGATGAATATTACAATGGCGGTCAGCTTCACTCATTCCATCACGGCAATGGAGAAACATATAGAAACGATGCATATGTGACAAGAGGTAGTTATTCTGGATATTTCAAAATTAAAGATAATCTTATTAACTACGCCTCGAGTTTGGTTGAGAATTACTCTCCTTTTGAGATGCCTAAAACACTTGCAGATTATTATTCAGAAGAGGATTTTATTTTAGAGTTATACCAAAGAAAACCAGCGGTATATTTAAGCATCATCAATCCATCGATGCAAAGGAATCAAGAGGTGTCTGAAATCATATTTAACATGGTACATATGTCTCGTTTTGGCTCAAGAGATGGACAGGATTTCGAGAGATCATTAAAACCTTTATTTGAACTTTTCAAACAAGCTGAAAACGTTGAGCTTATTGGTGGATCTGGTGATACAGATATCCTTTGTGCTATGCGAGCAGGAGATGATTCTTTGTATAAAATCAATGTCGATGCCAAAACTTCAACAAGCTCAACGGCCTCATTGAATCCTGCGAGACTAACAAATCATCTTAGAATTCATAATTCAAAATATTGTATTGTTGTTTCACCTAGATTTGCTTTAGGAGTGGCTGGTGATATTGCAGGATCTAAAATTGTTGCAATCACAGCAGAGACTTTAGCGAGCTACTGTATAAATGAATATAACGTTTCATCTGATGGTTTTATTGACTTCTCAATGATTGATGAAATTATTAGAAAGCACCTTGGTTTCAATATTACAAATATTGTGCAGGAATTTGTTAACAACTATTATGGAGCTTAAATTATGAAAAATGAAACTATTGAGCGTATAAGAAAGTTTTCCGAAGACAGAGATTGGGACCAATTTCATAGCCCTGCAAACTTAGCTAAATCAATTAGTATCGAGGCAAACGAACTTTTGGAGTGCTTTCAATGGTCAGACGACAACTATGATATCAATGAAGTCAAGGAAGAACTCGCTGATGTTATAGTGTATTGTCAAGACATGCTTGATAAATTGGGCTTAGATATTGATGAAATAGTAAACGCTAAAATGGATAAAAACGAAGCCAAATATCCAGTTAGTAAATCTAAAGGCAAATCAGATAAATATAATAAATTATGATTATATATAAGGACAGCGTTGCTCATTTTCACAAAGATGTCTTTGAAGGCTTAATCGCCAAAAAACTCGAAGAATTATTTTTAGAATACAACATTGGAAAAGAATCACGTGGTGAATATAGAAGCTGGAACAATTCATTAGAAGTGGTTTCATCAACTCTAAATTATTCCAATGTTAATGAAGATTTATTTGTTGCTATTGAATATCAAATACCGCTTACTTCAAAGAGAGTAGACTTCCTTATTTCGGGTTTAGATGAACTTGATAATGAAACAGTAGTGGCTATTGAATTAAAACAATGGGACAAGGTTGAAAAAACCAATCTTGAAAACTGCATTAAAACATATGTTGATGGAAGAAATGATGTAAGACCTCATCCATCACAACAAATACTTTCTTATTGCCAATTAATATCTAATTTCAATGTTAGTGTTCAAGAGGATGGGATCAATATGGTTCCTTGTGCATTTTTACATAATTATCCATCTGAAAATAAAGATATTTTGGAAGATGAATCATATTCTTATGTAGTTTCCAAAGCACCTTTATTTTATAAATCCGATAGAGCGGCATTAGGTGAATTCGTTAAAAAACATGTTAAGAAGCCTGCTAAACGCGATTTATTTGAAGTTATAGATAATGGAAAACTTCATCCATCTAAAGCTCTTCAAGACTCAATTCTTGACTTATTAGACGGCAAAGATGAATTTGTGATGGTGGATGAACAACAAGTTGCTTTTGCTACAATTACAAAATTAGTTAGAGATAATATCCGCAAAGGTGGCAAATATACAATTATCGTTAGAGGTGGACCTGGCACAGGCAAATCAGTCATTGCTATTCAAACAATGGCTAAATTATTAAGTGAAGGATATGCCTGTAGTTATATGACAAAGAACGCCGCTCCTAGAGAAGTGTTTGGCATTAAACTAACTGAAGGTCATAAAGATAAAAAGTATATAGCAGGTATCTTAAAATCCCCAATATCTCTAGAACGCTCCACAAAAGAAAATATTTATCCATGCTTACTAGTGGATGAAAGTCATAGACTTTGTAAGCATTATGCTCATAATCAAGTCGAAGACATTATTAGAAGTAGTCAAATCAATGTTTTCTTTATCGATGAAGATCAAAGAGTAACTACCAAAGATATTGGAACAGTTGATCTAATTAAACAATTTGCAAAACAATATAATTCGAAAGTTATTGATGACCCATCATTAACTCTTAAATCTCAATTTAGATGTAATGGTAGTGATGGATATATGCAATTCTTAGATAATGTTCTAGGTATTAGAGAAACACCAAATACATCACTAGATGGATTAGATTACGATATACGTGTATTTGATTCTCCAACAAAAATGAGAGAAGAATTAGAAAAGATCAATGCTATCAACAATAAAGCACGTATCGTAGCGGGTTATTGTTATGAATGGGTTTCTGAAACGGCACCTAAAGCATACGATATTTGGTTAGAAGATGGTTTTAAAGCTCAGTGGAACTTAAGAGGTGGTCAACCATTCGCTATTGCAGATACATCTTTTGATCAAGTGGGATGCATTCATACTTGCCAAGGTCTTGAGTTTGATTATGTTGGTGTAATCATTGGTCAAGATATGAGATTTGAAAATGGTCAAGTAATAACTGATCAAACAAAAATTGCAGAATCAGATAAATCATCTGGCATTAGAACTTGTAAAGATAAAGCGTTAGCAGATAGACTTATTAGAAATACATATAAAACCCTTATGAGCAGGGGTCAAAAAGGTTGCTTTATTTATTGTGAAGATAAGAAACTGAATGAATTTTTTAGATTATCATGTGGTTCAAAAAAATAGTAAAAAATAAATATCTCTGGATTGTCATTTTTGTTGTTTCATCAATTTTAGCTATTCTTTCTTCTATTTTAAATTGGGACAATAGACTGACTATTGCAATTGGTAGTGTTTTGTTGTCTTCCACAATAGCTGTTCTTATTAGACCATTGTTGACGAAAGAAAAAATGGATCTCGTTGAAAATGTCTTTGTTGTTCTTTGTTCTATCCTGTTGATTGCAACATTTATTGCCTACTCATTAGCACCAAGCGATTATGACAAAAGTGGAGTAATTCAAATACTTGCCGCTGTCATCGGTGGTTTTATTACTTTGTACGGCGTTGGGATGACAATTAAATACAATAGATTAGCAAAGATTGAAGATGAAATCAAAATGGCCAAACCCCATGTTTTTTCTGTTGGCAATGAGACAATAAAGCGATTGTTTTCGGAAAAAGGAAAAGAACGTTCTGTTGAAATATCTGATTCACTTTCAACGACAGTCAAAGTCAAAAAAGTCGCCGCTAATTATGCTTTCTTATCTATTGCGATTGCCAATTCTGATGCTGCGACATGCACGCTTAAAGGATTTGTTTTAAACGATTGTGACATGATAGTTTTGCAGTATGATTATGTGATGACGAAGGGAAGCACAAATCTTTTTACCTTAAATTACTTTTTCAAATACAAAGAAGAAATAAAGAGTGTTGACATTATTTTGGGTGATATGTTGGATAATATTTATTTGGCACAAACCTCATTTTCCACATTATCAATTAAGAGAACTGGCGCGAAAGAAATTGTAATTAACGGCATCAAAAAAATTGAAATGTCAAAGCGTGATGATTTGAATTGTTTAAAGTATTAATATCAAGTACCTAAAATACTCGTTATGCAAGTTGATTAATTACTGGGAAGCTAACGTTTCCTTTGTTGCTTACTGATAAATCAGTTAAACTAAAAGATAGCGAATCTCTTATATGATTACCAAAACAGTTATTAAAGATTATGTCGCTAAAAGATGCCCCTATTTAGTGTCTCTAGAACTAGAAGACAAAACTTTAATCGCGCTTTTAAAAAGATCAATAGCGAACCAAGAGAAATATAGAGAACTCGCAGAAGACGAAGGCGATAGTGATACTGATGGCGATGATGCTTTTGATTTGTACGAGACTTTAAAAGACTATCCATATCTTAAAAAAGAAATAACGGAATTTGAAAAAACAATTAAAAAGAATCC
>JAEEGL016160292.1_pt1 | contig 14568 bp, 12 predicted proteins | sample 9134231 | NCBI WGS metagenome assembly JAEEGL01 (sample SAMN16246548, study PRJNA631951) | gut metagenome | biome: gut microbiome; feature: rumen; material: fiber-attached | host: Bos | place: Iran: Karaj | collected 2018-10
CTTCCGCTGCACCAGCCAGTACCGTTCCAGAAGTTTCTGCGGGAGCGGAGAGACCCACATGAACGTTTCCACATTCTCTACGAGCAGATCGAACTGTCCTCCGCGTTCGAACAGGAAAATGCGCCGTTCGATGTCCTCCGGGAGCTCAGCCCGCTTTACAATGCTGACAGGCAGCGAAGGAACGTAGGGGTCCCCGTGCACGATTTCGATCAGCGGCTTCAGATCCTGGTAGGTGATTTCTTCTTTTTTGGCGATCGGGCTTTCGCGGCTCATGATCAGGACATAGGAGAATTCGGCGACCAGCTCGCCCGTCAGTCCCTTTTCCTCAAGCATGTCCCGGAAATAGCGGTCGTAATCCACGGCATAGCGGATCACGCCGAGATGATAGCCTTCGTTCAGAATGTTGGAGATCGCCTTCGAGGAGTTTGTCTCCATATAATAGATCTCCGCCGGGTCGCTGCTGAGCCTGTGGGAAAACTGGACAAAGGCGTCCGAAATATAGCTCGCCCTGGGTACTGAAATCGAGAACCGCTGTTTTACGGGCGCACCGTTCTTATACTTTTTCTCGATCTCGTCGATCCGCTGCAGCGCCAGTTCCGCGTACCGGATGAATTCCTCTCCGTCCGGCGTGAGATGCATGCCCTGGGGCGTCCGCGCGAAGATCGTGATGCCGAGATCAGCCTCCAGTTCCTTGATGCAGCGGCTGAGGTTCGGCTGCGCGACGAGAAGTTTCTCCGAAGCTTTGTTGATCGAACCCGCGTTCGCGACTTCGACGGCGTATTTCATGTGCAGTAAATTCATGGCGATTCCTTCCGTTTTCCCGGATCATAAGGACGTTTTTTCAGACCGTGCAGGCAGACGATCCTCTGCTCTATTCATCATAACCGAGGCGGCGGACCAATCCAATACGGCGGTCCGCTTCTGAAAAATATATTATTTGACGGCACGGCGCTTCCTTCGCGGACTGTTTTGCACAGTATCCATACGGGTGGTCTGATTTTGCCATCCTGCATAAAAAAACGTCCGCGCCTGGCGCGGACGGATGATTCTGTGACTGTCGCCGGAATGAGACAGAGCGATCCGGATCTAGAAGCTGATGTCCGGCGTATTGTCCCGCTCGTAGGAGACCCAGTTGCCATTTTCGATCAGCTCTTCACGCGCGAGTGCTGTGAGGAGTTCGTCCGTCTGTCCGCACAGGGAAAGCCTTTCGGACATGACTGAGTAGAACTGAGCCATTTTGGAGTGGTCGGATGCCTTGCGCTGAAGGGATTGCTTTCCGAAGTAGTTGGCGATGAACAGCGTAATCGCGGAGATGCTTCCCATAACGATCTTCAAAACCGTGCGCCAGATCTCGGGGTCCGCAACGGGGAAACGCGGCTTGAGGAGTTTTCCGCCTGAAAGCAGCTCGAACAATACGGCGAGGAGATACATCACGACGCTGATCAGGAGCGCCGTCCGCACGGTTCTTTCGCTCACGGTAAGGCTGGCGGAAGCCTTGATCCCCGCCCGCAGGTGGTACGCTTTCTGGTCCTCCGGCCAGCAGTCGCGGACCGGATGCTGCGTCTCGGGCGCGGGTCCGATGTGAAGGGCGGAGAGCGACGTAAGGATCCAGGGGGTCTCCTCGCGCTGGGACCATGACAGCAGATCCGGAACGTTGCGGTCGCTTCCCGCGTACCGGAGAAACAGCTGCACGCGTATGCTTTCCGCCAGAGCCCTGCATTCGAGATACAGTCTCTGACATGCCGACCGGACCGCGTAGCGCTGGCAGAGCCACGCCGCTAGCAGCATCGCGCCGCAGATCAGGATCATCCAGATGAGCTGCGCCTCATCGTACAGAAGGAACGCCATAGTCAGCACCGATCCGATAACGGCCAGAAGCGCGAGCGTCCGCCGGTACTGTTTTGCCGCGTTTCCGCAGATCACGCTCGCCGCCTGATAGACATGTTCCATACGGCGCACACAGGGATCCAGCGGAAGGTCCTCCGGAAGGAGAAGCCGGTCGGAGACAGGAATGGAAGCGGCGCGGCCGTTGAAGGAATCGGTATCGCTCAAAATCTTGCGGACGGCTTCCTCGTTTCCGAGATAGCGTACGGTTCCGGCCGTATCCGAGGAGGTTTCTTCCCGCGGCGTCATGATGTGGACCACGAGCTCGTTCATTTCCGACCTGGGCGGCAGCCCGGTATCCGGCCGGTAATCGCCTGAAAGCGCGAAAGAAACGGCCTCCGCCGTTCCGCAGCCCGAGAAGCCATCCTTCCCGTCCCAGAGCGCCAGAAGGACATGACAGTGGGAAGTCATATAGATGCCTGCCTGCCGGAAGAGGAAGTTGCGGAAAGGCATGGTTTCGGAAACGGATTCCGCCGCGGGAACGATAAATACCTGCTCCGCCATATCACAGTACCTGTGCAGCGCGGCGCGCGCTTCAGACGAGAAATCCTGTTCATAGACGGGAAGCTCCATCGGAAGCGGTACGATCAGTGGAATGCCAAGAGATTCCGCAGCTTCGGCGCAGAGGAGATCCGCACCCTCGGCGAGGCTGTTCATCATCTTGAACGGCGTGTTCGGATAGCGTTTCATAAGCGCTTCCAGTTCTGTTTTTACAGCATTCAGAAGAGGCGCGCGGTCATTTTCGCGCAGAGCGCGGTGACCGGTCACGCCGATTATGAGCGGAATGGTGTTGTCTGGTTTCATGGGCGCAGCTTCCTTTGCGGTTGATAGGCCGTACGGTATGCCCTGTTTTTTCCATTATACTTTCAGGAGGATGCATTTGCCAACTGCCATCGTGCGGTACAGGACCGGCAGATTCTTCGAATCCGTAACAGATTATTCAGTTATCCGCCATAAAATAGCCATGATTCTGTAGTATGCTGATATCGTCAGAGAGGAGGGATGTGCGTGAAACAGACCGATACTCCGAAGAAGTCCCCGGAGAAATCCGGGAAGCAGGACCCTTACGATCACGTCATCGAAAAGACATGGGAAGCCATTGACGCCCTGATCGCTGCCATGTGGCAGAAAGGCGAGTTCGACGTCCTGCAGAGGAGCGGAGACAAGGCTGTTTGACAAACGGCCCGGGAGGGATCACTCCCCAATGCAAGAACTAATTTTTTCATATTTTCTCCAGGCAGATGCCGTCCGTTTCCGGACGGCATTTGCTGTTTTTATGGCACTTTGATATACTGAAAAAAACGCGTTTTCGGAGGCAGCTATGGCATACGCAGATGATGTTTTCATCAGAATGTGCAGGGATATTATCGATAACGGAACGGATACGACGGGAGAGAAGGTCAGACCGCACTGGCCGGACGGAACGCCCGCCTATACGGTGAAGAAATTCGGCGTCGTCAACCGCTACGATTTGAGGAAGGAGTTCCCGCTCCTGACGCTCAGAAGGACGGCGGTCAAATCCGCGACGGATGAGCTTCTCTGGATCTGGCAGCGCAAGTCCAACAACATCCATGACCTGAAATCCCACATCTGGGACGAATGGGCGGATCCCGACGGCTCCATCGGAAAGGCGTACGGATATCAGATGCAGGTGAAGCATCAGTACAAGGAAGGGATGTTCGACATGGTCGACCGTGTCATATACGACCTGAAAAACAACCCGTACAGCAGGCGGATCATGACCAATCTCTACAACTTCCAGGATCTGCACGAGATGAACCTGTACCCGTGCGCGTACAGCATGACGTTCAACTGCACAAAGAACAAAGAGACGGGGAAACTCGTGCTGAATGCGATCCTGAATCAGCGCTCCCAGGACGTACTTGCGGCAAACAACTGGAATGTGGTACAGTACAGCGTGCTGGTCCATATGATCGCGCAGGTCTGCGGCATGGAAGTCGGGGAACTGGTCCACGTCATAGCGGACGCGCATATCTATGACCGGCATATCCCGATCATTGAGGAACTGATCAAGCGGACGCCGTATCCGGCGCCGAAGTTTACGCTGAATCCGGACGTCAAGGATTTTTATGATTTCACGCCCGACGACGTGAAGATCGAAGACTATCAGTATGGAGAGCAGATCCGCGACATACCGATCGCAATCTGACGGAGGGACTGCATGAAGCAGATCGTAAATGTAAGCAAAAACTGGGCAATCGGAAAGAAGGGACAGCTTCTCGCGCTGATTCCGGAAGATATGAAGTTCTTCCGCAGAATGACCAGCGGCAAGGTCTGCGTGATGGGAAGCACGACGCTTGAGAGCTTTCCGGGCATGGCACCGCTGCAGGGACGGGTCAACATCGTGCTGATCGACGATCCGGCGAAGATACGGCCTGAATCCTTAAGAGCCGCGCAGGCGGATAAAGAAGCCGGCCGTTCCACGGAACTGATCTATGTTCACTCCGTTCCGGAAGCGCTTCTGAAAATCGAGGAATACGTTCCGGACGACGTGTATGTCATCGGCGGCGCGACGATCTACCGGCTTCTGCTTCCCTACTGCGATACGTGCTACGTTACGCATAACGATATCGACGATCCGGACGCGGATACGTTCTATCCGGATCTTCTGAAGAGCGGGGAATGGGCAAGAACGGAGACCGGGGAGGAGCAGGAACAGAACGGCATCCGGTTCCGGTTCTGCACTTATACCAGGATCCGGTGAACCGGCCGGAAAAATTGAAAGCGAAAAAAAAGGCCTCCGTTTAACGGAGGCCTTTGATATCGGAAGAGTTACTGAAGGATCGAATCGATATAGAGCTGTGCCGCTTCTTCCGAAGCAAAATAGACCTTCAGGTTGCTGTACGATGCCCGGTAGGAAGCGTTCTTGTTCAGCACCTTGGCGGTCGTAACAGCGAAAGCGTCGATCACGGCGGGCTCTTTGGAGAATACGTGGAATTCCTGCGGGATCATGTCCTCGAGCTGGATCTGCTCTCCGAAATCGCCGAACTCCCATTTTCCGTTCTTATGGAAACCGCCCTTGAATCCTACCGCCAGCGGATTGCCCTTCGTGACGATCACGCCGTAGTTGAAGGAGAAGCCGTAGACGCTGTGGAGCGTGCCCTTCATCTCAAGCCCGTTGGTCTTGACGGAACCGAGGCTCATTCTCTTGCCCGAGACGGCGATCAGTGACCAGTCGCCTACCAGTGCCAGGGGTTCTACCACATAGGCTTCGAGCGTCGTCCCGTCGGGGAAGATGATGGAAGTCTTCGAAATGTTTTCCGGAACGGGTTCTTCCGTGGGTTCCGGCGTGGGCTCCGGTGTGGGTTCCGGAGTCGGAGCGGGTTCCTCGGTGGGTTCGGGCTCCGCCGGCTCTTCCGGCGCCGCCGCAACGGAAGGCGCTGCCAGAGGAGCGGATCCTTCCAGATACAGGGTAAGCGTGATGCCGGAATCCATCGCGTTGTCGATCGTCATGACGCCGTTCTCCAGCGTGCCGCTGAGATCGAGCCCGCCGCCTTTTACGGAGAATTTCGTGCCGTCCAGCGTCCATGTGCCGTTTGCGGACTGATTGTCAACGGTAAGCTCCGCCTTGCCGTTTTCCCGCAGAAGAACGGTAAAGCCGCCCTCGTAGACGGAATCCACGGGAATGCTGACGCCGCTCATTGCCGCTTCGGTCAGCGTGTAAAGGCCGAGATTCGGATCGGGAACCGCTTCTTCTTTCTTCCCGCCGGAACATGCCATGAGCTGGCAGACCATCAGCAGGCAGAGAAATACCGCTAAGAGTTTTTTCATGTATCTTACCCCCCTCAAGTTTGGATTATGCCGTTTCCCGCGGAATGCAGGAGTATTATAGGTTCATTATAATATATCTGTACGGGAAGTGAAAAGACCGAAATTCGGTTCGGAAACGTTTTGAAACGGACTGTTTCCGCCTGTGACAAACGCCCGTCCGTGTGCGATAATACAATCAAACAGTTTTGGAGGAACAGTATGCCGTTCAACACCCTTGATTATCTTTTGTGGAGGGGAGACCTGCCCTTTGAGAAATCCCCGATCAATCTCGTGGATCAGTTCATTTTTTCACAGCTTTCGACGCCGGATTATCAGGATATCGTTTCACCCGGCAAGAAAGAGATCACGGTGGCGGAAGCGGCCGAAGCTTACTTCGAAACGCATTCGGACGATTACAAGAGCATCGGGGTCCTGCAATCCAGATATGTGCTGACCATGTTCAACGAACTCTGCCGCACGACCCGGTTCCGGGATGCCGTGCTCTGCGGATACGGCAGCCGTGTCCGGCATGAGAAGGAGGAGCAGTTCGCGGCGGTCACGATCCGCCTGTCGGACGACCTCTCCTGCGTTTCCTTCCGGGGGACGGACGACACGCTGACCGGCTGGAAGGAGGACTGCAACCTCGCCGTCATGGATACGGTCCCTGCCCAGCGCGACGCGGTGGAATACCTGAAGCGCGCGGCCAAGAACTATCCGGGCAGGCTCATGACGACGGGACATTCCAAGGGGGGAAACCTCGCGATCTACGCGGCCGCCAGTGCGCCGCCGGAGATCCGGTGCAGGATCGTCAGCGCGGTCAGCTTCGACGGACCGGGATTCAGGGAGGGGTTTCTGAACAGCGAGGGATATCTGGAGATCAAGGACAGGGTGATAACGGTCCTGCCACATAATTCGATCATAGGTATCATGCTGAACATGGCGGGAGCGCCGTGCTACGTGCACTCGAGCATGAAAGGCCCCTTTACGCACGACGGCTTCAACTGGGACGTGCTTGGAACGGATTTCGTCCGCGAGGACGGGCTCGGAACGATCAGCAGAAAGATCCAGGAGATTCTGGCGGAAACGCTTGACAGCCTGTCCGACAGCGAAAAAGAGACGTTTATCGACGCGCTGTTCGACAGGATGACGGATACCGGCGCGCGTTCGGTCACGGAAATCGCCAAGCTTCCCATGCGGGATAAGGTGAAGATGCTCGGGTCCATGAAAAACGATCCGTGCCTTGCAGATTTCGCGGAAAGGATGATCCAGGTGGCCAAGCAGACCGTTCTTCCGGAAAAACTCTCACAGCTGATCTGAACGGCCGGAGAAGGAGGAAAGGTATTCCCGTACGGAACGGCTCATCTCTATCGAAAAATCGGAATCGTATTTCCTCATGCAGAATGCGCGGACCCAGTCCGCGTAAGGCCTGACGCCTGTATTCTTGACAGCCATGGCGGACCGGAGCGCGTCTCCGGTCTTTCTTATATACCGGTTTTCAAAGACGATATCCGAAAGCGCGAAGCGGGGCGGCTTGCTTGAGCCTGCCGGGAACGGCGCCGGTCTTCCGAACACAAGCATGGCGCACGGGAACACGTAGGGCGGAAGATCCAGAAGAGAACGGATCTTCCCACAGTTTTCCATGACGTCCCCGATGTAGCAGGAACCGATCCCCAGACTCAGCGCGGCGGTGACGGCGTTCTGCGCGGCAATGCACGCGTCGGTGACAGCGAGGATCAGGTCGCCCTCTTCCGGAAGACGCGGGGAGGCGTTTTCGAGCAGATAGGCGTCATACCACCGCTGCTGATCCGCGGCAAAGATCAGAACAAGGGGCGCGGAAGCGATGAACGGCTGATTGTCGCAGAGAACGGCGAGCCTGTTTTTGATCTCCCGGTCCGTGATGTCCAGTATGGAATACAGCTGCTGGTTTCCCGCCGTCGGGGCGCTGCAGGCAGCGAGCAGGATAGAGGTTTTTTCTTCTTCCGTTACGGGCGTGTCCTCATAAACCCGGACCGATCGCCGGTCCAGAAGCTGCCGGATCGTTTCGTTCTGAAGCATTTCGGGATCCTCCTGACAATCGTAATCATATCTTTTTCAAAAATGCTGGTATACGCCTTGACCCGTCTACGGACGCACGCGCGGCGCGTTACGGCAACAGTTCGCAGAGACGGGGGATGGAGGAGGCGGCGCCGGGTCTGGAAACGGCAAGCGCTGCCGCTCTGGACGCCGTTTCCATCGCGGCGCGGATGGAAACGCCCCGCGCAAGTTCCGCGATGAGATAACCCGTATACGTGTCGCCCGCGCCCGTTGTGTCAACGGCTTCGGCAGGATACGCCGGAACGGAACAGGTTCCGAACGTCCCTTCATATACGGAACCTTCCGCACCGAGGGTCAGGATGACGTCCGAACCCGGGAAACAGGAACGGAGGCGGGAAATGTCCGCCGCGGTCAGGACTTCCGTGCGGGTGAAGAACGCGCCTTCCGTTTCGTTCAGGATGATAAGATCGACGCAGTTCCACGGCCAGTCCGACATGTCCTCCGTGACGGGGGACGGATTGACGATCACGGTCATGCCGGACGATTTGGCCTTCCGGATGATATACGGCACAAACGGGATCTCGTTCTGGACAAGCAGCATGTCCCCGCTGCCGTAGTCCGACAGGACACGGTCCGCGAAAGCGGGATCCACCGTCCCGTTGGCGCCGCTGTAAAGAAGGATGCAGTTCTGCCCGGACGGATCCCGCTGGATCACGGCGTGTCCGGTCGGCTGTCCTCCGACGGTCTCAAACCGGCTGATATCCGCTCCGCTGTCCGACAGAAGCTTTTTCAGAAACAGCCCTTCCTCTCCGACTCTCCCGGCAAACGACGCCGGAGCCCCCGCGCGGGCGAGCGCGACCGCCTGATTCAGTCCCTTGCCTCCCGGATGCATTTCCCGTATCCCTGCCGCCAGAGTCTCGCCGGCGGTGACGAAATGCGGAACGGGGTAAACATAATCGATATTCGCAGAGCCGAAGCAGAGAACACGCATTACAGATACCTCCTGAAGCACGCTTCGATCAGATCCCAGAAACGTTCCGCGTCGATATCCAGCGCGGCCTTCGCGTTGATCTTTTTCCCTGTGTATCCGAACACGTCGCAGTTGGTCCTTCCGTAGGAAGGGCCTCCCGACGTATCGATCTCGATGCTGCAGTCTTTCAGGGTCAGAACGGAGGGATCGGTCAGATAAGCGACCGTAACCGGGTCGTGGAGCGGTCCCCCGTCGTATCCGAACAGCGCTTTCTGCGTTCTGCAGAAGTGGGACATGAGCGCGACGAACAGATCGGACGCGCAGCTTCCGATCTTCCGCATCCGTTCCACGATCTCCGGATAGCAGAGGACCTTCCTTGTGACGTCCAGCCCGATCATGACGACCGGGAGCCCGGAGGAAAAGCAGACGCGCGCGGCTTCGGGATCCGCCAGAATGTTGAATTCCGCTGCCGGAGTAACGTTTCCGTTTCCGACCGAGCCGCCCATCAGAACGATTTTTTCGATGCGGGAGGAGATGTCCGGCGCCAGTCTGAGCGCCATGGCGAGATTTGTCATGGGACCTGTCGTAACGACCGTGACCGGGAAGGGGGAGCCGTGAAGGTGATCGATCAGGAACGGAACCGCGTGCATCTGTTCGGGATGCTTTCTGCATTCCGGGAAGACGGGACCGTCCAGACCGGTCTCCCCGTGGATATCTTCGGCGATGACCGGATCCCGCACGAGCGGTCCGGGACAGCCTGCGTAGACGGGAACATCGTTCCTTCCGATCCACTGAAGGACCCGGCAGGCGTTCTGCGTCGTTTTCGGAAGCGTCTGATTGCCGGCTACCGTTGTGACAGCGTCCAGAATGACCCGCGGGTTGTTGGCGGCGAGCATGATCGCCGTCGCGTCGTCGTGACCGGGATCGCAGTCCAGTACAATGTGGATCCGTTCGTCCATAAGTTCCATGCACCTCCTTACCGGATGGGGAAATTATACCATACTGCAGGAAGGCGGGGGAAAAGGACGCACGGAAACAGTTGTGGCGGAGGGCATTTTTTGTGTATATTGAAAGACAAGAAACGGGATCGGAGACAGGATATATGCGTTACAGACAGCTCGGGAAAACAGGACTGATGGTATCCGAGATCGGTTACGGTCCGGAGTGGCTTGAAGGGAAGACCAGAGAAGAGGGGAAGGCAATCGCCGACCGCTGCATGCAGTACGGGATCAACATCTGCGACTGCTGGATGAGTGATCCGGAAGTCCGTTCCAATCTGGGCGATTCGATCCGCGGATTCCGCGACCGCTGGATCATTCAGGGGCATTTCGGCGCGACCTGGCAGAACGGGCAGTATCTGCGCACGCGCGATCTGAAGCACGTGATACCGGCTTTTGAAGACGAGCTGAGGCGGCTTCACACGGATTATTTCGACATCGGCATGATCCATTATGTCGATGAGCAGGCGGAATGGGACAGGATCCAGGATTCCCCGTTTCTTCAATATGTCATGAAGCAGAAGGAAAACGGAACGGTCCGCCACATCGGACTGTCGACCCATAACCCGCTGATTGCGAAACAGGCGGTACAGTCCGGGATCGTGGAGATGCTGATGTTTTCCGTGAACCCCGTGTTTGACATGCTCCCGCCGTCCGAAGACTTGGAGGATTACCGGGCGGAGACATTTGACGCAGGGCTCGGCGGGATCTACCGCGACCGCGCGGAGCTGTACGCCTTGTGCGAGCGGGAGGGGGTCGGGATCACGGTCATGAAAGGTCTTGCCAGCGGAAGGCTGTTCGACGCGAAACGTTCACCGTTCGGCGTCGCGCTGACGCCCGTCCAGTGCCTGCATTACGCTCTGACAAGGCCGGCGGTGGCTTCCGTTCTCGTCGGATACAGCGAGCCCGCGCACGTGGACGCTGCCGTCGCCTATGAGACCGCGACGGATGAGGAAAAGGATTACGCCTCCGTGCTCGCAGGCGCCTCCAGACATGCCTACAGGGATATGTGCACCTATTGCAACCATTGCAAACCGTGTCCGTCCGGGATCGATATCGCGATGGTCAACAAACTGTACGATCTTGCCGTAACGCAGGAAAAGGTGCCGGCCTCCGTGCTGGAGCACTACAGAAATCTGTCCGCGCACGCGTCCGACTGTGTCGAATGCGGCGGATGCAGGAAGAGATGCCCGTTCGACGTGGATGTCATTTCCTATATGCGGAAGGCGAAGGAACTGTTCGGATTATAAAAGAGGAGAAATCCCAGATGAACACAATGAAGCAGCAGGTCATGACGGCGCCCGCCGTGGACGGAAAGCCCGCGGAGATCGTTTTCCGGGATGTGGAGATCCCGGTACCCGGACCGGATCAGGTGCTGGTCCGAATCAAGCGGATCGGAATCTGCGGCAGCGATATCCATGTCTATTACGGGAAGCACGCGGGCACGGGCTATCCGGTGACCCAGGGACACGAGGTGTCCGGGCAGGTCGCCTCCGCCGGAGAAAACACCGGATTCCGGGCGGGACAGAAGGTAACGATCGAGCCGCAGGTGGTCTGCGGGAAATGCTATCCCTGCCGGCACGGCAAATATAATCTCTGCGAGAACCTGAAAGTCATGGGCTTCCAGACGACTGGCGCCGCCAGCGAGTATTTCTGCGCGGACGCCTCGAGAGTGACCCTTCTTCCGGACGAAATGGACTACGATGACGGCGCCATGATCGAACCGCTCGCGGTCACTGTGCACGCGGCGAAACGTTTTCAGGATCTGAAGGGAGCGAAAGTGGCTGTACTCGGAGCGGGTCCGATCGGCATCCTGCTTTCGCAGACCGTGAAAGCGCTCGGCGCGGAATCCGTGCTGATCACCGACGTTTCGGATTACCGTCTTTCGTTAGCGAAAAGGTGCGGAGCGGATTATGCGGTCAACACGAAGAACAGGGATTTCGGAGAGGCGCTGACGGAAGCGTTCGGACCGGACAGGGCGGACGTTATTTACGATTGCGCCGGGAACAATATCACGATGGGGCAGGCCATCCGGCACGCGAGAAAGGGCAGCGCGATCATTCTGGTCGCGGTCTTTGCGGACATGGCGTCGGTCGATCTGTTCACGCTGAACGACCATGAACTGACGCTGGATACGACCATGATGTACCGCCATGAGGACTATGAGGACGCAATCCGGCTGGTCAGCGAAGGGAAGATCCTGCTAAAGCCGCTGCAGAGCAGGCATTTCGCCTTCATGGACTATCTGAAGGCGTACCGGTATATCGAGGAGAACCGCGAACAGACCATGAAGGTGTTGATCGACGTGGATTGAGAAGGAGATATCCTCGTGGAGAAGTTCATTCCCTACAAAAAGCTATCCAAAAGGAAAAAGCGGGAACTCGACCGGAAACGGAGAAGCACCTGGGGCACTCTCAGCCCGGTCACCCGGAGAGCGGAGAACCGCAGGGCGTACAACAGGAAAAGGGCAAGGAAGCGGGTTTTCGATGAGGAGTAGACGGGGCTCTGATCGAAGCGCGGTCCGCGCAGGGGAGACACCCGCCCGCAGCAATCTTCTCAATTGTCAACAGGCAGATTTGTTCTTATAATAAAATATATAAATATGCGGACTGATAAAAACAGTTCCGGCGATGAACGAAACCGACTGTAAAAATCGACAGAACAATGGGGGAATTTCATGAAAAAAGCTGACATCGGGCTGATCGGCCTTGCCGTTATGGGCGAGAATCTGGTCATCAATATGGAGTCCAAAGGATTTACCGTTGCCGTATATAACCGCACGGTGGAAAAGGTCGACGCGTTTACAGAAGGACGGGCAAAAGGCAAGAACATTATCGGATGCCATTCTCTGGAGGAACTGCGCGACAATCTTGCAAAACCGCGTAAGGTCATGATGATGGTCAAAGCCGGAAAACCGGTCGACGATTTCATCGAAAAGCTCCTTGGCGTTCTGGAACCCGGGGATATCATCATTGACGGCGGCAACAGCCATTTCCCGGATACGATCCGCAGAACGGCGTACGTGGAGAGCAAGGGCCTCCTGTATATCGGGACCGGCGTTTCCGGCGGCGAGGAAGGCGCTCTGAAAGGTCCGTCCATGATGCCCGGCGGGTCCCCGAAAGCGTGGGAAGCGGTCAAGCCGATCTTCCAGTCCATCTGCGCGAAAGTCGAGGACGGATCGCCCTGCTGCGACTGGGTCGGTGAAAACGGTGCCGGACATTTCGTCAAAATGGTGCATAACGGGATCGAGTACGGCGATATGCAGCTGATCTGCGAAGCCTACCAGATCATGCGCGATCTGCTCGGCATGTCCGCGGAGGAGATGCACGAGGTGTTCACGAAGTGGAACGAGACGGAACTTGACAGTTATCTGATCGAGATCACGAGAGATATTCTTGCCTACAAGGACGAGGACGGCGAAGCGATCGTAAACAAGATCCTGGATACGGCAGGCCAGAAGGGAACCGGAAAATGGACGGGCATCGCCGCACTGGACGAGGGCGTTCCGCTGACGCTCATCGGCGAAGCGGTCTTCTCAAGATGCCTGAGCGCCATGAAGGAAGAGCGCGTCCGCGCCTCGAAGGTGTTCCCGCATGAGAAACCCGAGTTCAAGGGCGACCGCGAGGCGTTCATCGAGGACATCCGCAAGGCGCTGTACGCGAGCAAGATCATCTCGTACGCGCAGGGCTATACCCTGATGCGCGCCGCGGCGAAGACCTACGGATGGAACCTGAACTACGGCGGCATCGCGCTCATGTGGCGCGGAGGCTGCATCATCCGCAGCGTCTTCCTCGGAAAGATCAAGGAAGCCTATGACAAGAATCCGGAACTTGAGAACCTGCTTCTGGACGGTTATTTCGCGGATACGATCCGCGGTCTGGTTCAGTCCTGGAGACGTGTCTGCGCGACCGCTGTTTCAAACGGCATTCCGATGCCCGCTTTCTGCACGGCGCTGAACTACTTCGACGGATACACGACGGAACTTCTGCCGGCGAACCTGCTGCAGGCGCAGCGCGACTATTTCGGAGCGCACACCTACGAGCGGCTGGATTCTCCCCGCGGGAAATTCTTCCACACGAACTGGACCGGAGAGGGCGGCAGCACTTCGGCCTCGACCTACAACGCATAAGAGAAAAACAACGGGATGCCGCAGGGCATCCCTTTTTGGAGAAAGAATATGGAACTGTTCAGAACCGCTGCCCGGGAAGAAGGCCTTTCAAAGGAGGAGATCCGGGACGCGCTGGCTCAGAGTCTGGAGGGCAGAACGCTCCGCAGGGTGCTGATCCTTCCCCCCGATTATACCCGCTACCATTCCAACGCGGGGTTTATCTCAAACGTCTATTATCATCTGCTTACGGAACGCGGGGCGGAAGTGGATATCATGCCCGCGCTCGGAACGCATGCCCCGATGACGGAGGAGGAAGCCGCCGACATGTTCGGCGATATCCCGTTCGGCCGGTTCCTGGTGCATAACTGGCGCAGAGACGTAATAAAACTCGGCGAAGTATCCGGGGAATATCTGAGCGGGATCACGGAAGGGATCTGGAATGAGCCTATCGCGTGCGAGATCAACCGGCGCGTCATGGATGAAAGCTACGATCTGATCTTGTCGGTCGGCCAGGTCGTTCCCCATGAAGTCATCGGCATGTCCAATCACACGAAGAACCTGTTCGTCGGAGTTGGCGGCAGCGACATGATCAACAAGTCCCACATGGTCGGCGCGGTCTACGGCATGGAGCGCATGATGGGGAAGGACCACACACCGGTCCGGGAGATGTTCGACCGGTGCTTTGAGAAATACCTTTCCGGAAGACCGGTCCTGTTCGTACTGACCGTTACGACGGCGCCCGGCGGCCGCATCCGTACGCACGGTCTTTTCATCGGCGAGGGCAGAAGGTGCCTTGACGAGGC
>JAEEGL010032027.1_pt1 | contig 14567 bp, 10 predicted proteins | sample 9134231 | NCBI WGS metagenome assembly JAEEGL01 (sample SAMN16246548, study PRJNA631951) | gut metagenome | biome: gut microbiome; feature: rumen; material: fiber-attached | host: Bos | place: Iran: Karaj | collected 2018-10
AATGCCCGTCAGGCTATGGTGGCTCCCGTGAAGATTGAGTGGGACAAGAAGCCTGTGGCCAAGGGCGGACAGGTGCGCATCACTGGCTATGACCCCTTTATACCCAATAACGAGTGGACGGCTAAAGCTTCAGACGGTAATGAGTATACGGGTGCTGAAGTGACCAGCGAGGGCTTCCAGATTTTCGGTCTGCCGCCCTACGCATATTATTCAGCCGGCCTTGCCTGCTTCATGTATGGCCCCAATGCAAACCAGTACATGCAGGACAATCATGACGTGTGGAACAACTCGATGGACCTTGCTGGTATTCAGAACGGTGGCATCATCGGCTTCAAGTATTTCGGCTTCGGCGGTCTGCCTGTAAGCTCAAAAGGAGTTATGCCATTCGAAGGAACCAAGAAGGGCGACGACACCGAAATATTTGTCAACCTGACACACGGCAAGCATGGTGCTTTCAAGATTCACGTCCTTTTGGACGACCCGTGGAAGGGTGAGGAAATAGCTACCATCTCTGTTCCAGAAAACGACCACAGGAGCTCCGCAGTCTTCGGAGCTAAAGTTCCTGCCGTTGAGGGACTTACAGGCAAACATGCCATCTATCTCATTGCCGAAGGCCCTGAAGTGAAGCAGCCCGAACAGCCACAAGGACCTTGGGGACGCCGTCAGCAGCAGCCCCAGCGTCCGCAGGGACTCTTCGACCTTCACGGCATTGGCTTCAACTGGTCAGGTGGAGACGTAAAAGTGCCCGAAGTACCACAGGTTACTATCACCGTCGACGGCCAGAAGGTCGCCATCCCCGACACGCCTGTCCGTTTCACCAATCAGAACGGTTACATGGACGCTACCACCTACCAGTGCTATGCCCCGAGGAAGGACGGTTCGAAGATTGAGGCCAAGGCCAGTAATCCCCATGTCACCATCGAAATCCTCCCAGGCAAAGAGTATCGCGCCACGGTGAAGGCCACATACAATGGTAAGACAAAGGTGTTCCTTATAAACTAGTTTTCAGTCCCTACGATTTAATTCGGGCAGATGCCTGAGGAGACAAGATTTCCTTCAGCTGCCCGAATTTTTCTATCTGTACCATCTTCGGATGTTTTATCTCCTCGGCATGTTGTTCCAGCTGCCAGGTGACGTGGAAGGGAATGTAGACAGCAGGACAGCCGATGGCCAGTGCGGGAGCGATGTCGCTCTTCAGCGAGTTCCCCACCATAAGCATTTCGCAAGGCTTCACGCCGAGTTTCGTGCATAACTGCCGGAACTCGGCGTCGCTTTTATCACTCGTAATCTCCATATAGCAGAAGTATTTCTCCAGTCCGCTGCGCTCCAGCTTGTGCTGCTGGTCGAGCAGTTCGCCCTTCGTGAACACCACGAGTCTGTACCTGGTGTTGGCCTTCAGCCACTGTAGCGTCTCCTCCACTTCGGGCAGTGGCGTGCAGGGAAACTCCAGCAGCGTGTAGCACTCCTGCAAGAGGCTGCTTATGGTGGCGGCGGGCATCTCGTTATGGCTTACGCGCATAGCGGTTTCTAGGATAGATAGCGTGAATGCCTTCACGCCGAAGCCCAGTAGCCGCATGTTCTTCCGCTCGGTGGCGAAGAGTTCCAGTGCCGATGTCTCGCGGTCGGTCCAGGGTACAAGCTCGTCGTAGAGCCGTTGCATGACGCGCTCGAAATGGCCTTGACAGTCCCACAGGGTGTCATCGGCATCGAAAGCGATTACTTTAATATCCTTTGTTGGAATCATAACTGGCATTTTGGGCGCAACTCATTATTGGCTTATAGCCACTGAATCTTTTTCTTCTTTCCTGAACAACAGCTCTTGAAGGGCATTCTTTTCCCCTGTGATCCACAGCATAGTGTTGCCACTGATGTCTAAGGTCACCTTTCTGGAGAAATCGTGTTTTCTTTGCTTTATTAATAGCAATCCATAATTCTTTATACCTTCTTTCTTGATTTCCAGACTGTCCTTCGCACGCTCCAGAGCGGCTTTGGGAAGATTGCTCCAGTCAACGTCGAACGATAGATATTCGATGGTCTCGTTGTCGTAAGTCACTTCTATCGAGTCGCCCTTCAAGGCCCATTTGCCCTTCATGTAGACTGTAATGGGAGTGGTAATATACACCTCCGTTTTCTCGGCACCGAGTATGAGTTGAATCTGGTTGACAGAATTTATAATAAATTCTGTGGTGCTGTCAGCATAAAATTTATATGTTCCAGATTCCTCGTTTTGTGTTATCTCCCACGTTCCTTCTATCAGTTTGGCCGTGGCAGGCTGCTGCCTGTCCACGTTCTGCCTGACATACTCTTCCAAGTCCTTGTCGCTGATGTTCATCAGATACTTGTTCTCCCTGTTCAGCCGTTCCAAGCTGGTGGCTGCGGAGCGGTAGGCATCCACTCGTTGGAAATAGCGTTTCAGGTAAAGTGTTGCCTCCCGTTTCTGGAACAGCTGTTTTAGAAACGGTGCTACTGCCTGGGGCAGGGGCAATGACGTTGAATAGTCCATCTCGTCAGGGCCTAACTGTAGAAGGAATTGCTCGTAGTCCTCGCTCGAAAGTGGCCGTTTAAACGTCTGCGTATTCTCCATGTACTGCTTCAGCTCGCGACGGACCTGATAGCACGCCTGCACATTGTCGTAGAACTGGGCGCTGCCCAGATTCCGTCGTGCGTCCATGCTGCTGTTAAAGGCATTCTCCCTGGTGTCGACAGCCCATCTTTTCACTACTGTGGGGTCGTCGAGCAGATAGGTTATTACCTTGTGCAACGTGTCTTCCGACATCGTTTCCATCTCTTCCTGGTGGGTCGACGCGTACATCGTCACCTCGAACAAGTTGTGTTCCAGCTCTTTCTCTTCTTTCACCTGGCGCAGGATTTCTTCAATATCGTAGACCGCCATCATGGCTGTCTCACGCTGGGCTTCCTGCTGCTTGTGGCTTTCCACCATGCGGTTGACGGTGAACGACAGTCCCACGCCGATAGACGTGCCGACAATGCTGATTAACAACTGTCTCCACCAAGGAGCGACGGTATACTTTATCTTTTCTTTTTTCATATCAGTGTGGTGTATTCAGAACTGTAGGGCGATGCCTTTCAATTGCCCGTGCAAAGTTACGGACTTTGGCTGAGATAACCAAATAATACAGGATTATTTCCTCAAAAAGTTTTCCGTTCCCACCAAACGTTCCCACCAAACTTTCGCCCCTTTTTTCTACGAAAACTTGAAAATCCGTTAAAAGTCACTCCCTTTTTGCTGTTTTTGATGCAAATGTGAAGGTCATTCCATTATTTCTTTGTATCTTTGCAATCAGTTCGGGGAGAAATCCGGACCGCTAACGAAGCATTTGCTATTATTTCGCGTTGAACCAAAATGCGTAGGAAACAGTTTGGGATAAGAAACGCTCCGAAGTAATAGAGATGTGGGGTGCTGGATAAAGGCATCTCCCATTCCTACCAATATAGCAATGTATTCTCGCCAACTGGCGTGATACATTCTTATTTGGTAGGATGGGGTCCCGATTTTCCTACGCATGCCCCAGAGTTCAACGCATAAGGATGGCATCACGCTTTCTTTGTGCGTCGTCGATTGATAGTCAGATGCCCTAAAACTATCAATCGTACTATGCCAAACAACAATCCAGTAAACAACATTCCTATTTCCTCCCATTTCTTCACTAACAGGGATGGGAACACATTGATGAAAGAGTTTGAAGGCAAGCCAGAATAAAAAAGTTGGTTAATTATTTGGAGGTTTCAGAAATAAGTTGTAATTTTGCCATCGAAATGGTGGCATGATGCCATCATAACGCCAAAAAAAGGATTATGGCACAGTCGGCTGTAACAGTAAGAATAGACTCGGAGATGAAGTCGCAGTTCGATGAACTCTGCGAGCAGTTTGGCATGAGTGCAAATACGGCTTTCAACATTTTCGTGAAGGCTGTCATTAGGAGTCGCAGCATTCCCTTTACCATCAGGGGCACAAGGACGGCTCAGCCAAGTGCGCTCGACTTGTTTATGCAGCAACGCAAGGCAGCGGAAGCAAGCCAGGAGCCTGAGATGACGCTGGACGAAATCAATGCGGAGATTCGTGCTGCAAGGGAAGAACGTCGTAAAAAGCAACAGGCCGTATGATATACGCTGTAATTGACACCAACGTACTGGTGTCGGCTCTTATTACGCACAATCCCGAATCTGCTACTGCTAAGGTGGTGAGGCTTCTGTTGGATGATGGTTTTGTACCCATTTATGAAGCTGACATCATAGCAGAGTATAATGAGGTGCTGCATCGTGAGAAGTTCCAGATACTCCCAGATGTAGCAGATGCGCTGATTTCTTACATCATTGAAAATGGCATAGAGGCATCAAGGGTCAGTTTTTTAGAGCCAATGCCTGATGAAGATGATCGTGTATTTTATGAAGTTTCTTTAAGCAATGAGGATTCTTTTCTTGTGACAGGGAATTTGAAGCATTATCCCACGTCACCGCGCGTAATTACTCCGGCGCAGTTTCTGGAAGTCCTTTGATCTACAATCGAGACTTTTGTGACATAAGTTAATCTACTCCGGCCGTTTTATTTCGTCAAGAATCATTCACCTGCATACGAGTTTGAACCTATGGTAGCAGAGGAGCCATAATAAATTCTGAAATCGACCGCCTCGTCTATCAGCTTTATGGCCTAACGGAATTTGCATCAGAAATGGTATTTTGAAGTACTTCTTCGTGCCATTTGTCACAACGGTAATGGTATTGGGGGCTTGTTATTCCCACGGTGGGAATGTTGTGTTCCCACCGTGGGAATGATTTGTTCCCACGGTGGGAATATAGGATTCCCACCGTGGGAATCCTCCTATTATATTAGTGTAGCGTACTCGGAGCCGTAACGAAGCATCTGGTGGTCGTAGCTCTCGGAGTAGTTTACCTGAAGGTCGGTGATGTCGCCGTTCTCGTTGTAGACGGGTAGGAGCCAGGGGTTAATAAAGCCCTTATAGGGGGCGAGGTTAAGCTTGTGGTAACGGGTGAGGATTTCTTCGTGAAGAACGGGGTCGACCTTTACGGCGTAACGCTCTACCAGTTGACGGGCTGCTTCGAAGTCGCCTTCGCTCTTGATGCGCTGCACCTCGGCGAGTAGCTCGGCAATGAGCTGGCGAAGACGGGGGTAGTCGTTGATTTGGAGATAGGTGGAACCCACCCCCGACCCCTCCCCAGGGGAGGGGAGAGTAATGATGCTCATGGCCCCGTCGGCATGCTCCAGGCACCAGTGGGCGATGAGGGAGCGGTTGCGCATGTGGGCCTCCTCTATCTGATGGCCGGGCTCAATGCGGACGAGCTGGGTCATGAGGCCGTTCATCATGTAAGTGTAGTATTGTGACTTATAGGCTTCGCCGTCAGGGAGAAGGCCAAGTTCGACGAGCTTCGGGTCGGCGATGTAGTAGAGGCCGAAGAGGTCGGCACGTGCTTCCTCGATGGTATTACCGTAGGCCTTCAGGGCATCGGGGTCGGTACCGGGGAGCAGCTGTCCGCTGCCGTGGCCGAGACACTCGTGGAGGTCGGTGTGCAGGTCGTCGCAAAGGTCGCCGTAGCGGTCGATGAGGTCGAGTGTTTCCTGGTCGATGACGAACTCCTCCTTGAAGCCGCTGCCGTGGGCGGCCTTGTTGTAGGCATCGGTGATGTTGCTGATGGTGATGCTCTTCGAGCCGTACTGGGCACGTATCCAGTCGGCATTGGGCAGGTTGATGCCGATGGCGGTGGCGGGATATTCGTCGCCGCCGAGCATGGCAGCACAGATGACGTTAGCGGTAACGCCCTTGACGACGGGCTTGCGGAAGCGAGGGTCAACGGGCGAATGGTCTTCAAACCACTGGGCATTGCTGCTGATGGTCTGTGTGCGGTGGGTGGCCTCCTCGTCGATATACTCCACAAGTCCCTCCCACGAGCCTTTAAGTCCCAGTGGGTCGCCATAGACCTCGATGAATCCGTTGATGAAGTCCACCTTGCCGTCGAGGCATTGCAGCCATGCGATGCTGTATTGGTCGAAAAGGTTCAGGTCGCCCGTCTCGTAGTAGCTGATGAGCAGTTCGATGACGTGACGCTGTTGTTCGTTCTCGGCCACGGTGGCGGCCTTGCGCAGCCAGTAAATGATGTGACAGATGGCATTGGCATAGAGTCCGTCGGCCTTCCATACCAGCTCCTTTTCCCGACCATTAGCTTTCACGAGCGTTGAATTAAGGGGGTGGAGAAGCCCAAAAGACCCTCCCCCCTTCCCCTCCCTATAGGGAGGGGAGTAATTACTACTGGCCTCTGGTTTTACAGCGGAAGAACTATACACTCCCCTCCCTAAACAGGGAGGGGTTGGGGGTGGGTCTGCTGGAGCCTTGTAAAAGGCCTCTGCCTCCTTTTGCGTCACCCCTTGGTAGTAGTTGCAGGCCGAAGTGGCGACGAGGTCTTCACCGTCGGCCTTGTTCACCCGTTTAGGTAGTACCGTGGGGTCGAAGATGACAGGCAGGATTACTTCGCAAAGGTCATCGACGGTCTGGCCGTTGGCAAGCGGCAGTCGGCGTGCCTCGACGGTGTGAAGCGCATCCAGCAGGAACTTTACGCTGAACTCAGGTTTGAACTTCTCGCAGCCATAGTGATGATGTATGCCGCTGGAGAACCACAGGCGCTTCAGGTAGACGGTAAGGGCACGGAAATCGTCCGTGTCGTGGTCTATGCGGAGGTCGGTATAGATGGTCTCCAGCGTCTTGCGGATGAGTAGGTTGTAACGTCCGAACTGGTCGAAGGTGATGTCGCGGCCAAAGAGCGTGGCCTGTGACAAATAGTAAACGAGCTGCTTTTGCTTCAACGTGAGTTCCTCAAAGCCGTTCAGGCGGTAGCGGAGCATCTGTACGTCGGCAAAGCGCTCGTCGCGATAGTTGAAGTCCTTCATTTCTTCTTTTTCTGTGTCTTTGTGGGTTGTGCCATAGTATGTTGCTGGCGGTAGTCCTTGGGTGTAACGCCCATGATTTTATAGAACGAGGCATAGAACGACTGGCGGTTGGCAAATCCCACCATGTCGCTGACCTCCTCGATGCTGAGGTCCTGGTAGCGCTTGTCCACAAGGATGGACATGGCCTCCTCTATGCGGTATTTGTTGACAAACGAGGTGTAGTTCATGTGGAACCGCACGTTCATCACTGCCGAGATGTAGCGCGTGTTCGTTCCAAGGTCCTCGGCAAGCTGTTTTGCAGAATAGTCACGGTCCTTGTACTTCTTCTGCATTACAATGACATCAAGAATCCTCTCCTTCAGCTCGTCCATCAACTGGGGACTGACCAGGGAGCGGTAGTTGGCCTCTTTGTCTTTCTTCTCTGTAATGTTATACTTCGTCATGTTGAAGCCTCCAAATAATGGTTGATTAGCAGATATTTTCTGCAAATATAGTTATTAATTATCTAATTCAGAACATTTTTAGGCTTTTTTTAACAAAAAAGTTGAATGGACAATAATTTGTTTACAGTCAACGTTAAGAATACAGGCTACTTCATAGCCGACATCGTAATCCGTCAAGACTTTAAACCGAAATGACTATAAATTATAATTGTATGAAAAAGAATTTGTTTTTGTTAGCCGTTGTGGTCCTGCTCACTGGTTGTGGCAAGCAGACCGCTAACAGCCCCATCCCTGCTGATGAACAGCTGGAGCAGCGCATTGAGCAGACACTAGGCAAGATGTCGCTCGAAGAGAAGATTGGTCAGATGATCGAGTTGAATATCGACGTGCTAGGTTCAGGAGCTGGCGATGAGTTCCAGCTCGACGAGCAGAAGCTGCAGGAGGCCATCGGCACCTACAAGGTGGGGTCTGTGCTCAACTCCCCCGGCATGGCTGTCACACCACAACGATGGCGCGAAATTATTGGTCGCATACAGGAGGTGTCGATGAAGGAGATAGGCATCCCCTGTATCTATGGTCTTGACCAGAACCACGGCGTCACTTACACTCTGGGTGGCACCCTCTTTCCGCAGAACATCAACATGGGTGCCTCGTTCTGTCCTGAGCTGGCCATTGAGGCTGGACGCATCACGGCCTACGAGACCCGCGCTGCCAACTGCCCCTGGACTTATTCGCCTACGGTAGATTTGAGCCGTGACCCGCGCTGGCCTCGTGTGTGGGAGAACTATGGTGAGGACCCGCTGGTGAACGCCGTTATGGGCAGTGCTACAGTCCGAGGATTCCAGGGTGATGACCCCAACCACTTGGACCAGTATCATATCGCCGCCTGTATGAAGCATTATCTGGGCTATGGCAGTCCACGCACGGGCAAGGACCGCACGCCGGCCTATATGCCTGAGAATGAATTGCTGGAGAAGTGCTTCGCTCCCTACAAGGCTATGGTCCAAGCTGGTGCCCTGTCCGTGATGGTTAATTCTGGCTCGGTCAACGGGCAGCCCGTACACGCCAGCCATAAGTTCATCACCGAGTGGCTGAAGGAGGGACTGAACTGGGACGGCATGGTGGTCACCGACTGGGCCGACATCAACAACCTGTTCCAGCGCGAGCATGTGGCCGCAGACAAGAAGGAAGCCATCTGCCTGGCCATCAATGCCGGCATTGACATGTCGATGGATCCCTACGACCTGGGCTTCTGCACACTGCTGAAGGAATTGGTCGATGAGGGCAAGGTGAGCAAAGACCGCATCGACGATGCCGTGCGCCGTGTGCTGCGACTGAAGTACCGCCTCGGACTCTTCGACCAGCCCAACACCGGCAATAACCAGGACTATCCCGACTTCGGCTCGGAGAAGTTCGCCGCCGTGGCCCTACAGGCTGCAGAGGAGAGCATGGTGCTGTTGAAGAATCAAGGGAATCTCTTACCACTCACCTCTCGACCCTCATCCCTCAAATTGCTCGTCACCGGCCCCAACGCCAACCAGATGCGCTGTTTGAACGGTGGATGGAGCTATACGTGGCAGGGAAATCTGGCCGATCGCTTCGCAGGACAGTACAACACCATCTACGAAGCCCTCTGCAACCGCTTCGGTCAGGACAAGGTGGTGCTGGAGCAGGGTGTGACCTATGTCCCCGAAGGCAACTGGTATGAGGAGAACGCCCCTGAGATAGAAAAGGCCGTGCGTGCAGCACAGGGTGTCGACGTCATCATCGCTTGCATCGGCGAGAACTCCTACACCGAGACTCCTGGCAACCTCTCCGACCTGGCACTCTCAGAAAACCAGCGCAACCTCGTCAAGGCACTGGCCAAGACGGGCAAGCCTATCGTTCTGGTACTCAACGAGGGCCGTCCGCGCCTTATCAGCGATATAGAGCCACTGGCACAGGCCGTTGTAGACATCTTACTGCCAGGCAATTACGGCGGCGATGCCCTGGCCCGTCTGCTGGCCGGCGATGCCAATTTCTCGGCACGTATGCCCTACACCTATCCACGTCATCAAGCTGAACTCACGACCTACGACTATCGCGTTAGCGAGGAGACCGACCGCATGGAAGGAGCCTATGACTACGATGCAGTGGTCTCTGTGCAGTGGCCCTTCGGCTACGGCCAGAGCTACACCACCTTCGAATACAGTAATTTCAAGGTTGACAAGGAGACGTTCCGTGCCGATGACATGCTGACCTTCACGGTCGACGTGAAGAACACTGGCACCCGTGCAGGACGCGAGGCGGTGCTGCTCTTCTCCAGCGACATGGTAGCCAGCATCGTACCTGAGAACCGCCGTCTACGTGCCTTCTTCAAGACCTCCATGCTTGACCCAGGACAGTCGGAGACCGTCACCCTCGCCATTCCTGCCCGCGACCTAGCCTTTGTCGATACTGATGGTCACTGGCTGCTCGAAGCCGGCGATTTCCGTATGCAGGTGGGCAAGCAGACAATAAATATCAATTGCAAAAAGACGAAGAAGTGGTAGATTGGGGGGCAAAGGCCCGTGTTTATCGGCGTTCCATCACTGTTTACTCCTGAACGGCACGACGGGTAGGCCGCGAACACTCTTCAGATTGCCAGGCAGGAATGCCCTGAAGCCATAGCGCACGGTAGTTGGGGCAGACACCTTGTCGCACGTCACAAAGACCGACTTGTGGCTCTCATTTACAACGGCGCTGGCGGGATGGAACTGCCCGTCGTCACCGCTCATTTCAAATCCCCTGATATCCTGCCAAGGCGACAGGCCCTGTTCGGCGTGTGTGAAATAGACCTCGATGGTGTCTCCATGCACCTCCATGCGGTCGTATTCGGGAGAGTCACAGGCGATGGTCTTCCGTCCGTAGGTGCGGTTCAGGGCCATGTATGCCAGTCGGTTGCCCACCTCGCGCTTCTCGGCAGGGTGTATCTGGTTCACCTCGTAGGGCTCCACCAGGTCGTTGGTGCTGATGATGCCGCTGTTCTCGATGATGCTGGCAGCACGGTGCTGGCACTCGCGGAAGAGCGGTGCGCTGAGCCATTCGTTGCCGTAGCCGGCCCAGGGGGCAATCTCCACCATGTAGAACGGCAGCGACTGGGCGGTGCCGCCAAACTCGTTTCGCCACACTCCCACCATCGTCTTCAGTCGTTCCGGGTATGTCTGGTCCTTGCCCACGTTTGCTTCGCCCTGATACCAGATGAAGCCTCTGACGGTATAGTGGCGTAGGGGATGCAACATGCCGTTGTACATGATGACGGGTGTGTTGTAGTGCCACCATGAGCCGTTCCAGCCTTCCTTCTGCTCTTTCTCAATGTTCACGTCATCGTAGGTCTTTACAATCTCTCCGGGAGTCCAGCCTTCCACCCTTGAACCGCCCCAGGCGCAGGCAATGATACCGACGGGGATGTCGAGCACACGCTGTAGCATCTTGGCGAAAAACCAGCCCGTAGCACTGAAGTAGGGAGCCGTCTCAGGCGAGGGCACCTGCCATTTGCCCGTACAGGTCTCCACGGGCTTGGTCTGTCCGTTCTGCTTGATGGGGGCTACGCGCACCCAGGGATGCTCGGCGGCGGTGGCTATCTCTTCGTTGTTGCCATTCACTGGGCAGTTCCAGAAGCCCTCCAAGGGCATCTCCATGTTCGACTGTCCGGAGGCAAACCACACCTCGCCGATGAGCACACGGCTGAGTGTCAGTTGCTGCTGTCCGTTCTCCGATAGCACTATCTGGTGCTCCTTCTTCTCGGCAGCCGGTGTCTTCAGCAGCAGCTGCCAGTTGCCCTCCTCGTCGGCCTTGGTTTCTATGGCCTGTGCCAGCCAGTCGGCCTTTGCACTGACGGTAGCACCTGCCTGAGCCTTTCCCCACAGCCGTGCCTCGGTCTGCTGTTGCAGCACCATGTTATCACCTACGATGTCGGGCAACTCTATCTTTGCCGACACCTCTCCTGCCGACATCCAGCCAGCCAGGAGCAAAAACATAAAACCTTTCTTTTGCATGATTAGTACCAATTTGCGTGACGCCGCTTCTGAAATATGCCATTTCTGCTTTGCGGATTAAAGTTACACGGTGCAAAATTACTAAATTAATCCAAAAGTAGGGGCAATAAACAAGAAAAATCATCCAAAATACTACCCAAAACTAAAAATAAGGGCAAAAAACGGTCGGAAACATCCAATATATTGCCTGAAAACAACATTTTCTAACATATTTAAAAAAGAGTTGGGGCAATCGCACGATAATTCCAAAACATTTCGTAATTTTGCACCGAATTAAGGCCAAAATGATCACATTGTCTAATGTGACAACTCGAAGAGGCGAGACAAATCCTCCGAGTGTCAGAGTTGCACCTGACACCATCCCCGAAGCCAAATGCTCAAAAACAGGGGTGTCGGTAGAGTATGTGCCTACACCTGACAAGAGGTGGTATGTACTACGTGCCTCATACGGTAGAGAAGACAGGGCAAAGGATTATATAGTAGGAGACGGTACATTTGTCTATATTGCCAAGCGTTATGCCCGCAAGACGGTAAACGGCAAACAAAAGAAGGTTTTGGAGTCTTTAATCCCGAACCTTCTTTTCGTATATACCACTGAGGACAAGGCTGAGGAATATGTCAAGAGAACACCAGCCCTGTCGTATCTCACCTATTATTACAATCATTTTGAACTGGACGATGACCAGAAGAATCCTCCATTGACGGTTTCATGTAAGGAGATGGAGAACTTCATCATTGCCACATGCAATAGCAGTGAGCATCTAAAGTTCGTTGATGAGTCACAGTGCCATTTCAAGGGCGGTGATACGGTCATGGTCATCGACGGTCCGTTCAAAGGGACTGAGGGAAGGGTGGCCCGGGTATCAGGACAACAGCGGGTAGTCATCTCTTTGACAGACCTCGGACTCATTTCAACAGCATATATTCCAACAGCCTTTTTAAGGCGTATTGATACAGATTGAACAATGAAACAAATGTAATGCCTATAAGAATAAGGAATAACCATCGAACCAACAGGCTGATTCAGCTGTTTATCATCGCGGGAGACTTCGTGGTGCTGTGGGGGCTGCTCTACTACCTGGTAGGTACCATTCCCCAGTCGGAAGGCTGGGACGATGAGAAGGGACGGGCGTTCTGGATGGTATGCACCTTTGCCTTCGTTGTTGCCGAGTATTTATTTCCCTCTGTCATACATGAGCGTGTGGTGGGCGCTAACGACATCCTGCGCCGAAGCACGATGCTTGTAGCGACGCATACCTTGCTATCCTACCTGCTGCTGCGTGCCATTCAATTTCTGTCCCGTGTGGGTTGGCAACTGTTTATCATGGGACTTGTCATGCTGGTCTGCATCATTCTGTTGCGCTTCGTAGAGCGATGGTTGGTGAAGAAACTCAGGCAGTCAGGCTACAACACGCGTAGTGTCACGCTTGTTGGCGAGGACAAAGAACTGCTGTGCCTATACTACAAACTCAAGAACAACCCTACTTATGGTTACAGGGTTAGTCACATCTACGGAGACATGGAGGGGCTGACCCCAGACGGCAGCATCAGCGATTTCAAAGCACTTCTGTCCCGCCCAGATGATTTGCAGTTGGGCGATGAGGTTTACATGTGCGTGCCGCGTAAGGAACGTGAACTGATTGAACGGACAGTCCGTCTGTGCGACCACCGCGTGGCCAAGTTCTATTATTTGCCGACGGCAGAAGAGAAACTTAACTTGCAGCCAGTCCTCATCGACGACATCGGGGTGATGACCACCTACACCAGTCCGTTAGAGGAACCGCTGAACAAATTGTTGAAACGATTATTCGATATCGTCTTCTCCATTCTGTGCCTGATACCCTCAGCATTGTTGCTGCCGTTCATCGTGTTGGCGATAAAGCGTCAGAGCCCAGGCCCCGTGTTCTTCCGCCAGTTGCGCACAGGGATTGACGGTCGTGATTTCAATTGCTATAAGTTCCGCTCTATGCACGTCAACACCGATGCCGACCGCCTGCAGGCCACCAAGGACGATCCGCGAAAATTCCCCTTCGGCAATTTCATGCGCAAGACCAATATTGACGAACTGCCGCAGTTCTGGAACGTGTTGGTTGGCAATATGAGCATCGTGGGGCCGCGGCCTCACATGCTGGCACATACAGAACAATACGACAAACTGATAGACAAGTATATGGTACGCCACTTCGTCAAGCCCGGCGTCACCGGCTGGGCCCAGGTGACGGGCTTCCGTGGTGAGACCCGTGAACTCTGGCAGATGGAAGGACGTGTGGAGCGCGACATCTGGTACATCCAGCACTGGAGCCTATGGCTCGACCTGCGCATCATTTGGATGACGGTCAAGACCATCTTCAAGAGAGACGAAAAGGCATATTAACTCAACTTTTTCAAGTTGAGTAAGGAGTTGAGTAGTAAGGAGGTAAAGGAGTTGAGTAGTAAGGAGGTAAAGGAGATGAGTAGAATAGTTCTGCTGTCAGTATTACCTTTCTTCTTATAGGAGATTAAACGTATAGTCAAATATTAAACCAAATTCACAAGATGAAAGAACCCATTGAAATGCGTAATCTCTACGAGCATGAGACTGACGCTTACAATCTGGAAGGCTTCAAGCCCCAGATTGTCGATGCCGAGTATCTGAGAAGACTCGGCGTAACGATTGAACCCTCTGACGAAACACTGCAAGGACTTATTAGAGGCTCGAAACTGTTTATGAAACGTTTGGAGGAACACACCGTTATCCCCAAGTCGATGCTTTACTTGGAAGATTGCGACCCCAACACGATAGAGACAGAAATCCACAACTACACGGGCCGGTGCCCGACGCTGACCTTCGAAGTGAACCCCATCAAGGGCTGTCACGTGGGCTGTCAGTACTGTTTGGTTACTGACGGTGTTCACGAACAGAAGCTGGTGGCCTACGAGAACTACCACCTCTATGTGCGCAAACTCTTAGAGGAGATGAACGGTGCCTGCAGTGAGCAACCGAATGTCGTGACGCCAGAAGACATCAAGGAGCGCAGCCGACTGCTGCAGGAACTGGCCAACGCCATTGTAGAGGCACCCGAGAAGAAAAAGGACATAGAGCGGCAGATAGTGGAACTAAGTCGTGGAAAGAACTGGAACCACTACTACTATTTCACGCCCAAGACCGAGGCTCTGCAGGAACCGACACTCTACACCGGCATCGCCCAC
>JAEEGL011111719.1_pt1 | contig 14567 bp, 7 predicted proteins | sample 9134231 | NCBI WGS metagenome assembly JAEEGL01 (sample SAMN16246548, study PRJNA631951) | gut metagenome | biome: gut microbiome; feature: rumen; material: fiber-attached | host: Bos | place: Iran: Karaj | collected 2018-10
CGCCAGAAGTCCTTCCACTTGTTGAATTCCCTCTGGTAGGTGATACCCACGCCGTTGCGCTGGGAGTAATCGAGGTAGCTCGTGTATTCATCCGCCGAATGCGAGAACAGGTTGAGGCGCAGTTCTCCGGGCTTGTCGAGCTTGACGTCGATGTCGAGGTCGCCCACCATGTCGCCGTTCGGATTGGTTGTGGTGCTGTACTGGCGGTTGCCGAAGGAGCCGCGCACTTCCACCCGGTTGTCGAACAGTTCGGTACTAACCGACACGTCGTAGAGGTCTGTGCCGCTCGCATTCTGCTGGTATCCTACACCCAGGTCTACGGGTATGTCCATAAGGTTCAGCAGGTTACTCAGCTGCCTGGACATTACCTCGCTCACGTTGGAGAACACCAGGTTGGTGTTGTTGACGATTCCGGACTGCTCGTTTTCGAGGAAGGATCCCGTGATCAGGAGCGCAAGGAACTGCTTCTGCACCTTGTCTTCGGTGTTGAGAGCGCTTTCGACCTCGGATTTAGTGGACGGGTCGAGGTCGGGTATGTCGATGGAGAAGTCTACTTTCGGGGAACTCAGTTTGTCGCTTATCCTGATGCCGCAGTTGACTGTACGCCGGGTTGCGACGGACGATGTGTCGGCCATCAGGCGGTTTATGGAGGTGCGCAGGGTGTAGGTCGCGTCGATGTCCAGTTCACTGTTCATCACATCGCCTCCGAACTTGATGCTGGAGCCGTTCTCGATGTTGAAGTTCTTGCTCACGATGCCCGGCAGGGCGAAGTGATATTTACCGTTGGAGATGTTGTAGTCGCCTGTTACGTCGAATATCTTCCGTGCCGAATTCACGTCCATGATCAGCAGGCCGGATCCGCGTGCGGTCAGGAAGTTGTCTCCCGTGTTATCGAGTTCAAGAACAGCTTCCAGGTCCGGAGTTGCATTGATACGTGCATGTGCGGTGAAGTTGGATGCGGAGCTTTGCTTCTGGGTCGCCACCTGCTGGAGTATCTCGCGCAGCATCTCGTCGTAAGGATCTATCTCCTCTTCTGTGTGATCGGTGAAGGTCAGCAGATCGCCCACACTGGCCGATGATGCTCCTCCGAGGGATACATGCATGGTTCCTGCCTTGTTGGTGAATATGTCGGCGTCCATGTTTATGGCATCCATGGGTCCTGTGAGGTAGGCGTTGCCGCTGACGAAGAGGTCTCCGTAGATGGTTCCGCTCTTGTTGCCGAAGACCATCAGGTTATTGAGGGCCAGGTCGGTATCGAGGCGGAAGTCTTTGAGGTTACTGAAGAGAAGGCCTCCGTTGAGGATGCCGAATCCTCCCTCAGGGTCGGTGATGTTGAAGTTGTCGAAATGCAGGCCCTTGTTGTCGATGTGGAAAGGCCCTCCGAGTTTATAATCGACCCCGGTGTATGCCACTTTCAGCTTGCCGCCTTCGATGCGTGCGCTGTCGCTGCTGAGGGCCAGGCTATCCAGATTTCCCCGTGCGTTGAAATAGCCGCTGAGACTGCCTCCAAGGCCGGTAAGGGCATCAGGAAGCAGGGGAGAGAGCAATGCCAGATGCAGGCCGTCGGCGACTGCAGAGGCATCCAGGATCTTGTTCGAAATAGCGTAGTTCGCCTTGATGTTGAGGGCGTCCAGGCCGTCGTTTATATCGCGGATGAAAGCACTGACTTTGTCCGCCGCCTTATCCCATACAAGGGCCATGCGGAGCGATCCGGCATTCTCTCCGGCGACAGCCAGCGAATCGCAGTTCAGGTTAACCATTCCCATCATGTCCCCCATCAGCGGAGAAGACAGTATGCCCCGGCCGGTAGTCCGTCCTGCAAAGCCGTAGTCTTTGCCCGTGAAGTGGTTGATGAGGCTCATGTCTACATTGTCGATGCCGACGGTCAGGGTGTCGGTCATGCTCCTGGAGATACCGCCGTTGATGCGTATTGCCTGGTCGCCGTTGACGATGGAGAAGTTGTTGAAACTGGCTTCTCCTGAACGGTAGGTTATGTCGGATTCGGCGAGATCCCACTGGGAATCCTCGAAGCGGACATAGGACGACAGTGGCTTGGCGTGCACTATGAGGGTGTCTGTGGCATCTCTTTCTATGTTTCCAGCCAGGTAGAGTTCTCCCACATTGTCCATGCCGCTGATGTTGTCGTAGTGAAAACTGAGGAAGAATCCGTTGCTCTGGGCGAATGCAATCAGGGCGCTGTTCACGAAACCTATCTGGCCCATCCTGAATTCATCTGTCAGCACCGAAGCGTTAAGGCTGCCGCCCTGGTTGTCGAGGATGATGTCCAGCCCCTTGAGGTAGTTGGTCATGTAGGCCATGCGGGAGGAGTGGATGATGCCGGAAAGGTCTCCGTTCGCCATGCGAAGGTCTATCTTCGTGGAATCGGATATGTACATTCCTGGTTTGATGAAGGACAGGATGTCCCGGCTGTCGTGGAAATCTACGGTAATGTCGTAGTTGGCATCAGGGTCACCCTTGTCTTTGTCTTTCCTGCTGTAGATGGCCGGAAGTTCGCGCCTGGTTGTGATGGCCTGGATATCGTTGAACAGGTCCGTTATGCTCCGGTTTCCCACATATCCTGCATCCAGGAAGCTGGAGCTGATCTGTGCCCGGCTGGTGCCGCCGGTAGTATGGGAACCGGCGTAAACGTCTCCTATATACTTGACTCCGTTGTCGTTTTCAAGAGTGAGGTCGTAGATGTTGAAATCGCCGAGCAGGTCCCCGCGGGGAATCTTCATCAGGTTGGCGCTGAGTTCTGCAGAAACCTTGGATGTGCCTCCGCGGGTGTCGAGGTTCAGAGCCTCCAGATCAGCATATCCAACGTTGGCGGAGAACTTGTAGAGGGCGTTCTTTGTCTTCGGGGAAAGGTTGAATATTCCCTGGAAAATGAAGTTCAGATTGGGATCAGCGCAGATTATCTTGCCGTCGAAGGCATTGTCGGAGTAAGTGCCGGCAGCGGCGATCCCGGTGTAGTCATAACCGAGCAGGCCCAGGCGGTCTATCATCAGGGAGTCCACCTTGACGGAGACGTTATCCTTGTTGAGAACGGCCTTGAAGCCGGTGTTTGCGGTTACGTTTCCGAGGAAATCCTTGTCGATGATGCGGCCGAGACCGAGGTTGCGGGCGCGCACAACTCCTCCGACCTCCGTACCCTCCGTCTTGCTTGCAAGATTTTTTATGGTGAGGTCGGCATCTGCGCTGCCATTGCCTGTCTTGATCTTTCCCTTGGCGGCGAGTTTGCTGAGAGGCCCCTTCGCATTGCCGGAGAAACTGATCTTCTGCCCTGGGGCGAAGTTCTTCAGTTTCACGTCCTTACCCGTCATGCGGCTGATGGTTTTCTCGGCTCCGGCTGTGGTGAAATCGAGCTTCCCTATTTTGGCATCCAACAGGAAATCCTCGGTGAGAGTGATACCGGTGAGGCGGCATGTGGCATCTCCTTTGATTCCTCCGTAGAGATCGGTAAACTTGAGTTTGGAAATGTTGAGGTCGCTTACGTATCCGTCGGCTTCCGCTTCATCTATATCGAGAAGGAAGTCCATGTTGTCCAGTTGCCCGAGGGAGAACTTGGAAATGGTCTTTGCCGAGACTATGCTTCCCTTGGCGACCTTCAGGCGCATACGCACCGCCCTGCAGTAGTCCTTGTAAGCGTTGGGCGTGGTCCCTGTCATGGAATAGAGGGGAGCGCGGAGATCGGTGGTGCCGTCGACTATGTGGATGTCCCGGAACTGGATGAACTGACGGTCGATGTCCATGCGCATGCTGACCTTGGCGTCGGCTCCGCATTTTTCCACTATGTCGGCGTTGTCGACCGTCATGGAGAACTTGCCGCCATTCACGTTCAGGTTGTGCGCTGTGATGGTGCTGACCTGTGCATCCAGTCTGTCGTAATTGATGGCCGTGGGCGTGCAGGGCTTGGGTAACTTCGTGAACTCGGACATCCTGTAGTGGATGTTCTCCCCGTAGATCTTGGATATGCTGATGGGGAAACCGGTGGATGTGGAATCCTTATTGCCTTCGCCGAACACCCTGGTGATGTTCATTCTTCCGGGAGCGTCAGGCTCCATCGCCAGGAAGAAATCCGCATCGCGGACTTCCACCCTGCTCAGGTGCAGGCCCTTCTTTTTCAGCAGCATGCCGGTGGAGACGGTTCCCCTGACTTCCTTCGCGAAGAAGATGGTGTCGCAGGTGGGGTTGCCGGTGCCCAACTTGTCGTCGTAGGGATTCTTGTCGAGGATGAGAACGTCCGTGAGGGCGATGGTGCCGGGGGACTGGAAGTTGACGGAAGAGAATTCTATCCTGCCGTCCATCTTGCCTGCGCTGCGTTCCAGGAAGGTGCGCACCAGGCGGGACTGCACGTCGGGAGACTGCACGGCCACCGCTGCCGTTGCCAGCAACAGTACTATGAATCCAAAGATTCGGGCCGCTATGTCAGGATTCCTTTTCGTCAATGCACAATTATTGTAATCTACAAAAATAAGAAATAATGCTTAAATTTGCACGTTCAAAACAGGTGAAATGGACATTATTTTAGGAATAGAGTCTTCTTGCGACGACACATCGGCTGCCGTTATCTCCGACGGATGGCTGCTCTCGAACGTGATCGCGAGTCAGGATGTGCACAAGGCTTATGGCGGCGTGGTACCGGAATTGGCTTCGCGTGCGCATGAGCAGAACATCGTGCCGGTTGTCAGCGAAGCTCTTTCCAGGGCGGGTATTTCCGCATCCGACCTTACTGCCATCGCCTTCACCCGCGGGCCGGGCCTTCTGGGTTCGCTGCTGGTTGGCACGTCCTTCGCCAAGGCCCTCGGGCTGGCCCTGGATATACCTATAGTTGAGGTCAATCACCTGCAGGGGCATATCCTCGCAGGCTTCGTGAAGCAGAAAGACAAACCTGTGGTGCAGCCGTCCTTCCCTTACCTCTGCCTGCTGGTTTCGGGAGGTAATTCCCAGATAGTCAAGGTGAATTCCCCGCTTGATTTCGAGATCCTTGGTCAGACCATAGACGATGCCGTTGGCGAGGCTTTCGACAAGTGCTCAAAGATGATGGGGCTCGGATATCCCGGCGGACCTGTGATCGACCGTCTTGCAAAACTGGGCGATCCTGAGCGCTTCAAGTTTGCAAAACCCCATATCCCCGGGCTGGACTACAGTTTCAGCGGCATCAAGACCTCGCTTCTTTACTTCGTGCGGGACGAGATTGCGAAGGATCCGGATTTCATGGAAAAGAACAAGGAGGATATCTGCGCTTCGTTCCAGAAGACGCTGATCGACATCCTGATGGACAAGCTGATAAAAGCAGCTAAGCAGACGGGAATTCGCGAGATTACCATCGGCGGCGGCGTGTCGGCGAACAGCGGGTTGCGTGAGCGCATCGTGGCCGAAGGGCGCAAGCGCGGATGGAATACCTATCTTCCTGAATTCAAGTTCACTACGGACAATGCCGCTATGATCGCCATCGCCGGCTACTATCATTATCTTGCCGGTGAGCGTACGTCGTTGGATGTCGCTCCTGTATCTAGGATAGCAGATTTTTAGCGGCCGACTGGCCGGCGAGGAGGCCGGTAGCAAAGGCGCAGTGGAGATTGTAGCCGCCCGTATCGCAATCCACATCCAGAACTTCCCCACAGAAATAGAGCCCCGGCACCTTCCGGGATTCAAGCGTTTTGGCGATTACATCGTCGGTGCTGACGCCGCCTGCGGTTACTACGGCGCGCTCGTATCCCACATATCCTTCGATGTCGAACTCCCACTCTTTCAAGCACTTGGCTATGGTGGGGAGATTAACCCAGACCTTGGTGTCGGTGCGTCCTTTCCTCTCCAGCGTGATGATTCCGGGATTGGCCGCGGTGAACGCCAGGATCAATTCCCAGGGCATCAGTTTGCCGAGCAGGATGCGGCACTTTTCCTTTTCGCGAACTCCGCGGCTGCGTGGATCCTTGTCTATCTGCATCCACAGTTCCTTCACGCGGGCGGTGAGTTCGGGCAGCGGCACTCCGGCCTTGAGGTCAATGGCAAGCTTCACGCGGGAGCCGTTGATCAGGGCCTTGACTGCCTTCCGGCTGAGCTGGAAGCCTATCGGACCTTCGATTCCGCCGTCGGTGAAGTCGATGTCGCCGAATTCGCTGTCAGCCACCGTGCCTTCTATCAGCAACTGCACCCCGACATTCTTCAGGTGTATGTTCTGGAACTTTTCGCCCAATTCGGTCAGCGGCGTGCTGCGGTCGATATGGCGGGGTAGTTCGGTGGTGCTGCTGATTATCAGCGGATTAGGTGTAGTCGTCTGGTTCTTTTTTACCAGACGACTTTCAGCAAGTGCCTGATTATCAAGCGTGGTCAGTTTGTAGCCGCGGGGGACCAGGGCGGTAAGCGAAGGAAAGAGGGGGGTGATGGTATGGCCTGCGGCAGATGCGAAGCGGTAGCCGTCGCCGGTGGAGCCGGTGCCGGGATATGAGAGGCCGCCGGTGGCGATTATGAGGCGGCTGCAGGTGTAGGTTCGGCCATCTGCGGTGGTGACGGTGAAAGGAGATTCCTTCACCTGCTCTGCAGGTTCGGAATGACAGGATGAGATTTCGGCTTCAGTTTCAATCTTTACGCCGACACCCTGGCATGCACGCACCAGGGCGTCAATCACATCTGTCGAATGATAGGATGAGGGATAGGCGCGGTCTCCGCGCTCTACCACGGATGGCATGCCGACGGATTCGAAGAACTCTACAAGTTTTTCGGGTGTAAGGTTGTAGAATGCGGGTTTTACGAAGTTGGCCTTGCTGCGGATGTGGGCGCTGAAGGCGTTCCAATCCTTTACATTTGTGAAATTGCAGCGGCCTTTGCCTGTAATCATTATCTTGCGCCCTGGGCGGGGCATCTTTTCCAGAAGAAGCACGGAGGCGTCGGATTCTGCCGCCACCAGGGTGGATGCTGCTCCATAGGCGGCCATAAGGCCGGCCGCACCTCCGCCGATTATGATTATGTCAGACTTCATAAAACGAAAAAAGGGAAAGCTTAGTACATCGCACCGCTACAACCTCTGACCCTTGCTGCATTCCTGCCCTGGGGGAGTTGGGAGGGAGCTGGTCGTGTACGACTTTCCCGTCGCAAATATACGTAATTTTTTTAGATGCTGTCAAAAATCAGGGGCAGAATGTCGTCGACCTTGTCGAACTTCCATATCTGGCCATCTCCTATCATGAGCACCGACATGGGCCTGCCACCCTTCAGCTGGTACTGGGCCATCACCTGACGGCACGCTCCGCAGGGGGTTGCGGGGGCCTTTGCAAGGCGTCCCATAACTCCTCCGGCTATCGCCAGCGAAACCATGGCCTTGTCGGGATATGAGGCTCCGGCGTGGAACATGGCCGTGCGCTCGGCGCAGAGTCCGGAAGGGAATGCGGCATTCTCCTGGTTAGCTCCCTGCACTATCACTCCGTTGCTAAGCCTCAGGGCCGCACCCACGTTGAAATGGGAATAAGGTGCATATGAGCCCTTCATCGCATCTATTGCGGCATCCGCGAGTTCGCGGTCTTCCTTATCCAGCTCGTCCAGCGAAGTGTATTCGTGGAATTTGATTTTGATCTCTTTTTCGGTCATAATCTTGTGTTATAACTCACAAATATACAAATAATCTGCGGTATTCTTCAAGTTTGAAAGGCAGTTCGCCGTAAAGATAGTGGTTGTGTGCCGTGGGGGCGCCGTCCACGCTGTATTCTATCAGCCAGATTCCCTGTCCTTTAGGGCGTTCAAGGCGAGCAAGTTCCGCCCTTCCGTTTGCTTCCAGTTTTGTGCTTCCTCTCCATACGGTTTTGCCGCTTGCGGCATCCCTGACGGTAATCTTGCACTTTACCGGCTTGCGGGTATCGTTCACCGCAACTATCGGGTGTGCGCCGTCCGCGGCATCGGTAATCATCACGCATACATCGGTTTGCGCCCGCTTGATGTACCAGTAGGCGCGCTTCGGGCGGAAATACCAGTCGACTACCGCGTCGGAGATGATGGGCCATCCGTCCCGGATGTTCCACCAGAGTATGCCTGTGCGGGTGTCGAACTTGCCGGCACGGAACATCTCAATGAAGTACTTTACAGCTTCCCCCTGCACCGACTGGGAGGCGAAGATGAAGTCGTCGAGGTCGGTGGGAACATCTCCGAAAAGGATGCGTACCTGCTTGGTCATCAGGTTGTTACGGCGGGAATCCCTGTCGGTGTCCTCCTTCCATTTGCGGACGGCCTTGGTCACATATTCATCGTTCCACTCGAAGTCTCCCGTCCATGGATACACGTTGCCGGGGGTGAACATCTGCTCGAGGCTTTCGCGGCAGGGCATGCCGTGGTATCCGGTCTCGCTGGCGAAGAGGGGATTGGACTGGGAGTAGAAGGGATCCTTGTAGTAGCCGCGAGGGCCCCAGAGGTGGTCTTCCGGCAGGGCCTTGGCAGTGTAGTATTCTTTTATGAGTTCCGGGCTCCACCAGGGGGAGGATGGGAGATAGTCGCGTGTCGGGTCGAGGGCGAAAAGTGCCTCCGGAATGGTCCTGCGGGTGACTATATCCCGGTTCGGGTCCGGCTTGCAGGCCCGGAAATCGCCGTCGGCGATCAGTACGTCATCCTCGTTGTTTCCGGCCCAGAGGGCTATGCAGGGATGGCTGCGGAGGCGCAGGACAACCGCGTAGAGTTCCTTCTCCAGCCTCTGCTGAAAATCCGCGGTCTGCGGGTAGGCCGTGCATCCCATCGAGAAATCCTGCCATATCATCACGCCCGCCTCGTCGCAGAGTTTGTAGAACGGATCATCTTCGTAGACGTTGCCGCCCCAGCAGCGGAGCATGTTGCAGTTGAGGTCGGTTACCAGCGCGAAAGCCTTCTCCAGATGCTGCGGGTCCCGGCTGTGGAGGGCGTCCAGTGGCGTCCAGTTGCTGCCCTTGATGAACACCGGCTCGCCGTTTACCACGAAGCAGAAGCGGCCCGGATTGTCCTTGGTGTGGGTCTGGGTATTGTCGAGCCTGATGGTACGTATGCCTATGCGGCGTATGTCCTCGTCCCAGATGCTGCCGTCCTTACCGCGGATGCGGAAGATGGCATCGTAGAGGGCGGGTTCGCCGTATCCGCGGGGCCACCAGAAGTGCACGTTGCTGAGGCTGGCGCGATGCCTGAAAGCGTGTGTGCGGATGGGGAAAACCTCCTTCCAGACGGTCTCTCCCTTGTAGGACAGGAGTATCTCTGCCGTCAGTGCATCTTCTTGATAATCAACGGGAAGGGCGAGAACGTAGTCCATCGCGATATCGGCTGTTCCTTTGGCTGCATCAAGGCTTCTGGTGGTCCAGTGTACGTCCCTGATGTGGGCTGGCTTTTCTATGTTGATACGCACGCTCCGCCAGAGCCCGGCGCTCACCAGCCTGGGCATGATGTCCCAGCCGAAGGAATGGGCGGCCTTACGCACATAGGGCGCCTCGGTGCGGCCCCAGTTGTAGGCGTATACTGGAGGGATTTCCTTCCGCACTTCCAGCACCGTGGAGCGGATGTAGACTTCCAGGCTGTTGGTGCCGCCGACCGGCTGCAGGGTTTCGCTGACATCGAATTTCCATGGAATCAGCATGTTGTCGGTGGAGCCGATGTGCTTGCCGTTCAACCAGACTTCCGCGTAGCAGTCTATGCCTTCGAAATCCAGTTCCAGGTAGTCTTCTTCCCCATGTGCAGGGGTTTGGAAACTCCTGCTGTAACGCCACTGGAAGCCTTCCCAGGGGCGGAGTTTATAGATGTTGCTGCCGATTTCGGGGTTATCTATAAGGCCTGCGGCCAGCAGGTCCAGTTCCACATTTCCGGGCACAGTAGCGTCTATGGCCTTGGGGGTTATGCCCTGTGTGGCAAGGTCTTCAGGCCCCATCACGGCCGTGCGGCCCTGCTTCCAGTAATCCAGTTTCCACTTTCCGTCGAGGCTGACGCTTTCCCCGGCGCGGGCGGCCAGGCATGCCGATAAGAGGCAGATAGCCAGTAATATGCGTTTCATACGATTTCAAATTTAGTGATTTTTTTCTGGAAACAGAAAAAGCAGTATCTTTGCAGTCTTATGAAGATTTGCGTAGGACTGTCCGGCGGAGTCGATTCCAGCGTTGCCGCCCTGTTGCTCAAGCAGCAGGGATACGACGTTTTCGCGATGTTCATGCAGAACTGGCACGATGCTGATGCCACCCTGCATGGGGATTGCGAGTGGGAGGAAGACAAGTTCGTGGCCGAGATGGTCGCCCGCAAACTGGAGATTCCCTTCTATTTCGTCGACCTGAGCAAGAGCTACCGCCAGCGTGTGGTTGACTATATGTTCGACGAGTATTCCAAGGGGCGTACGCCTAATCCCGATGTGCTTTGCAATAGGGAGATCAAGTTCGATGCGTTCTTGAAGGTGGCGCAGAAGATGGGGGCGGATATGGTGGCGACGGGCCACTACGCCCGCATTGCCCTGTCGAATGGCCCGGCGCCACACATGTATCGAATCCTGGAGGGAGTGGATCCGGGGAAGGATCAGAGCTATTTCCTATGCCAGTTGAGCCAGGAGCAGCTTTCCAAGGCCATTTTCCCCATCGGGGGAATGCTGAAGAGCGAGGTGCGGAGGTTGGCGAAGGAGGCTGACCTGCCGTCTGCCGACAAGAAGGATTCCCAGGGCATATGCTTCGTTGGGAAGGTGGATCTGCCTACATTCCTGCAGCAGAAACTCAAGTCTGTCGAGGGGGATGTGGTGGAGGTCTATCCGGCTTTCTATGAGTCGGATGCGCTGTATCAGCGGCAGTGCGACATAGTCCGCAGCATACTGAAGGATGATTATTCAGGTCCGCTGCCAGTCATCTCCCACTACATCTCGGAAGACAAGGCCACTCCGGTGGAAGATTCGCATCCTTTCGACGATGCGAAGATTGCGTTCATGACTGATGAAGACCTGAGGACGCTTTCCACGCCTCTGAGCTACGAGGCAATCAAGTTCGAGACCGAGACCTACCGTTCCGGCAAGAAACACGTGCGCAAGACACGGTGGAAGGAGAATCCTTTCGGGAAGATTGTGGGGCGTCACGAGGGTGCGCAGTTCTACACCATAGGCCAGCGCAAGGGCCTTAACATCGGCGGTCACAAGGATTCCATCTTCGTGATTTCCACGGATATAGAGAAGAATATAATCTATGTCGGCGAGGGCCATACGCATCCCGGGCTTTCCCGCCTCTGCCTCCGTGTGGCGCCGGATGAACTCCACTGGATTCGTCCGGACCTGGAGATGGCAGTGGGGGAGACGCGCCGCTACCGCGTGCGCATCCGCTACCGTCAGCCCCTGCAGGATGCAACCCTCCTCCGCCGGGAGGACGGCATGTATATTTTGTTCGATTCAGCCCAGCGTGGCATCACCGCCGGCCAGTTCGCCGTGTGGTATGCCCCGGACGGCGAAATGATAGGAAGCGGAGTGATATGAAAGAGTTCGAGATAAGCTGCCCCCTGACGCGGGAACCGCGCCTGAAGGAGATAGAAGCCAAGGCAGGCGGCCTTCAGTGGATTGCCGTGAAGCGTTCGATCGACGCCCGCAAGGAGCCGGTGTGGCGATACAGGTACGAGGCCTATGCCCCGGGTGAGTATCAGCCCTATGAACTTCCTGAATATCAGGATGTTTCAACGGCCGAGCCGGTTATCGTGGTGGGCGCCGGCCCTGCCGGTATGTTCGCCGCCCTGAAGCTCCTGATGCTGGGCTTGAAGCCTGTGATCCTGGAGCGCGGAAAGGATGTTCATGCCCGCAAGTTCGACATGGCGAAGCTTTCGCAGACAGGCCTGGTGAATCCCGAATCCAACTATTGTTACGGCGAAGGCGGGGCCGGAGCTTTTTCTGACGGCAAACTCTACACCCGTTCTTCCAAACGAGGGGACATACGCGAGGTGCTTCAGCAACTGGTAAATTTCGGCGCGTCGAAAGACATACTCATCGACGCCCATCCTCATATAGGATCGGACAAACTGCCTGTGGTGGTGGAGAATATCCGCAAGTGCATCGTGGCCCACGGAGGGGAGTATCACTTCGAATCGAAGGTGGTCTCCATTGAGGGTGAGCCGGGCGCTTTCCGGATCGGGACGGCCGACGGAAAAGTATACTCCGGCAAGGCCGTAATCCTGGCTACAGGCCACTCCGCACGCGATATCTATGAGATGCTGGCGGCCCGGGGCGGCACTCTGGAGGCTAAGGGATTTGCCATGGGAGTGCGCGTGGAGCATCCTCAGGAGAAGATTAACTGGGCGCAGTATCACGGCACCTGGAAACCTGGCGTGCCGGCCGCGGAATACTCATTCGTGGAGCAGCAGGACGGCCGCGGCGTGTTCTCCTTCTGCATGTGCCCGGGCGGCATCCTGGTGCCCTCTTCCACCGAGCCTGGCACAGTGGTACTGAACGGCATGAGCAATTCCGCCCGCAGTGGCAAATTCGCCAATGCCGGCGTAGTGGTGCAGATCGAGCCGGAGGATGTTCCGGGCGATTCGGCGTTCCGCCTGATGGATTTCCAACATTCGGTGGAGAAGAAGATGTATGATTTCTGCGCTGCGAATGGCGCGGAGAATCCCATGGCGGCCCCTGCTCAGCGCATGGAGGATTTCTGCCTCGGAAAGATAAGCAAAAAGATGCCCGAGACGACCTACCATCCCGGCGTGGTTTCCGCTCCTCTGCATGAGCTGCTGCCGCCGATGATCGCGGACAGGCTCCGCAAGGTATTCCCGCGGGTGAAGATCCGCAACTATTATAATAATGCCGCACTGCTCCTGGGTGTCGAGTCCAGGACTTCTTCCCCCGTCCGCATCCCCCGCGACCCCGAAACCCTTGAATATGTTTCCATGCCCGGGGTCTACCCTTGCGGAGAGGGCGCGGGCTATTCCGGAGGCATTGTCTCATCGGCCATAGATGGCATTCGCTGTGCGGAGGCAGTTGCAAATGGCAGATAATTACCTGGAAAACAAGATGGCTGAGTTCCGTGAAGGCAGGACGGTGGTTCGCCGCCCGTCAGCTTCGCTGGAAATGCTGTTGAAGAGTGCTGGCGGTACGGTATCCCCTCCGGACGCCATATCCGCCCACGGATGTAGTGGGAGGGGCCCAGCTCTGCTGGGAGGGGCCGTCAGGCCGGCTCGAGGAGGGGATACCGTACCGCCGGCTGAGTCGGTGATGCCGGCACAGATCGATGCTGTGGTGAGGGCGGCGAACCTCCTCCCGGAGGCGGCTGTGTTCCGCTTCGATACTGATGAGAATGAGGGAATAATACGCGTGCTGGGGCCTGCGTCGCCGAGGAGGTACCTGGTGGAGGCGGGAGAAGTCATTATGGCCATGCGCCTTAAGGCCGCCGAACTGCACCTCAGGTGCGACATTAAAATTCAGCCGGAAAGCACCGCACCGGCAAACCCTTTGATTGCAACACTGAAACTATACAGAATAACCAATGGACAAAAGAATTGCACTGAACCCGAATGAGGTTGTCTCTTTTCTGGAGAAAGCTCCGGAAACCTTCACCCGTGAGGATATGCTCACGTTCATCTGCGAAAAGAACATCCGGATGATCGATTTCATGTACCCCGCCGAAGACGGGCGCGTGAAGACACTGAATTTCACCATTAATAATCTCGCGTATGCGGAAACCATCCTCACGGAAGGTGAGCGTGTGGACGGCTCGAGCCTGTTCCCGTCCTTCATCGAGGCGGGCAACAGCGACCTGTATGTGATTCCGCGCTACCGCACAGCGTTTGTGGATCCCTTCAACGAGATTCCCACCCTGTGCTTCCTCTGCAGCTTCTTCGACAAGAACGGAGAGCCCTTCGACTGCGCTCCCTACGCTACTTTGATGAGGGCCGAGAAGGCTTTCGAGGAGAGCACCGGCATGCAGTTCGAGGCCATGGGCGAGCTGGAGTACTATGTGATATGCAACGAGGATCCTCTATTCCCGGCCACCGATCAGAAGGGTTATCACGAGAGTGAGCCGTTTGCGAAGATGAACGACTTCCGCCGTGCCTGCATGGACCATGTGGCCAAGACAGGCGGTCAGATAAAATACGGCCACAGCGAGGTGGGCAACTTCACCCTGGACGGCAAGATTTATGAGCAGAATGAGATAGAGTTCCTGCCCAATCCTGTGGATACCGCCGCAGACCAACTGCTTCTGGCAAAGTGGGTTATCCGTAACCTGGCCTTCAAGTACGGGTTGGACGTGAGTTTCGCCCCGAAGATCACTACCGGCAAGGCCGGGTCCGGCATGCATATACACATGCGCCTGATGAAGGATGGCAGGAATGTCACCCTGGGTGCGGACGGCAAGCTTTCCGAGGAGGCCCGGCGCGCTATTGCCGGACTCATGAAGATGGCCCCGTCCATCACCGCTTTCGGCAATAAGAATCCCACATCCTATTTCCGCCTTGTGCCTAATCAGGAGGCACCTACGAACGTGTGCTGGGGAGATTGCAACCGTTCCGCATTGGTGCGCGTGCCTCTGGGGTGGAGTTCCGGCACGGATATGTGCTCAAAGGCGAATCCCCTTGAGCAGCAGGCCGATCACGATACAACCGCCAAGCAGACCTTCGAGATGCGC
>JAEEGL012838127.1_pt1 | contig 14567 bp, 20 predicted proteins | sample 9134231 | NCBI WGS metagenome assembly JAEEGL01 (sample SAMN16246548, study PRJNA631951) | gut metagenome | biome: gut microbiome; feature: rumen; material: fiber-attached | host: Bos | place: Iran: Karaj | collected 2018-10
AATCACGGGGGCGCCGACCTTCATGGCCTGGTCCATAACCTTGCAAATCTTGAGGGCCATAGTCTCGCTCAGCGAGCCGCCGAAGACGGTGAAGTCCTGTGCGAAGACGTATACCATGCGGCCGTTGATGGTGCCGTAGCCGGTCACCACGCCGTCGCCGAGGAACGACTTCTTCTGCATGTCGAAGTTGGTGCAACGATGGGTGACAAACATGTCGAATTCTTCAAACGAACCCTCGTCGAGCAACAGGGCGATACGCTCGCGGGCAGTCAGCTTGCCCTGGTCGTGCTGCTTGTCGATACCTTTCTGGCCGCCGCCCAAACGGGCCTCGCCACGCTTGTCGAGCAGCTCTTTTATCTTTTGTTCAAAAGCCATAATCTATTTTGTTGATAGGTTTATACGATGATACGGTTTATTTGCAGCAGAACTCGGTGAGTACTCCGAGGGTGCTCTTGGGGTGGAGGAAGCCGATGTGGAGGCCTTCGGCGCCGCCACGGCTCTGCTGGTCGATCAGGCGCACACCCTTCTCCTTGGCTTCGTTGAGGGCCTGGTCGGTATTCTCCATGGCGAAAGCGATATGGTGCATACCGCCCTTGCCGCCGTTCTTCTCAATGAAGGCGGCGATGGTGCTCTCGGGGCAAGTGGGTTCAAGGAGTTCGATTTTCACGTCGCCGCAGCGGAAGAAAGCGGTCTTGACCTTCTGGTCCTTGACCTCTTCGATGGCATAGCATTTCAGCCCCATCACATCTTCCCAATAGCGGATGGCCTCGTCGAGGTTGGTCACGGCGATGCCGATGTGTTCAATGTGTGAAGGTGTCATAATGTTATTATTTTATATTATATTAATTGATTACTAATTATTACTCAAACAGATATGTTCGTCAAAGGCGATATCTGAAAGTGCAAAGATACGAAAAAAAAACGAACCCCCTGCACTTTATTTAATTTTTCTGAAAAAAACCGTCGTTCTACCCTTCGGCAATCGTATGCAAACCGATATTTCGGGCATTGAAAGGCGGTATTAAAGGCATACAAACAGCGTCGGGCGACGGTGTTGGTACGGTGTTGGTACGGCTTTGATACGGCTTTGGTATGCCGATGGTCGGTAGGAAGACTGGTTTACAGCAAGTTGCAAATGTGTTTTGAGTGTCATCTGTTAATTTTTATTAAACCAGCCAGAATATACTGCATCAAACACTTACAAGCGGCGAAGAGTTAAATTTGTGTTAAAAAAAACGGTTTTTCTATTTTGGCCTTATTTTATTATATAATAGATGTCAGACCCTTGCCGTGACGTCTGGCCCGACGGGTGGGTTCAACAATTTGTGCGGAAAAAAGTGCAGATATGAAAAAAGTTCGTATCTTTGCATTGCGAACCGAAGGGGCAAACCCTCGACAAAAGCCCTGTGACGATGAACAGACAGACGCAAAACACCAACCCGCAACGGCGCGAGCCACAGCAGAAGCAGCCCTACAGCATTGCCCATGCCCTCCTGCTGGCGGCCATCACATCAATATTGGTCAGCGTCGTGCTGCTGATAGGAGCCATCTCGCCCGAGACCCACACCGTCAAACCCTCGTTCCATGTACTCTTTGTCTACGGCAGAAACCTGGTGCTCCTCACCATACTCTACATTGTCTGTTTCAGGGTGAACCTGAGAAACCTGTCGAAGGCGGCCAACACCACCATCAGCATCATAGGCATGATCACCGTCACCGCCGTATTGTCGGTAGGTTTCTACCACCTTGAAGAGATCCTCTACGGCGAGACCTCCAACAACTTCAACATCACCGCCTTGTCCAATTTCTCGGCCGGCATCACCGTCTTCCTTGTGAGTCGTCTCATATACAACATGCTCCGTTTCCAGAAAGCCCAGACCGAGAACCAGCGCCTACTGACCGAGAACCTCCGCATACGCTACAACACCCTCGAACAGCAGGTGTCGCCCCACTTCCTCTTCAACAGCCTCAACACCCTCGACGGCCTCATAGGCACCGACGACGAGCGTGCCCACGGCTACCTGGAACGCCTCTCCAGCACCTACCGCTACACCCTGCAGCAGCGTGGCACCGTCACCCTGGCCGAGGAACTTGAGTTCACCAACGCCTATATCTACATGATGCAGATACGCCACGGCGAAGCCCTGTGCATCGAAGAGCACATCTCCCCCGCCCTCATGCAGCGCCAGATGCCCGCCATAAGCCTGCAGATGCTCGTCGAGAACGCCATCAAGCACAACGTCGTCTCGCTGCGCCATCCGCTCTGCATCAGCATCACCTCGGTAGAACGGTCGGAAAGCGACGCCGCCATCCGTGTGAGCAACCCCTGCCACCCCAAAGCCGACAACGAAAAGTCGGCCGGGATAGGCCTTGAAAACCTCTCCGGACGCTACCGCATGCTGTTCAACCGACAGATAACCATCAACGACGACGGCAACACCTTCGCCGTCGAAATACCATTAGTATGACACACATCCTCATCATAGAAGACGAAGCCATTGCGGCACAGCACCTGCAACGCACCCTCCTCGGACTGATGCCCGACGCCGAAATCCACGGCGTCCTGCAGAGCATCGAGGAGACAGTGGAGTATTTCGGCCCCGACGGCCCCGCCTCCAACGGCAGTATGCCCGACGTGGTCTTCATGGACATACACCTTGCCGACGGCCTTGCGTTCCGTATCTTCGACCAGGTGGGCATCCCCTGCCCCATCATATTCACCACCGCCTACGACCAGTATGCCCTCGACGCCTTCCGTGCCGGAAGCCTCGACTACCTGCTCAAGCCCATAACGGAAGACGACCTCGGCCGGGCCCTCGACAAGCTGCGCCGTCTCGGCCTCCTCGGCCGCTCCCGACAACCCGTTGTCGCCAAACAGGAGAAGAGCTACCACTCCCACTTCCTCATACCCATGCGCGACAAGCTGATACCGGTGGACATAAGCAAGATTGCCTGCTTCTACCTCGAGGACAAACTGTCGCACGCCGTCCTATTCGACGGTCACAGCCAGGTCATCGACAAACCTCTCGACTCCATAATGGAGATGCTCAACCCCGACATCTTCTACCGTGCCAACCGGCAGCATATCGTCGCCCACAATGCAATACGCGACATCAACCTGTGGGCGCTCGGCAAACTGGCTCTCACCCTCTGCGTGGACACCCCCGACCGCATCATCATCAGCAAAGCAAAAGTCAACGAATTCAAACAGTGGTACACAAAATGATAAACATCGTCATCTTTGGCGCCCCCGGCGCCGGCAAAGGCACACAGGCCCAACTCCTGGCCGAGAAATACGACTTCCTCCACATCTCCACCGGCGACCTTCTGCGTCAGGAGGTGGCAGCCGGCACGGCGATAGGCAAACGGGCACAGGCCATCATGAACCGCGGCGACCTGGTGGGCGACGACATTGTGGTGCAGCTCCTCAGCCGGGCCTTGCAGAACCGCTCCACCCACCCCGACCCCGACAGCCTTGTCGACCCCTGGGACGCCGAGCGCAAAGGGATGCCACACCGCCCAGAGGGCTGCATCATAGACGGTTTCCCGCGTACCGTACAGCAGGCACAGACTCTTGAGTTTCTCTTCGGCCGCCTGCATCGCAAGATAGATCTTGTGGTGGCCATCGACGTGCCGCGCGACGAACTGGTACACCGCATCCACGAACGCGCCGCCGTCAGCGGCCGTGCCGACGACACAGTGGAGGTGATACGCCACCGCCTCGAACTATACGACCTGCAGACACAGCCGGTGCTCGACTACTACCGCGTCAGCGGGTTACTCGTCACCGTAGACGGCAGCGAGCAGATTGCCGACACCAACCAGCGTATCTGCAAGGCTATAGACCTGAAGCTGAAATAAAAATCAGAGACTGTATACCACAAGCCCCACCACTCCCGAGGCAATGATAAGGAGTATAGGGCTTGTTTTTTTGCGCCACGACAGGAAAAAGACAGCGACGAATATCGCCACCGAGACAAGGAACTGCCGGTTCAGGCCGGGAATACCGAAACTACCGGCATTGAGCAGACCCAGTGCAGCAGCGGCCACAAGGCCCACCACCGCGAGACGCAGCACACGCATTACGGTCGACACACGAGGCTCGTCCTTGTGATTCATCAACCATCCACTCACCAACATCACCAACGCCACTGGCACAATAACCACCGCCAACGAGGCCACCAACGACCCGCAGACTGCCGCCCATACAGGATAGCCGGCGTTGGCCACGGCTGTGTAGCCGGCATAGGTGGCGGTGTTGATGCCCACAGGACCCGGTGTCATCTGGCTCACAGCCAGCAGGTCGGTGAATTCGGCAGCGGTCATCCATCCGTGATGGGTAACCACCTCGCCCTGTATCAGTGCCACCATCGAGTAGCCTCCGCCGAAAGTGAAGGCCCCGATCACAAGGAATGTATAGAAGAGCTCGAGGAAAATCATGGTTCTACTGCTTTTGCGACCGTTTGGCGAATAAAGAATAGAGGTATCCGCCAAGCGCGGCGGCAAGGACTATGAGTATGGGGTTCACACCGAGGAGCCATATCAGCAGGGCCGAAGCAACCGGTATCCAGCAGTTGCCCCACCCCACCTTGGCGCTGCGGGCCATGGTGAAGACTGGAGCGGCGATAAGGGCCACCACGCAGGGACGGAGCCCCATGAAGATACGTTCGACCACCTCCACCTCGCGGAAGGCGCGGAAGAATATGGCCAGCAAGAGTATGAACAGTACGGGCATGAGAACATTGCCGGCGATGGCCGTCACGGCGCCACGCCAACCGCGCAGCCTGTTGCCCGTCATCGAGGCCATATTAACCGCGAAGACCCCGGGCATAGCCTGGCTGAGGGCCACCTCGTCGAGGAATTCCTCTTCGCTCATCCAATGGTGTTTCTCAACCAGTTCGCGCTGCATCAAGGGTATCATGGCGTATCCGCCACCGATGGTAAAGGTGCCAACCTTGAAAAAACTCCAGAAGATATCACAATATTTTACCATAGTATACGTTATAACGACTGTTTTACTAAATTATTGTACAGCAAAATGAACGGACTATTCTTTACTATTTTCATGATATTCGTGGTGGTGATGCTTGCACTCGACCTGTTTGTGTTCCACAAGAAAGACCACGTGGTAGGAGTCAAGGAGGCCGCCGTATGGACCGGCATCTGGGTAGCGCTGGCCATGGCCTTTGGTGTGCTGGTGCTGCTGTTTGGCGACTGGATGGTGCCGCCAGCCTCAGAGGTGGCAGACCTCGGAGCCTACCGCCGTGAGATGTTCTCCGAATATCTGGCCGGCTACTTCCTCGAGGAGAGCCTTTCGATAGACAACATCTTTGTAATGATAATGATCTTCGCCTCATTTGGCATCAAGAGGGAGTACTACCACCGGGTGCTTTTCTGGGGCATCTTCGGTGCCATAGTGCTGAGGTTCATCTTCATCTTCGCCCTCGGTGCCCTGGTGACACGCTTTGCATGGCTGCTGGCCGTATTTGGAGTGATACTGCTCTACAGCGGCGTAAAGATGATGGTGAAGAAAGGCGACGAGGAAATAGACACCGCCAACCACCCTATAGTGAAATTCGCCTCGAAGCATTTTCCAGTCACCACCGAGACACACGGCCATGACTTCTTCCATGCGGGCAAGATGACACCGCTTTTCCTCGTGCTGCTGGTGATAGAGTTCAGCGACATTATCTTTGCCGTCGACTCCATTCCCGCCGTTTTCTCCGTAACACAGAACCCCGTCATTGTATACACATCCAACATCTTCGCCATCATGGGGCTGCGTTCGCTCTTCTTCCTGCTGAGCGACATCTCGGACCGCTTCTGGCTGCTGCACTACGGCCTGGGAGTCCTGCTGTGCTTCATAGGCATAAAAATGATAGGAGGCGAGTTCTTCGGATGGCATATTCCGACTCTCGCCTCGCTGGCTGTGATACTTGGAATATTGGTAACGAGCATCGCCCTGTCGGTTGCTATACGCAAGCCCGACACACGGCAGCGTTCCTGACCCCTATTTCTTCCCTTTGGGAGTTTTGCGGTTCTTAAGGGCCGCCTTCAGTGCACGGCGTTGGTCGGCGCTGAGCACTTTGTCTATGGCCACCTTGGTGGAGTACATTTCACGGCTGACAGCCACAAGCAGGGCTGCATCGCGCTCAAAGAGCGGATAGAGGACTGTGCTTTGGTCGCCCTCGCGGTCCATAAACATATCGATACTGTCGCGCACCGCTTTCTGGCGGGCACGGAGGCTTTCCATGCGCTTGCGCGAGTCGTTGGTGATGGTCTCTATCTTGGTTTTCTGTGTAGCATTGAGGTCGCCCACCAATTCAGCAACTTCCGGACGCTTTTTGCCGTCATGCTTGCCGGCGGGACGTTGGGCCATGGCGGGGATGGAAAAAGCGGCGAGCAACAATACTATGGTGATATTTCTCTTCATGGTGTATGGTTTTTATTCTTCGTAGAGGTAGTCCAAAGACTCGAGGGCGGCATCTTCGACGGGACACCAGGAGGAATAGTCGTTGACCTGGGCTATCATCGACCCCATGCCGTCGGTGTTGCGGGAGTGCAGGTTGATGACAACCACGTTGACCAGCAGCACTGCCACGGCGGCGGCAGCTGCGAAGGCGCCGGTCCACACGAGGCGGCGACTTGTCTTATGGCGCGGCTGCATGTAGGGGTGGCGGCCCACTTCGGCCATCACGCGGTCGACCACATCGACTTCACGAGGGCACCGCTGGGCGGCCAGTTGTTCAAGTTGTTTTTCGATTGTCATTGTCTTACCTCCTTGGCTAAATTCTTCTTGGCTCTGAATATCAGACTCTCCACCTTGCTCAGGCTACACTGCATCACGTCGGCTATCTGCTGGTAGCTGAAGTCCTCGAAGGTATAGAGCACCAATGCGGTGCGCTGTTCGTCCTTGAGGTGTCCGATGGCGGTGCGCAGCTGCTCCATCTGTTCGTTGTAGATGATCTGCTGCTGTGCGTTGCGGTCTTCGCTGCGCTGTTCGGGCAGGTTCTCCATTGCGTCGGCCGAGATGAAGCGCTTGGCTTTGTTCATCATCTTGCAGACGACGTTGACGGTGATGCGGTAGATGAAAGAACTCAGTTTCGAGTCGAAGCGGAAACGCGGCAGGGCGGTGTAGAGCTCGACGAACACCTGCTGAGTGACTTCCTCCACATCGAGGCGCGAGCCACAGAGTTTGTAGGTTAGGTTGGCCACATTCTGCTGGTAGCGGCGCACAATCTCGGCATACTGCCTTGTGTCGCCCGACAGCACGGCTTCCACTATCTGCCTGTCTTCCACTTGCTCTTTATTCGTTTATTAGGTACGACTTGTTTTTGTTTTCTTGCATTCTTTTCCGGAAAAATATTTTTTATTCCGGAAAAATCCTTTTTTACTCCCTGATGACTCCGTGATAACTCCGATACAACTCCGACATTTCTATAGTTGTTCTATATTATTTCTATAGTCAAGCACTATGGAAATGGTATGGATATGGTATGGATGTAGTATGGATATAAGGGACATGGGGCGGTGTTTCTCTGTAAAGGTTTCAGACGTTGTCTTTGAATTCTTCGAGGGTGCGGCGGTCTCGTTTGGTGGGGCGGCCGATGCCGCGGTCGCGACGTTCAAAGGCGTATTGGCGGGCCATCTGTATGCGTTCGTATTCCTCTTGCGGCGTGCGGTCGATCATGAAGCCTTGCACCAAGGGTGCGCCAACACGGTTGGGCGGGATGGCGAGCACTTCGATTTCTTTGTGCAGCTGGTCGATATTGAGGCTGTACCTCTCCCCTTCTTTCACCTCGTGCGAGGGCTTGAGGGTACGCCCGTCGGCAACAAGTGTGACTTTGCCGCATTGACATGCGTCGGCTGCAAGGGAGCGGGTTTTGTAGAGGCGCACAGCCCATAGGTATTTGTCGAGACGCATGAGATGGATGTTTATTTGATTACAAAGCGGTAGGTGATGGTGCCTACTTGCTCTTCGGCCGCTTTGGAGTCGGCATTGAAGCGTGCTTTGCGGGCGGCGGCCACGGCTTTGTTTACAAGCTCACCGTCGGAGGTGTTGGAGCCTTTGGGCTGGTATTCGGCACGGATGACTTCGCCTTGCGGGTTGACCCAAATCTTGACGATGACGGTGCCTTGTTTGTTGGAGTTGTAGGCGGGTTGCGGCAGTGTTACGGCATTGCGTCCGGCGAGGTTATAGGTGCCGTTGCCACCGGTGCCGGTATAGTTGTCGGAAGTCGGTGTGCCGTTGGGGCGGCCCTGGTCGCCGGTGCCTTGGCTGACACCTTGGCTGCCGCTGCCGCTCTGCTGGTTGCGGCGGCCTGTGAAGAGGGCGTTGCGGTTGATTTCGGGTTCTTTATTCTCAACAACGGGTTGCTCCTGAGCCTGCGGGTTGACGGTGGCGCCCTGGTTCTGGGATGCATTGAGCGAGGGCGTAGGTTCGGTGGTCTGGGTGGCCATCTGCTGCTGTGCGGCAGGAGGGGCATAGGTAGAGACCTGGTTGTCGGGCTCCGGGGAGTCTCCGCTACCGAAATCGCTGTCGCCGATATTTACCTCAACCCCTTCTTCAGGTATGGGTGGGTCTGGCGGATCGTAGCCGAAAGCCATGAGTATCACCGCCACAATGGCCATGATGACGGCGGTGGAGATGCCGGATATGATTCGGTTGTTCATTGTTTGGGTGAAGTTGCAAGGATTACCTTGTGTTTGGTGTTGGATTTGGCGTTGATGCTGTTGACGGCATCGATGACGTTGACTACATGCTGCACCGGTACGTTCTTGTCGGCCCGCAGGACGACGCAGGCGTCTTCGACACCGGGCTCGATGCCGGTGCTGATGAAGGACTCGAGCTCAGAAGGCTGGACGGGAGTCTCACCAACGTAGTAGTTGTAGGCCTCGTCGATATAGACGGTGACATTCTGCTTGGCCATGGTCTTGCTGTTGCTCTGCGGCAGCATGAGCTTTACTGCGTTTGGGCTGATAAGCGTGGAGGTGATCATGAAGAAGATGAGCAGCAGGAATACCAGGTCGCTCATACTCGACGAATTGGCCTCTATCTTTATTTTGTTCTGACTCTTAATCATCTTAATAAGTTTTGAGTTTTGAGTTTGAGTATTAAGTGTGTGCGGAAACCTTAGTGGTTGTACCGCGACTTAAAACTTACAACTCACAGCTTACAGATTGAATCAAGCAGGTTCGTGGAGGAGATCCATGAATTCGTTGGCACGGACTTCGAGTTCGAAGACGACGTTGTTGATGCGCGAGACAAGTATGTTGTTGAGGAAGTAGCAGATGATACCGACTATGAGACCGCCGACGGTGGTGACCATAGCCTGATAGATGCCGGTTGAGAGCAGCTGTATGTCGATGTTGTTGCCTGCATGTGCCATGTCCTGGAAGGCGGTAATCATACCTGTAACGGTGCCGAGGAAGCCGATCATGGGGCCAAGGGAGGCAACTGTGGAGACAAGTGAGACGTGTTTTTCGAGATTGGCCACTTCGAGCTGACCCTCGTTTTCGATGGCTGCCTGTATGTCGGGCAAGGGGCGACCGAGACGCGAGAAGCCTTTGCTTATCATGCGGCCGAGGGGAGTGGCAGTCTCCTTGGCGAGACTGCGTGCAGCATCGACATTGCCATTATGGACATGGGTGCGTATCTGATCCATAAACTGCGAATCCTCTTTGCTCTTGAGGGCGTTGCTGAGGGTGAGGTAGCGCTCAATAAAAATATATATGGCCATGATAAGGAGGAGAACGAGTACTATCATAATCCATCCGCCGTTGACAGCCATATCCCAAAGGGTGATGCGCTGCGGAGCCGCAGCTGTGGTGGCGGTGTTTTCAATGGTGTCTATGGCCGCAGCCACATCGCTTTGAATCATCAGAAGATTGTGTATCATTTTCTTTTATGTGTTATTTGTGTTTTCTAAAAAAAATATGGAATTCAGAATGTGTATTGCAGGCCGATGGCGGGAACAGTGCCGTAAGGCGAGCATTGTACAGTGGGTCCAAGAGTTAGGTTCTCATCCATCTGGAAGTCGAAGAGATGGCCAAATACATATGCATCTATGAGGTTGAGCCCATATATACCTACAGTGATTATAACCATGAGCTGGAAATTGCGGTTATAGGAGTTGTAGAGGCTATAGATGTTGCTGGTGGGATAGGAGGCATATTCGGAGAGCCCAGGGGTGTCATTGTGGTTGACACGATAGAGGTACTCGTCCTTGAACATCTTCATGCTGGAATAGTTGTCGTAGATAAGATAGCCCATGCCGGCAAAGGCACCATATATGATGGGAATTTTCCAAGCTTGGTGGTTGTATACTTGCCCTCCACCGGGTATGAGAGACCACCGGAGGGCTACGTCGGCCGAGTGTTCCTGTGCCTGGCAGGCTGAAAGTTGAAAGCTGAAAGTTGAAATCACTGCGGCGACAAGTATCGCCGCCACCTTCCACTTTCCTCTTTCAACTATCGGTTTCACTTTTCCAGAAGGTTCATGATGCGCTCGAAGTCGGCGTCGCTGTTGAAAGCGATGGTGAGAGTGCCCTTGCCGCGTTGCGAACGCTTGATTTCGACGGTCGACTGCAGGCGCTGTTTGAGACGGTTCTGGGCAACAGTATAGCTTTCTGGCAGTTCTCCACGACGGTGTGCGGTGGCTTTGGGCTTGGGCCGACCGGCTTTAACAAGCTGCTCGGTCTGGTGGACAGAGAGACCGCGCTGTATCACCTCGTGCAGCAGCGCAAGGTGGGTCTCCACATCGTCGACTCCGGCAAGCGCACGGGCATGTGCCATGCTTATTGTTCCATCCTTGAGGGCAAGCTGGGTCTCGGCGGGTAGGGTCAGCAGGCGGAGGTAGTTGGTAATTGTTGAGCGGTCCTTGCCGACCTTCTCACTGAGTTGGTCGTGGGTAAGGCGACACTCTTCAATCAGGGCCTTATAGGCCAACGCCACCTCCATGGCACCGAGGTCTGCCCGCTGTATGTTCTCCACCAGAGCCATCTCCATCATCTGCATGTCGGTGGCAGTGCGGATATAGGCAGGGAGCTCCGTTAGACCTGCCAACTGCGAGGCACGGTAGCGACGTTCACCGGCTATGAGCTGGTATGTGCCATCGGGCATACGGCGAACTGTGACGGGGGTAATGATTCCTTGCTGACGGATGCTCTGTGCGAGTTCGTCGAGTGCAGCGGCATCAAACTCCTTGCGAGGCTGGAATGGGTTGGCGACAATCTTGTCAACAGGCACCATACTGATGGTGTCGGCTACAGGCTTGACAGACTCAAGGTCTATGTCGGGCAATATGGAGCCCAGTCCGCGACCCAGGCCTCCGCTCTTCTGTTTGGTCATATTGTTCAGCTTTTATTTCTTGTCAGTATCTCCTGGGCGAGGTTAAGGTAGTTGACGGCACCGGTGGAAGCAGCGTCATGCATGATGATGCTTTTGCCATAGGAGGGAGCTTCGGCAAGTTTGGTATTGCGATAGATAACGGTCTCGAACACCATTGACTTGAAGTGGCCACGCACGTCTTCCACCACCTGACGGGCAAGACGCAGACGGTTGTCATACATGGTGATGAGCAATCCCTCGATGGCGAGTTTTGGATTAAGACGGGTCTGTACGATACGGACTGTATTGAGCAACTTGCCCAGCCCCTCGAGGGCAAAATATTCGCTCTGGATAGGTATAATCACCGAGTCTGATGCCGTGAGGGCATTGATGGTGATGAGACCGAGCGAGGGAGAACAGTCGATGATGATGAAGTCGTAGTTGTCCTTGACGGGCTCTATTGCCTGGGCCAGGAAGTGCTCTCGCCCCTTTTCGTTGATGAGCTCCACCTCGGCACCGACAAGATCGATACGGGTTGGCAGCAGGTCGAGATTAGGGGTATCGGTCTCCATAATAACATCAGCGGCAGTGGCATTGCCAAGGATGCACTCATATACGCTTTTCTCCAGCGTGTCGGGATCGATACCGAGACCCGAAGTGGCATTGGCCTGAGGATCGCAATCGACGAGCAGTACTTTCTTCTCCAACACTGCCAGCGAAGCACTTAGGTTCACTGCCGTGGTGGTCTTCCCCACCCCGCCTTTCTGGTTGGCTATGGATATTATCTTTGCCATAACTTATGAGTTTTAAGCTTTAAGTTTTAAGCTATGAGTGCTTGCTCGGACACTTAAAACTTACAGCTTACAGCTTAAAATTTGAAATCAATCTCCTCGAGCTTGCGGTCGGCATCGTCATGGTAGCTTTCTTCCACAACCACAGGTGGCGGCACAATGCCTGTCTCGATAAACGAAAGGGCGTTGTCAAGCCCCTGACGGAACTTCTCAAAATCCTCTTTGTAGAGGAACATCTTGTTTTTTTCGAAATAGAAGTCTCCGGTGTTGTTGTTGAAGAGCTTTCGGCTCTCGGTAATTGTAATAAACTTGTCACCACCACGGGTTTCTTTCACATCGAAGAAATATCTACGTTTTCCGGCAGGAATGGCCTGGCTGTAGAGCTCTTCTTTTCTGGTCTCTTGATTATCCATATCTCTCATTTTATTACTATTGGTTTCGAAATGCAAAAGTACTCATTTTTAATAATCCGACGATATTCACACCTGCAAAGTTATCAACACCGCGAGGTGAACAAGGCGCACTGCCTCAGTTGCGTTTGTGCGTCATTATGTCGAGTATCATGTCGTCGGTCTGGTTCATGCCGTCTTTGCCGAGCCGACCCAGGTTGTGTATCGAGCAGTCGAGGTCGCTCTCGCTGAGGCCGTCGGTGCAGTCAACCACGCGACTGTGCACTGCCAACTCGCTGCACACGAAGGCACTATACAGTCCGACACTCATTTTCAGAGCGCAGCTGGGCTTGGCTCCGTCGCACACCATGCCGGCGATGGTATTTATCATGTTCTTCAGCGCGTAGCCTACCTGCTCGAAGTTTCCACCTTCGAGGTAAGTCAGACCAGCACTCACACCCATCGTGGCGTTCACAATGCCGCAGAGGGCGCTCAAACGGCCTATGCCGCGCTTTATGTATATGCTCATCAGGTGGCTCATTGTTAGAGCTCGCATTATCTGCTCATCGCTGTTGCCCCTGAGGGTGCCGTAGTAGTATACCGGCAGAGTGCAGCAGATACCCTGGTTGCCGCTGCCCGAGTTGCTGTAGACGGGCTTCGTGCAGCCGTCCATACGAGCGTCGCTGGCGGCCACGGTGCGTGCCACCACGGTGTGTACCATATCGCCACGGGACTGCTCCATCAATATCTGGCCGGTGTGGAGGCCCATGCCGTGCAAGCCGCACTCCGACGCAGAATTGTTGTATTCCACCGTCTCGCGCAGCCACTCAAGCTCATCGAGCGACGCCGTGGTGGCATAGTCGTATACCATGCGGGCAGTGAGTTCCAACCGCTGCTTGTTGTCCTCCTTAGGGTCGTCGTCGTTGTCCTGCTCTTGGAAAAGGCCCTGCTTGTGGTCGAGCAGCACATGGTCGTCCTTCTTGAGGAAAATGAAGTTGGTGTGCTTCTTGGCAATTACGGCGACAACAGAACTCTTGCCGCATACCACCATGCACTCGATATACAGCTTGTCGCTGGTCTCCTTGACGCTGATGTCGATGCTGTCGGCATGGTTGGCCAGCCAGCGCTTCGCATCGTCTACCTGGTTCTCGGGCATCGTCAGCACCTCAAGGCCACGCTTCGAATCGCCGTGTGTCACAGCCATGGCAACCGCTATAGGCAGTCCTATCATGCCTGTGCCGGGAATGCCAACGCCCATGGCGTTCTTGAAGACGTTCTTGCTGAGTCGCAGGGTGATTTGCTCTGGCTCACAACCCAGCGTCTCCACGGCTTTTGCCACACACAATGCCACGGCACCAGGCTCGGTACAGCCCGTGGCGGGCACCACCTCGTGCTGCATAAGGTCCTTTATCTGCTCGCGTAATACCTTATCCATAGACAGATAGCGATAATTGTTGTATTATATATTAAAATGCAAAGATACAAAAATAATTCAACATGGCAAAATAAAAATGCAGGGGCGGCAAAATAAAATATAGGGGCGAATAATGATTCGCCCCTACGAATGTCAATTTTTACTATTCAGTTTCTCCATAAACTTTGCCGTGTCTATAACGAAGCGTTCGTGGGTGCCCTCGCCGATGAGGCCGGCCTCATCGTAAGCCTTCACGCTGAACACCAACCGGCGGCGGTCCACCTCCGTAAGCTCGCTGTCGCACCACACACGGCGGCCTATCGGCGTGGCCGACACGTGGCTCACGTTCACCAGCGTGCCCACGGTGCCCTGCCCCTCGTCGAGGTACGGTAGGACGCTCTCATAGCAGGTCTGCTCCACCAGCGCCACAAGCATCGGCGTGGCAAACACGTCCACCAGCCCGCTGCCCACCCGCGCGGCACTCATCTCGGGGGTTACAATCTGCTCCTTGTGTCCTTTTATTCCAGTCTCTATCATACAAAAAAAGTTTGCATCTTTAACGCAGGATGCAACCTTTTATTGCGTAATAATATGCGACAAATACGCCAATTAATCAGACCATGCTGATCACTCGCAGCGTTTCAT
>JAEEGL010987705.1_pt1 | contig 14566 bp, 9 predicted proteins | sample 9134231 | NCBI WGS metagenome assembly JAEEGL01 (sample SAMN16246548, study PRJNA631951) | gut metagenome | biome: gut microbiome; feature: rumen; material: fiber-attached | host: Bos | place: Iran: Karaj | collected 2018-10
TACAGAAGAGGATGCGCCAGTGGTGCCTGCGTGTGAGCGCATACGCTCAGCGACTGCTCGACGGACTGGAGACCATCGACTGGACCGACTCTCTGAAGGAGACTCAGAAGAACTGGATTGGTCGTTCGGAAGGAACGGAGATGGAGTTCAAAGTTGCCGACAGCGATGTGACATTCACCATCTTCACCACCCGTGCCGACACCATCTTCGGTGTCACCTTCATGGTGCTGGCTCCTGAGAGCGAATTGGTAGAGCAGCTGACAACAGAGGAACAGAAGGCTGAGGTGGAGGAGTATCTGGCATACGTGAAGAAACGTACCGAAAGGGAGCGCCAGATGGACCATAAGGTTACTGGTGTATTCTCCGGCAGCTATGCCATCAATCCCTTCACAGGCGACAAGATACCTGTATGGATCTCAGAGTATGTGTTTGCCGGATATGGTACAGGCGCCATCATGGCTGTGCCGGCTCACGACAGCCGCGACTACGCTTTCGCACGCCACTTCGACCTGCCCATCATCCCGCTGGTCGAGGGTGCCGACGTAACCGAGGAGAGTTTCGACGCCAAGGAGGGCATCATGATGAACTCGAGCAACGACCTGCTGCAACTCAACGGCCTTACCGTCAAGGAAGCCATCGAGAAGACCAAGCAGTTCATCGCCGAGAGCGGCTTGGGCCGCGTGAAGGTGAACTATCGTCTGCGCGACGCCATCTTCAGCCGCCAGCGCTACTGGGGCGAGCCGTTCCCCATCTATTACGACGAGGACGGCCAGCCGCAACCACTGGACGAGAGCGAACTGCCGCTGTTGCTGCCTGAGGTTGACGCTTTCCTGCCCACCGAGACCGGCGAGCCCCCGCTGGGCCGTGCCAAGAATTGGGTCGCCAACAACGGTCGCCCGCTGGAGTTGTGTACCATGCCCGGTTTTGCTGGTTCAAGTGCCTACTACCTCCGCTACATGGACCCGCACAACGACCAGGCACTGGTCTCGCACGAGGCCGACAATTATTGGCGTCAGGTCGACCTATATGTGGGCGGAACCGAACATGCCACAGGTCACCTCATCTACAGCCGATTCTGGAACAAGTTCCTCTATGACTATGGCTATGTTTGCGAAAGCGAACCATTCCGCAAGCTCGTCAACCAGGGCATGATCCAGGGCCGTAGCAACTTTGTCTACCGAATCAAGGACACCAATAAGTTTGTCTCATACAACCTCAAGGACCAGTATGATGTCACGCCCATCCACGTGGATGTGAACATCGTGACGAACGATGCGCTTGACATCGACAAGTTCCGTGAGTGGCGCCCCGAGTTCAAGAATGCCGAGTTCATCCTCGAGAACGGCAAGTATATCTGCGGCTGGGCCATCGAGAAGATGTCCAAGTCGATGTTCAATGTTGTCAACCCCGACTATATCGTGTACCGCTTTGGAGCCGACACGTTGCGTCTGTATGAGATGTTCTTGGGCCCGCTGGAAGCCAGCAAGCCTTGGGACACCAATGGTATCGATGGCGTGCACAACTTCATTAAGAAGTTGTGGAATCTCATCTTCAAGGGCGATGAGATACGTCTGACCGACCGTAAGGCGACACCCGATGAATTGAAGTCGCTGCACAAGCTCATCAAGAAGGTTACCACCGACATCGAGAACTTCTCGTTCAACACCACCGTGGCGGCGTTCATGATTTGCCGCAACGAGCTGCAGGATCTCAAGTGCGACGCTCGCGAGGTCTTCGAGAAGTTCATTGTGCTGTTGGCTCCGTTTGCGCCCCATGTCGCCGAGGAGCTGTGGCATGTGTTGGGTCATGAAGGCACCGTGTGCGACGCGCAGTGGCCCGAGTGGAACGAGGACTACCTCAAGGAGTCGACCATTAAGTACACCGTGATGATCAAGGGTCGCCCGCGCTATGAAATCTTCGTTCCCGCCGGCACCGATACCGCCGAGGTCGAGAAGACTGCCCTGGCGCACGAGGGAGCGGCCAAGTGGCTCGAGGGCACCGCGCCCAAAAAAGTCATTGTCGTGCCCAACAAGCTCGTCAACATCGTGCTATAAACCTCCTTCACACCAAAGCCATCAAATACCATCAAAGGTCATCAAAATTATTTTGATGGTTCTTGACGGGATTTGATGGCTTTCTACTTAACTCCCTTTAACTCCTTCACTCCTTAACTACTGACAATGAAACAGATAGTATTTGCGACCAACAATGCCCATAAGTTGGAGGAACTGCGTCAGATCATGGGCGAGCGGTTTGAGGTACTGAGCCTCGCCGACATCAATTGCCACGAGGACATTCCCGAGGACAAGCCCACCATCGAGGGCAACGCCCGTCAGAAGGCAGAATATATCCGCGAGCACTACGGCTACGACTGCTTCAGCGACGACACGGGCTTGGAGATTGATGCCTTGGACGGTGAGCCTGGCGTTCACTCGGCACGCTATGGCGGCGTGGCTCACGACAGCGAGCGCAACATCGACAAGGTGCTTCGCCTGATGGCCGACGTGCCCATGGAGCAACGCACGGCGCATTTCCGCACCGCCATCTGCCTGCTCATGGACGGCGAGGAGCATTTGTTCGAAGGTAGGGTGGAAGGCCGCATCCTTACCGAACGCCATGGCACAGGCGGCTTCGGCTACGACAGCATCTTCCAGCCGCTGGAAGGCGACGGACGCACTTTTGCCCAGATGCAACCCGAGGAGAAGAACGCTATCAGCCACCGCGGCCGCGCCGTGGCTAAACTAGTCCAATTCCTGCAAGCATTATGACACTGCCGTTATGTGTCTTCGGGTTGCAGTGCAAGTAGTTCTTGTTACGGCAACATTTGACTGTTGGTTGTCAACGGCGACATGTTGAGGGTGTGGGTATTTTAACTCAGCTCATGGCGGGGACAAAGGGTGAACTGAGTAGTTACTTACTACTTGGATTTTTTTAAAAAAACCTAAAAGATAGGGAGTGTTTAGGGTAGTTTGGGCGAAAATTCCTAAATTCGCAGTTCACTAACTTTTTTATAATTCAAGTTTCTAATGTAGTCCTGTAGTTCAGTAGTAGCTGTAGTTCAGCCGTCGCCCTTTGTGACACGACCCGAAAAGTCAGAACACAACATGTCATTTGAACACCCACAAAAGGTAATGGCAGAACTACTGAACTACAAGAACTACTGAACTACAAATAATTGTACTTTAGATAGTTAAACATGAAACCTATCACCAGCATACTGCTTGCGCTCGCGCTGATTTGCTATATATTCCTTCCCTTCTATGAAATATCGTTCCAGGGAGGGCTCACAGGCTTCAGCTTCACTGCTGGCACCATCACGCAACGTTTCACGCTGGGCAACACCATGTTCGCCTTGCTACCCTTCCTCACCTGTTTCACCGCCATCGCATTCAATACCCTCAAGTCCCGCTGGTGGGGCATCCTGGTCGCGTTGCTCATTATCTTGGGACTGTGGTTTCTGGACCGCACGGGCAACTTCCATGACATTGCACTCAGGCACGCACCCGATGTAACACCCAGCGAGGATGTGGGCGAAGGTTTTTCCATCATCGGACTGGGTGTCGGTTACAAGGCCTACCTAGTGTTGCTGATTGCCGCTTTGTGCTCAGTCCTCATCTCGATGTTGCCTTTCAAGTTCAACGAGCAAATTGAGCGCGCCGTCGACGATACCATCGACCACGGCATCGAGGACATGCGAGCGCTGGGCACACGCGTCAGCGAGTGGAACGAGCAACACCGCCGTCACCCCCGCAAACCTACAGCAACACCGCCTGAAACACCGCCTACCGAGCCTAATGACAAAACCCATGTCGAAGCCACTCCTCCACCGCTAACCGACCCCGAAGACCCCGCCCGCTTTATGCCGAAATAAATGCCGCGCTTTGAACTGAACATACTGGGTTGTGGGTCGGCAAAGCCCACAACACGACACCTGCCGTCGTGCCAGGTGCTGAACGTGCGCGACAACCTGATGATGATTGACTGTGGCGAGGGAGCACAGATGGCGATGAGCCGCCAGCACCTGAAGTTCTCACGCCTGCGTCACATCTTCATCAGTCACTTGCATGGTGACCACTGGTTCGGGCTGCCCGGGCTCCTGTCCACACTTGGACTGCATGAGCAGAGCGGCACGGTGACTGTGCATATCTTCAAGGACGGTGCCGAACTGCTGCGACAGATGGTCGGCTTCATGGGGCAAATACCTTATAACTTGGAAATAGATGTCATCGGCACCCAACCGACATGTATCTATGATGACAACACCATCACCGTCAACACCTTTACCCTCAACCACCGCGTCCCCGCCGTAGGGTTTATCTTCCGCGAGAAACCCAAGCTGCGCCACATCAATCCCGAGGCGACGCGTGAGGCTGGCGTGCCACACTGGGCGATGAACTCGCTTCGTCAGGGACAGGACTATGTCACCCCCGAAGGCATCGTCATCCCCAATGCCCAACTCACCACCGATGCCGACCCCAGCTTTAGCTATGCCTACTGCAGCGATACCCGCCCCGCCGAACGTGTGACGGCGGCCCTGCAAGACATTGACTGGCTATACCATGAGGCGACCTACGGCGAAGAATGCCAAAAGCAGGCTCACGCGCGCTATCACAGCACGGCACGCGAAGCGGCGCAGACCGCCCTTGACGCGGGTGTCAAACAGCTCATCATCGGGCATTTCTCAAGCCGCTACATCGACGAAACACCTCTGCTCAACGAGGCGCAAGCCGTCTTTCCAAACACCCGCCTTGCCCATGAGGGGATGACCATTAATTTAATGCATAATTCATAATGCACGATGCACGGTGTTCACTACCTGCGCGTAGCGAGGTTAAAAGAGAATAAATTACACTTTTTAACAGACGCAAAGTGTTAAAATTGCGAAAGTTCGGTTAATTTTGGCTGCAAAAATGCCATGGATAACTAAAAAAGTGCAACAAAGCATATTTTTGTGGGGATTTTTTTTACTGAACCGAGAAAAATTCGTTCCTTTGCAGTCTCATTTCAAAATGAATACTCATTAAACATTAATATTAAATTTTACGACTATGACTGAAATTGGTGAAAGAGTAAAAGCAATTATCGTTGAGAATCTGGGCGTTAGCGAGACCGAAGTAACTCCCGAGGCTACGTTTGCACAGGACCTGGGCGCTGATTCGCTCGACACCGTAGAGCTGATTATGAAGCTTGAAGGTGCCTTCGACATCAAAATTCCCGAGAGCGAGTCGGAAAACATCCAGACCGTTGGCGACGCCATCTCTTACATCGAGAAAGCACTCGAGGCTTAAGATTATCTCTTACACAGTAACAACCTTTCCACAATACTCCCTATCATGGAATTAAAGAGAGTAGTGGTAACAGGTCTTGGTGCCATCACACCCATCGGTCTTGATGTCGACACGACATGGAAGAACGCATTGGACGGTGTGAGTGGTGCGGGACCTATTACACACTTTGATGCATCATTGTTCAAGACGCGCTTCGCCTGCGAGGTGAAAGGGTTTGATGTGGCCAATTACCTGCTCAATCCCGATGACCGACGCGAGCTGAAGGATGTACGCCGTACCGACCTGTATACACAGTATGCCATCGCATCGGCAAAACAGGCCATCGACGACAGCAAGCTGCTCGACGGTGATGTCAACCGCGACGAGATTGGCGTGATTTTCGCGTCGGGTATTGGTGGACTGCACACCTTTGAGGAGCAAGCAGGCTTCTATGCCAAGCATGAGGCTGAAGGACCTAGCTATAGCCCGTTCTTCATCCCCACGATGATTGCCGACATCGCTGCCGGACACATCTCTATGCGTTACGGGCTGAGAGGCCCCAACTACGGCATCGTATCGGCTTGCGCCACCTCGACCAACGCCATGATTGACGCGTTCAATTATGTGCGCTTGGGCAAGGCCGATGCCATCGTCACGGGTGGCTCAGAGGCTCCGATCTTCCCCGCCGGAGTGGGCGGCTTCAACGCGATGAAGGCTATCAGCACCCGCAACGACAGTCCCGAGACCGCATCGCGGCCCTTCAGTGGCTCGCGTGACGGTTTCGTCATGGGCGAGGGTGCCGTCTGCCTCATCTTTGAGGAACTCGAACACGCATTGGCTCGTGGCGCGAAGATTTATGGCGAGGTCATTGGTGGCGGCATGAGTGCCGATGCTTATCACATCACTGCATCGCACCCCGAAGGCGTGGGAGCGTCGCTGGTGATGAAGCGCGCACTTGACGATGCAGGCATACAGCCCGAGGACATCGACTACATCAATGTCCATGGTACCTCAACTCCCGTGGGCGACCCAGGAGAGGCCAAGGCCATTGCCGATGTCTTCGGCGAACATGCCTACAAGGTAAACATCAGTAGCACCAAGTCGATGACAGGACACATGCTCGGTGCCACCGGAGCCATGGAAGCAATGTTCTGCCTGCTCGCCTGCCGCGATGACATCGTGCCGCCGACCATCAACCATGAGGACGGCGACGAGGACGAGAACCTGGACTACCGCATGAACTTCACGTTCAACAAGGCGCAGAAGCGCACGGTCAATATCGCACTGTCCAACACCTTTGGGTTCGGAGGACATAACGCCAGTATCATCGTCAAGAAGTACAAGGGATAAAACTGGCCGACCCGACAGTGAGATGACACGCTTGTCCAATCTCATATCACTCATAAAGCTCCTTTTCGTCAAGGATAAGGAGCTTTATGTGTATATTCACGGCATCACTGGCTACTATCCGCGAAACATAGAGCTGTACAAGCTCGCACTGGTACATCGCAGCAAGCCGCTGCAGCTGCCCGACGGGCGATGGACCAATAACGAGCGGCTCGAATACCTGGGCGACGCAGTTCTAGACCTCGTCGTCGCCGACTACTTATACCACCAGTTTCCCCGCAAGCACGAGGGATTCCTCACCTCCACGCGCGCCAAGATTGTGCAGCGCGAGAGCCTGAACCGCATCGGACATGCCTTCCACCTCGACGCGCACGTCCGTGCGGCGACACACACCACATCACACAACAGCTACATTAACGGAAACGCGCTGGAGGCACTCGTCGGGGCGTTCTACCTCGACCACGGCTATAAGCGAAGCCACCTTTTCATCGTCGAACGCCTCATCAGCCAACACTTCGACCTCGCTGAACTGGTGAAGACCGACCAAAACTTCAAGTCGAGGCTCATCGAGTGGACGCAGAAGTACCACCTCACCATCGAGTACGAACTTGTAGACACCATGAATGACCAGAACAACAATCCCGTCTTCAAGACGGCAGTCATCATCGGTGGGCAGTATGCAGCCGATGGCACTGGCTACAGCAAGAAAGAGTCGCACCAAAATGCCTCAAAGAAGGCTCTCGAACGTCTGCGTACCGACACCGCCTTTAAACAACAAGTCCTCTCCAACGAAGGGGACAACCAAGACCACCACATTTAACCAGAATCGGGTTTGATGCAAAGCAAACGAACAACATGAAACACGCGAAGCAAGAAGAAAGCTTCGCGTGTTTTGTTACGTTTTGCGGTGGTTTATTGCTTGGCAGCAATCCCTAATTCTTAATTCTTATTCCTTAATCCCTAACCCTTTCTGCCGGCGGTGCCAGGCGAAGAACCACGATAAGGCGATGATGACAACCACGAGAGCCGCAGGCCAAGCGATGTACCGGTCAAGCGCCAATGCCTGCGGCGAAACAAGCAGGAAGACCGTACACACGGCAGTCATCACCAAAGCGGGGATGAGTGTTACGACGTAAGCCTTGCCTTGACGGGCGAGGTAGACGGTGAGTGCCCACAGGGTGAACACGCTCAAGGTCTGGTTGCTCCATCCAAAGTATTGCCATAGCACATTGAAGCCATCGGGGTTGCTGATTTGCCACATCAACAGGCCAAAGGTTACGGCAAACACCGGCACACATATCATCAGGCGGTTGCGCACTGTGCGCTGGTTCAGATGCAATGCCTCGGCGATAATCAGTCGCGCACTGCGCAAGGCGGTGTCACCACTGGTGATAGGAGCCGCCACCACACCCAGCATCGCCAAGATGCCACCAAAGATACCCAGCCAACCCGTACACACCATCTTCACTACTGTGGGCGCGCTAAAGTACTGGATGAGCGTTTTACCATCGTCTGCGGCAAACTGCGACAAGAAAGCCTCAACCTGTTCGGCCGGCACCACCTCGCGCCAACCACCATAATAGAAGAAATAGCTCGACACACTAGCCCAGATGAGCGCGACCAAACCCTCGGTTATCATAGAACCGTAGAATATTTTGCGACCCAGGCGCTCGCTCTTCAGGCACCGTGCCATCATGGGCGACTGGGTGGCGTGGAATCCGCTGATGGCGCCACACGCGATGGTGATGAACAGGCAGGGGAAGATGGGGTTCTTCTGCAAGAACGCCACAACGCCCAGGGAGTCCTTCCCGCCCACCTGCTGCGATTCGTACCATGGGGTCATGTTGCCCAAGTCCCACAATTCGGGCAGATGCGGCATCTTCACCAGCATCACCCCCAACAACGCCACGGCCATGAACAACAACGACACGGCGAACACGGGATAAATCTTGCCGATAATCTTATCAATGGGCATCATCGCCGCCACCAGGTAATAGACAAAGATAATGACTATCCACATCACCTGGCTGCCGGTGATGCCCTCAAGGATGATGGCGGGGCTATAGACAAACACCGCGCCCACCATGAGCATGAGCAGCACGGTAAATGCAAGCATCACCTTGCGTGCCACACTACCCAGATTGTCACCAATGAGCGTGGGCAGGTTAGCGCCGTCATGCCGCATCGAGAGCATGCCACTGAGGTAGTCATGCACAGCACCAGCAAAGATGCATCCAATCACGATCCACAGGAAAGCGGCAGGACCGAACCACATACCCATAATAGCACCAAAGATGGGGCCCGTTCCGGCTATATTCAGGAACTGAATCATGAACACCTTCCAAGTAGGCATGGCAACATAGTCCACGCCGTCGGCAAGGCGCGTAGCAGGAGTCTCGCGGTCATCGGGAGCCACAATACGCTCGATGATGGCACCATAGATAAAGTAGCCCATCACAAGGGCAACGATACTGATGAGGAATGAAATCATATCTTGGTAAAATAGGGAAAGTGCAAAAATACGATTTTTTTCCGAGACGGGGTCTATAATGTCAATAATTCTTCGTAACTTTGCACAACTAACCATCGTCGCATCGCCATATTGCCGAGCACACTTGATTGTGCTTGCATTATGATTGTGCATTGAAATAAATGAGCAACTATATCGTATCGGCTCGGAAATACCGGCCAGCCAGTTTTAACACAGTCGTCGGCCAGCAGACGCTGACCCACACACTGAAGACTGCCATCGCCAGTGGCCGTCTGGCACATGCTTACCTGTTCTGCGGCCCTCGCGGCGTGGGCAAGACCACCTGCGCCCGCATCTTTGCCAAGACCATCAACTGCGAGCACCCCACCGCCGACGGTGAGGCTTGCAACGAGTGCGCATCGTGCCGCGCGTTCAATGAGCAGTCGTCGTTCAACATCATCGAGATGGACGCCGCCAGCAACAACGGTGTCGACGCCATCCGTGACCTGACCGAACAGGTGCGCATCCCGCCCCAAGCCGGACGTTACAAAGTATATATCATCGACGAGGTACACATGCTCTCGGCGGCGGCGTTCAACGCGTTCCTTAAAACGCTGGAGGAACCGCCCGAATATGCCATCTTCGTGTTGGCAACCACCGAGAAACAGAAGGTAATCCCTACCATCTTGTCGCGCTGCCAAATTTATGACTTTGCACGCATCACGGTGCCTGACATCGTCCAGCAGCTGCAGTACATCTGCCAAGAAGAAGGCGTGACCGCCGAACCCGCCGCACTCAATGTCATTGCGCAGAAGGCCGACGGAGCCATGCGCGACGCACTTTCCATCTTCGACCAGGTCACCGCGTCGAGCCAGGGCAACATCACCTACCAAAGCGCACTTGACAACCTCAACGTGCTGGACTATGAGTATTATTTCCGTTTGGTCGAGGCATTTCTGGCGGGTGACGTGCCGCAAACATTGCTCATATATAAAGAGGTTCGAGACAAAGGCTTCGACTCGCAATTCTTTATCAACGGTTTGGCGCAACATCTGCGCGACCTGATGGTGGCAAGTACGCCACAGACCATCGGGCTGCTTGAAATGAACGAGGAAGTGGGGCAACGCTATGTGCTGCAGGCAGCGAAACTGGGTCCACGATTTTATTACCAGGCACTGGATTTGTGCAACACCTGCGACCTGAACTACCGAAACGCCACCAACAAACAACTGTTGGTCGAGTTGACACTCATCAAGCTATGCCAGATTGTTAGCGTCCCCCCTCAGTCACCCCCGAAAGGGGGAGGCATTAAGCCTATTCAAGCGACGTCAGCGCCCACCACAACATCCTCCACGCCTACCCCAGCCCCCCCTAAAGAGGGGGGAGCACCAAGTGGGAGTAAACCAAACCTTCCCCCCCAGGGGGGAGTGAAGGGGACCACCGAAGTGAGAAGTGCAAAAAACATCGTCTCCAACCAGCCCCGCATCCTAGTGAATGCGCAACAACAAGCAACACCTTCAGTAGCAGCCGAATCGGCCGAACCCTACACCGCACGCCGCGAAGCCTTCACACCCGAACAACTGCAACAGGCATGGCAGGGCTATATCGACCAAAACCCGCATGAGAAGGTTACTATCTCATCCATGCGTACGGCACAACTGCGGCAGGTCAACGAGACAACCTATGATGTCGTGGTCGAAGGACAGGCTCAGGCCGAGTCCTTTGAGAGCAGCAAAACGAAAATCATGAAACATCTGCGCGATGCGCTGCACAACGACATGATAGCTCTTGACATCAAGGTGTCTGAGAGCCTGGAGGATCACCGAATCTTCACGCCACGCGAGGTAGTCGAGGACATGAAACAGCGACGACCCGACTTTGTACCCTTTATCGAGTCATTCCAGCTGGGACTCGCTTAACCTTTTTCATTGAAGAAAAAACTAAATTGATTGTCTTAAAAACCCAGTTTCGTCGAATATTAAAAAAAATCATTTCAAATAATTTGGAGAAACGCCATTTCATTCTCTATCTTTGCATTGAAAATGAACATGCACTCATCATGCTAATTGGTTTTTAAGGTTACAAAAAACATAGAATAGTAATAGTTTTTAATCATCAATGTGAAGCTTGCCCACTGTGTTGTGAAACACGGTGGGCAAGTGTTTTTTGTCCTCCCCCTCTTCAGGGGGGACCGAGGGGGGGGGCTGAACACTACTTCACCTGTACGCCGGGACGCACTGGTCCAGTGGGACCGATAACAACCAGACGGCCGTCGGCATCCTCGGCACTGAGAATCATTCCCTGGCTCTCGACACCCATCATGGGACGCGGCGGAAAGTTGGCGATGAAGCACACCTCCTTACCCACCAGTTCTTCGGGCTCATAGTAGAGCGCGATGCCACTCACAATGGTGCGGCCGCCCATGCCGTCGTCGATGCGGAACTTGAGCAGTTTCTTGGCCTTCTTAATCTTCTCGCACTCCACGACCTTGCCGACACGGATGTCCAGCTTCATGAAGTCGTCGTAGGTACACTCCGCTGCCACGGGTTCGGGCTGGTAGTTCTTCAGAATGTTCTCCTGCTTGATGCGCTCCAGGCGGTCTTTCTGCGCTTGGATGACCTCGTCAGAAATCTTCTCGAACAGCAGTTCAGGCTTTTGGATACTTGCTCCGGCAGCCAGAATGTCAATCTCGCCCAACTTGTCCCAACGCACCTCGCCCAGACCGAGCATGTTACGCAACTTCAGCGCACTGAACGGCAAGAATGGCTCAAAAGCGATGGCGAGGTTGGCACAGATTTGCAGTGCCACGTGCAGGATGGTCTCCACACGCGCCATGTCGGTTTTCGCCAACTTCCACGGCTCGGTGTCGGCAAGGTACTTGTTGCCAATACGCGCCAGGTTCATCGCATCCTTCAATGCCTCACGGAAGTGGAAGTTCTCGATGTTCTCTCCCAGCGTCTGCTTCACACCCTTGAACTCGGCCAATGTAGCAAGGTCATAATCGTTGAGCGTGCCTAGTGCAGGTATTACACCGTCGAAATACTTGTGCGTCAGCACCATCGCACGGTTGACAAAGTTGCCCAGGATAGCCACCAACTCGTTGTTGTTGCGAGCCTGGAAATCGTCCCACGTGAAGTCGTTGTCCTTGGTCTCGGGAGCATTGGCAGTAAGCACATAACGTAGCACGTCCTGCTTGCCCGGGAAATCGTTGAGGTACTCATGCAGCCACACCGCCCAGTTGCGACTTGTCGAGATCTTGTCTCCCTCGAGGTTCAGGAACTCGTTGGCAGGGACGTTCTCAGGCAGCTGGTAGGTACCCTCGGCCATGAGCATGGCGGGGAAGATAAGGCAGTGGAACACGATGTTGTCCTTGCCGATGAAGTGGATGATGCGAGTCTCAGGATCTTTCCAGTACTGCTCCCAGGTGTCGGGCAGCAAGTCCTTGGTATTGCTTATATAACCGATGGGAGCGTCAAACCAAACGTAAAGCACCTTGCCTTCAGCACCCTCGATAGGCACGGGAATGCCCCAGTTCAGGTCGCGCGTGACGGCACGGGGCTGCAGTCCGCCGTCGAGCCACGACTTGCACTGCCCATAGACATTAGGCTTCCACTCCTTGTGCTCCTCAAGAATCCACTGGCGCAGGCGCGGTTCCCACTTGTCAAGCGGCATGTACCAATGCTTGGTCTCTCGCATGACGGGCACATTGCCGGTGATGGCACTGCGCGGGTTAATCAAGTCAGTGGCATTAAGGCTCGACCCGCACTTCTCGCACTGGTCGCCATAGGCCTCGCTACCGCACTTGGGACAAGTACCCAGGATGTAGCGATCGGCGAGCCACTGGTCGGCCTCCTCGTCATAGAACTGCATCGAGGTCTTCTCGATGAACTCGCCCGCCTCATAGAGTTTGCGGAAAAAATCGCTGGCGGTCTGGCGATGCGTGGCGCTGGTCGTACGCCCATAGACATCAAACGAGATGCCCAATCCTGTCATCGAGTCCTTGATGAGCGTGTGGTAACGGTCGACGATGTCCTGAGGGGTCACACCCTCTTTCTGTGCCTTGATGGTGATGGGCACGCCATGCTCGTCGCTGCCGCCAATCATGACGACATCCTCGCCCTGGAGCCGCAGGTAGCGCGTATAGATATCGGCAGGCACATATACACCTGCCAGATGCCCGATGTGCACCGGCCCGTTGGCGTAGGGCAATGCCGTCGTCACTAATGTCCTTTTATGTTGTTTCTTTTCCATTTTTTCCTATATTTTCTAGATGCACTAGGCACTCTAGATTCTCTAGATTTTCTAGTGCTTCGAGTCGTTGATTAAATATCAATCCCCCTCTCCCTCCGGAGAGGGGTTAGGGGTGAGGCTCCTAAAAAAGTCCTGAGCGACCTTGTGAGTGGCTCAGGACTTGTGCGAAGCGTTGTACGCAGGCCACTGCGATTAGCCGTTGTACTTCTTCATGACCTTAATCAGGTCAATCACCTTGTGGCTGTAGCCAATCTCGTTGTCGTACCACGACACAACCTTCACGAAGTGGTCGGTCAGGTAAACACCGGCGTTAGCGTCGAAGATGCTCGTGCGGGGATCGCCCAGGAAGTCAGCCGAAACGACTGCGTCCTCGGTGTAACCCAGGATACCCTTGAGTTCGCCCTCGCTAGCCTCTTTCATGGCCTTGCAGATGTCCTCCTTGGTGGCGGGGTTCTTCAGGTTGACGGTCAGGTCAACAACCGACACGTCCAGGGTAGGAACGCGCATCGAGATACCTGTCAACTTGCCATTCAGCTCGGGAATCACTTTGCCCACAGCCTTGGCAGCACCCGTCGAGCTGGGGATGATGTTGCCGGCAGCGGCACGGCCACCACGCCAGTCCTTCATCGACGGACCGTCGACAGTCTTCTGGGTTGCGGTGGTTGAGTGAACGGTGGTCATCAGACCGGTCTCGATACCGAATGCATCGTTGAGCACCTTGGCGATGGGAGCCAAGCAGTTGGTGGTGCAGCTGGCGTTCGACACAATCTGCTGTCCAGCATACTTGTCGGTGTTCACGCCGCAAACAAACATGTCGGCCTGACGACCGTCCTCACCAGCCTTGCTGGGAGCGGACAGCACGACATACTTGGCACCAGCCTGGATGTGCTTCTCAGCCTTGTCCATGGCAAGGAACAGACCCGTCGACTCAACGACATACTCTGCACCAATCTCATCCCACTTCAGGTTGGCGGGATCCTTCTCGGCGGTGACGCGGATACGGTTGCCATTGACAATCAGCTCGTTCTTCTCGGCATCAACCTCGATAGTGCCATTGAACTGGCCGTGCATGGTGTCATACTTGAGCATATAAGCCATGTAATCCACGGGCAGCAAGTCGTTGATACCTACAACTACTACGTCATTCACGTTGTTCTCCTCGAAGGTCGAGCGGAACACAAAGCGGCCAATGCGACCAAATCCGTTAATACCGATTTTAATTTTTGCCATA
>JAEEGL011615891.1_pt1 | contig 14566 bp, 9 predicted proteins | sample 9134231 | NCBI WGS metagenome assembly JAEEGL01 (sample SAMN16246548, study PRJNA631951) | gut metagenome | biome: gut microbiome; feature: rumen; material: fiber-attached | host: Bos | place: Iran: Karaj | collected 2018-10
GCACCATCGGCATGCATGATGTTGCAGTATTCGGGATCGCCTCCGAGGATGTCGGGAATGATTTTGCAGAAAGCCTGAGGATAGAGGCCCTTGTCGATGTTCTTGATGGCGTTGTGCACATCTTCCTTGCTGGCACTTACGCCACGCATCATATATCTTTGGTCAGCCATAGAATTACATTTTAGCGGGTGCAAAGATAGTGATAAAAAATGAACTCACCAAATTTTGCTCCCTTTTTCTTACTATTTCCACTTAAAAGCACTGAGCAACGAGGGCATCGGCGCAGTGACAGCCATCCATAGCCGACGAAACGATGCCGCCAGCATAACCTGCACCTTCACCACAAGGATAGAGGCCGCGCACGGTGGGATGGCAGAACGAAAGCTTGTCGCGCGGGATGCGGACGGGTGACGAGGTGCGCGTCTCGGTGCCCACAAGCAAAGCTTCGGAAGTGAGGAAACCATGTGCACGACGACCGAAGTAGCGGAGGCCCTCCTGCATACGTGCACTGATGAACCTAGGCAGCCAGAAGTGCAACGGACTGGCCACGACACCCGGGGTATAGGACGAGGCAGGAAGGTCGGTCGACAAGCGACCATTGACGAAATCGGTCATACGTTGGGCAGGTGCCACCTGCGTACGACCTCCATTGAGCCAACACTGATGCTCGATGGCCTCTTGTATGGCCATCATCGCCAAAGGACTACCGGGGTCGATGTCGAGATGGAGCTGGCTGGCGAGAAGCGGGATGTCTTCGACACGAATCTCGGTGACCATGGCCGCATTGGCCCAACGACCGCCACGAGAACTGGCGCTCATACCATTGACAACGACCTGGTCGGAACTCGTAGCCGAAGGAACGATGACTCCACCCGGACACATGCAGAAACTATATACGCCACGATTGTCGGCCTGCGTTACAAAACTGTATTCGGCAGGAGGCAGATACTGGCCTCTACCCTCCTTGGAATGATACTGAATCTGATCGATGAGGGTCTGGGGATGCTCCAAACGACAACCGATGGCCAAGCCCTTGGCTTCGATGAGGATGCCTTCGTCGTGAAGCATCGTGTAGATATCGCGTGCCGAATGACCTGTGGCGAGGATGACGGGTCCCATGAACTCACGTCCATCGAGAGTGGAGACACCGACCACCTTATTATCGGAAAGGATTAAACGAGAGACAATAGTCTCGAAATGTATTTCGCCACCGGAAGCAAGGATGGTCTCACGTATGCTCGAGATTATTGTGGGAAGCTTATCGGTACCGATGTGGGGATGGGAAGCATCGAGGATGCCCGTGTCGGCACCAAACTGGCACAAGCCTTCGAGCACACCCTGCACATTACCACGCTTCTTGGAACGTGTAAAGAGTTTGCCATCGGAGAATGCCCCTGCCCCACCTTCTCCAAAGCAATAGTTGGAGTTGGGGTTGACGCGCTGTTCGCGCGTGATGAGGGCCACATCGCGACGACGATCACCCACAGGACGACCACGCTCAATAAGGATGGGACGAACGCCCAGTTCGATGAGCCGAAGGGCAGCAAACAGTCCACCGGGACCTGAGCCTACAACGATGGCCTGATGGGCATGGGATGGCAATTCACGATAAACTACCTTGTGGAAAGTCTGCTGCGGAGGCTCCTCGTTGATATACAGATCGACGTCGAGCTGCACCATCACCTGACGCTGGCGTGCGTCGATGCTGGTGTGCTTCATGCGCAGGCCATGCAATGCCTTTCGACTGATGGCAAACTCTCGGCAGATCTGTGCCTCGAGTTGTTCAGCATCGCGCCATACCTGCGGGAGTACACGAATTTTGATATTCTTGATCATTTAAATAAAAGGCGGAAGGCCTCGTCGACACGGGCAACGGGACAAACCTGGATCTTGAGCGTCTTTGCATCGATGCTCTTGAGTGCAATATTTGGAATGAGGATACGTTCGAAACCAAGTTTTTCGGCCTCACGGATACGTTGTTCCAAGCGAGCCACAGGACGTATCTCGCCCGACAGGCCCACTTCGCCCGTCATACAGGTGAGTGTGGGAAGCGGCATATCCAGATTGGAGGAAAGGATAGCTGCCATCACAGCCAGGTCCATAGCTGGGTCGGACACACGTAGACCACCGGCGATGTTGAGGAAGACATCCTTCTGGGCCAATTTGAAGCCTACACGCTTCTCGAGGACAGCGAGCAGCATATTGAGACGTCGCTGGTCGAAGCCTGTGGTGGAACGCATAGCGGTGGCATAGACACTGGTGCTGACGAGTGCCTGTGTCTCTATGAGGAAGGGACGCATACCCTCGATAGCAGCGGCAATGGCAACACCTGAGAGGTCCTTATGATCGGAGTTGAGCAGGAGTTCGGAGGGATTGGTCACCTGTCGGAGACCCGTGCCAAGCATCTCGTAGATACCCAGCTCGGAGGTCGATCCGAAGCGGTTCTTGATGGCACGGAGGATGCGGTACATATAATGCTGGTCGCCCTCGAACTGAAGGACGGTATCGACGATGTGTTCGAGTACCTTAGGGCCCGCCAACGAACCTTCCTTGGTGATGTGGCCGATGAGGATGACGGGGGTACCCGACTCCTTGGCGAACTTGAGGATGCGGGCGGCACATTCGCGCACCTGACCTACGCTGCCAGCACTCGACTCAAGGTCGTCGGTGGCGATGGTCTGGATGGAGTCGATGACGAGGATGTCGGGCTCGACATTGGCGACGTGGGTGAAGATGGCGTCGAGGTTGGTCTCGCAGGCGATGTAGACGGAGTCGAGGGGGGAGGCAGCCATAGATGGCTGCGACAAGGACGCGGGGGAGACGGGAGACGCAGAGGAGACGGGAGACGCAGGGGAGACGGATGAAGCGGAAGGGGACGAAGATAAACGGGTGGCGCGGAGCTTGAGCTGGTAGGCGGACTCTTCGCCTGAACAATAGAGGACCTTATGGTCGTGGATGTTCATCACCGTCTGGAGGACCAGAGTGGATTTGCCGATGCCGGGATCGCCACCCAACAGGACCAAGGAACCGGGCACAAGGCCACCACCCAACACACGGTTGAGTTCTTCGTCGTGCATATCGATGCGCTGCTCTTCGCGTGCCTCTATTTCGGAGAGACGACGAGGACGTTCGTTCTGCCCTGGAAGGCCCAACGTGCCACCATGACTCCATTGTATGCCACCCGACTTGCGGGAAGCCTTGCCGATGGCACCCGTTTGGGTATCGACAATCTCTTCGACACAGGTGCCCCATTCGCCACACGACGGACATTTGCCGAACCACTTGGGCTCTTCGCAGCCACAGGAACTGCAGAAATAGGCGGTCTTCTTCTTTGCCATATCGACGGAAAAACTATTTACGGCGCAAATATAGCGATTTTTTCGATAACTTGTATCAAAATATGACCAAATAACCGCAAAAACCTTGGTCACTTCAGGAAAATGACTTATCTTTGCAGCGTATATTTCAACAATCGAAAACAAAATGGAACAAAAACGTGCAATCATTATGGGAGCCACTTCGGGCATCGGACTTGCCGTGGCCAAGCGACTCAGTGCGGAAGGATGGCAACTGGGCATTGCCGGACGAAGGATGGACCGACTCATCGAGATGCAACGCAAGGACCTCAACGTGGTGGCCATTCAGCAGATCGACGTGACGCGCGGAGAAGCATCGCAGCAACTGCTGACCCTTGTCGGCAAGATGGGCGGAGACATCGACCTCTATTTCCACAGTTCAGGCATCGGTTACCAGAATCCCGAACTCGACCTTGACAAGGAACTCAGGACGGTAGAGACCAATGCTCTCGGCTTCACCCGTATGGTAGCAACGATGTTCAATTATTATGCCGAAAGGCCTGAGCGTGCAGTTCAGATCGCCGTCATCAGCAGTATAGCAGGCACGAAGGGACTGGGTGCAGCCCCCTCCTATTCGGCCACCAAGCGCTACGTCAACCACTACCTGGAATGCCTCACCCAACTGAAGCACATCAAAGGACTCAAGCACCTGACCATCACAGATATCCGCCCTGGCTTTGTCAAGACACCTTTGCTCAACGATGGAGGGAATTACCCCCTGCAACTCGATGTGGACAAGGTGGCCGCGGAGATTGTAGAGAAAGTCGAGAAGAAAAAGCAGCTCATCACCGTCGATTGGAAATACAGAATCCTCGTCTTCTTCTGGAAGATGGTGCCTAGGTGGATTTGGGTGAGGATGCCTGTGGTTTCGAAGAAGGGATAGTAGCTATAGTGGCAATAGTAACTATATTTACTATAGTGAATATAAAATAATCCCCTCCATTTTTTGAGGAAATGGAGGGGATTATTTTGTGAAAAGGGCATTAATGCCACTCCTTAGTGACCTTATCGCCACGAACAACGACGTTCAGCCCATGAACGGGTGATTCGGAAACGCGGCCAGAAGTATCGTAATAGCGGGGAGCTACACCATCGGACGAAATAGAGCGAATGCCTTCGTCACCATTGCCAAACTGAGCAGCCGTGATGGCCATGGCATTGGCAACTTCGCACTTTGTCTTGTCGTTAGGATCGTAGTCGTGAACGAAGGCAATAATGCCGAGATTCTCAAAGACGTAGTTCTGGTTATAGGGGATGACGCACTCATAAGTATAGTCGTCACCCTCCCACTCCAACACATCACCCCAGGTGCTATTGACACGACGACCCACATTGATGTGGATATACTCGCCAGCAGCTCCAGCTTGATTTATGGCAGCGAGATTGGTCTCATATAGGATGACCGTGATGCGAGGAGGATTGATGGTGAAATCCTCCTTGGCACGCTGACCGGTGACACGCACCTTGAGTTGGAGATTCTCCTCGTCAGTCTCTGCTGTAATCTTGAGGCTAACGAAAGCCGTCTCGTGCATACGCTCACGAATGAGAGAATACATCTCCTGCTTACTGCCAGGATTGCTGACTGGTGTGATTTCGCCAGGCTGTGCATGACGATCGTACATCACAGCAGGGGCATACTGATTGTCGTAGAACCAACACCAATCGTTATCGAAGCGAGTGGTGAAATTGTCGGTATAGTATCCGGCATGATGCTCGGTAGTAATCAGTCTGCCTGCAAATTCCGGTTCATTAAGCGCATCATGGATGTAACTGGCCACGCGTGGACAGTTGACACACTTCTCGGTGGTGAACTCTTCGAGCAGGACATTGCGAACGAAGCTGTGAAGTGTCACGCCAAAGGTACCTGTCATCGAGTTGTCGCTCATATTCTCATCCTGACCCTCAACGAGGTTGTCGATGGTAAGCGTGAGCGTACGCTGAGCAGGCTCCATGCTTTGAATGCCAGGGAAATTGGCCGCGAGTTTCACTGTCTTGACCTCACCGTATGCGATGACCGAATCACAGTGAACAGAGTAGGTGTCGGCAATGCCTTCGATAGCACAAAGCACGTCGAAGCCCGTGATTGTCACTGTAGCATTGTTGCGCACCTGCAAAGTGAAGTTGAACGTTCCCTCATCGACCACGAAGTTCTTTTGAAGCGTTGCAGCTTCAAGCGTGAGGTCGTACTTGGGAAGATTGTCACCGTAGAAGACGGCTTCGACACAGGTGGTATAGTTGTCACTGTGGTCGGTCCACTCATCATTGCCTGACTGCACGAAACAAGAGAGACCTGGCACACCTTGTTCCAAGGCACTCATGGCCTTGCTGGTGCTCTTCTGATGATAGGAATAGCCGATATAGAGCGCACCTGTCTCAGCCGTGATGGCAAGAGGCTTATCGAGCGTGACATCGTTCCAATTCTTCGAGACACTCTCAGCGGTACCCTCAGCGAGGTTTTCCCCATTGAGATCGCTGCGCACCCAAACGCGAAGTTCATCGACATTGAGTTTGGAAGCAAGTGCTGCACTGACTTCACGCAGTTCATTGCCCTCGAACATCTTCACCTTGTCGGCAGAAAGAAGGATAGCAGTACTTGTCCAAGTGTCCTTCTGCGTGGAGACATTGGCGAAATACTCGTCAGCCGTCGAGGGGAAAGGACCCATCTCACCCTGGCAATAACCTACATGGAAGCCCGATGTCTGAGCATTGCCCACCCCGATAAGGGTGAGCAATGAAGTTAGGATTAACGTAATACGTTTCATTACTCAAAGATTACTTCATAACCTTCTGAACACTGACACTGCCATCGGCATTGTTCTTGCGAACGATGTTGATACCATTGATCATACCGTTCACCTTGCGACCATCAACAGTGTAAATCTGTACGGCCTTAGGAGCCTCGACAGCATCGATGCTGCGGATGGCATCGGGCTGCTGAACGTGAACTATGTTAACGTCGTCAAGACGAATGATATACTGACCGTTGCAGTCATGGTGACGGAACAAGAGCACGATATCCTTGCCCATGTAGTCAGCCATGTCGAATTCGCGATACTGCCAGCCGTCCATAGCGCCAGCCTCTTCGGTGAGGGTCTCGCTGCAAACAGGATCGGTGAGAGCCACCTGCTGGATGTCGAGACCAGCCTCGGCATCGTACTCGGCAATGTAGAGGCTATAGTGCTCAGCCCAACGACTTGGGCTAAATGCTGCTACGTAGTAAGAAAGTGTTGCACTACCATCAGCGGGCATAGAGATAATTGGTGAAAGGGTCCAGTTGTCGGGCTCGATAGCACCAAGATAGTTGCTGTAAGAAATGGAAGCGAGGCACTGGCTACCGCTGTGGCAGTACTCGGGACGATCGCCCCAGAGGTTAGAGCCCAGATTCCAGGTCTCGCCGTCGCCATCAGGATCGGCAGCGGTCCAACCTGTTGCATCGTCCTCGAAGTCACCAAGCAAGATGAAGCCTTCTGCAGCAGGATCAAGAGCTGTACCGTGACAGATAACTTCTACATCACCAGCGCTGGTGGTGATAGTTACCTTGCCATCATAAGTACCAGCCTCCTCGGGATAGAACCAGAGTGTTACATCAACGGTCTTGTTGAACTGAGCAGTATTAGTGGTTTCGATGCCATAGAAGGGAGCTTCACCTGTGATTTCACCTACGCTGAGGACGTTCGAACCCGTATTATGGAGGGTTACGGTGGCTGTCTTATAACGGTTAGGACCTACATAGGTATCCTCGAAGGTTACTTCAGGATTGAGCACTTCAACACCATACTCGTTGAAGTCCTGGACCTTGATGCGGATGTTGGAAATCTCCACCTTATCACCCTCAGGTACTGTGCCGTCACCATTGTGGTACCAGCCCCACTGATAATAGTGGTTGCCTGGGATACATGCGAGGTAGTCGGCCCAGAACGGATCGTTGGCAAAGACATCGGAGCTGGCGTCAGCACCATCGGAACCATAAGCAGTCTTCGAACCAGAAGTCATGGGGTGAGATACGTTGTAAGTAGCATAGCTACTGTACTGGTGTTCGTACGAACCCTCAACGATTGTACGTCCCCACATCTGACCATCCCAAGTTACATAGGCAAGCTTGCCCTCGGGGATGGTGAGATTCATCTGGAAGTAGGCGGTGGAGTAAGCACTGTTGTCGCCAGCATTCTTGTTGGTGGCCTTTCCATCGACGATGACGAATGGATAGGATTCGTTCATTGTCCATGAAGTAATATACTCAGCACCCTCAACCACGAGGCTTGCAAAGTCGGGCATATCCATCACACTGGCTGTTACCTGAGCAGTGAACGTACCTGCAGAAGTTACGATGGTGTAGGTAGCAACCTTTTCGCCAGAAGTCTTTGCCTCCATTGCGATCGGGATGTTGACCTCCTGCATCGTAGCAGCCTCGGTGAGACCACTGATGTCGGCTGTGAACTCTTCATTGTCGGAAGTGACGCTGGAAATGGTAAGGGCATTAGCGCCGAGGTTCTTGACAGTAATGACGCCATTCTTGGTCACAGTGCCATCCACGGGAAGGATAGCGTTACCAAGAGATACCTCAGGAGTGAGGACTGCAGCAGAGTCGGCATTGAGCGTAGCCTCAGTATATTCAATGTCATAGACATAGAGACGGTTCTCAGCGAGGCCAGAGTAATAATTTCCATCGTACTGGAAGCGGATGAAGTGCTCGCCAGGAGCGAACTCCCAGTTACCCGACATGTCTTCGTTGGCACCTGTGTAGGAAGCCTTGGCTCCATTGAGCGTATCGATGAAGTAACCGCCGGCGTTATAGTACCAGTAGCTGACATTGTTTGAAACACCCTTCCAGGCTACTGTAGCGAGCTTGCCCTCGGGAACGGAGAAAGCAAGGTTGAGCCATGACGAGCCGTAAGCACCATAGGTGGTAGAAGTGGCGACAGTGGTACCATCCTCGAGGGTCACGATCTCAAACGGATATTCAATGCCTGTAGTAGCGGTGAAGTTGCCGCTCTTGATGACAGCGCTGTAGTCGGGATAATCCTTGGCAGAACCAGCGAGATCAACAACGAGGGTAGATTCGCCTGTACCATTATCATAAGTAATGGTAACAATGCCCTCATAAGAGCCGGCCTTGTTAGCAAGGAAATCGAACGAGAGGTCGAGCGTGCCCTGAGCAGGAACGGTGCCTCCAGTTACTGCAGAAGTGAATGCATCATCCTCAGCCTCGAGTTCGATGACGAAGTCAGCATCCTTACCACCAGTGTTGATGAGCTGGAAGCCCTTGGTAGAAGATGTTCCGACAAAGCACTCACCAAAGTCAATCGACTCGGTGAAAGTAATGACATTGGCCACTTCAGGATTGGGCAGCACAGCTGTGAAAGACTTATAGACGCGGATGTTGCCGTAGTCGTATTTTGCGAGGAAAGAAGTACGGCTTGTAATCGAAGCGATGGTGCCGTCTTCGTTGACCGTAAGGTCGAAGACGAGTTCCTCGGCAGGAGTCAATGTGCCAGTTTCGCTCACTGTGCCAGCGAGCAACATAGCGGTGTAGTAGCCACCCATGTAGTTGCCGCAAGCTACACCAGTTGCGCCAGTAGCGATGGTAATAGTCTTCGCATCGGCATCATATACACCATCGACGGGATAGTCGTAGGACTGGTAGTACGAACCAGCAGAAGCAGCCAGCATGTCGAAGAGGTTGGTGAACGTAGCCTTGGTGCCATCGAGGGCAAGTCCAACGTTATAGGTAAAGATGTCACCACCCTCGGGATTGAATGTGTAGCCGTTGTGGTAGGACTGCGCTACGGCGAAGTAGGACACGGTATCAACTTCAGCGGCGTCAAGACGAGCCAAAGGAGCACGACGGACAGGACGGGCTGCTGCTGGAGCAACGCCATCGAACAGGCCATCGACGGTGTTTGGGGTGGCCAAGAAGGTCACATCACTGGGGTTGAGAGTTGCTTTCAACTCTGCAGCGTTGATTTTCTGCTGTGGAACGAGCTTCTGCGCATCAGCAGTAGCTGTCAGACAGAGAACGGCTGCCAAAGGGAGTAAGATTCTCTTCATGTTGTGTTAAGATTAATAATGAATAATGATGAATTCTTTGCCGCAAATATAGCCAAAAATTGAAAAAGGAGCAAGAAAAGTGGCTTTCCGATTCGTCATTTTCTTGAAATTGATTAAAAAAAGTCTATTCATTGTCAAAAAACTTGCATTTTGTTCGTTTGTTATGCTAAAATAGAATATCTTTGCAAAAAGATTCAGTACGTAATAGACCACACGGCTCATCGGATGAAGCGCATATTTATTCTTTTGCTATTCATAAACCAACTACTGCCTCTAACTGCGATGACTCAACGCACGGAGGCAGATAGTCTTGTGGCTGAAGCAAGGCGATTCTACAGCGAATACCGCTATATGGACGCGCTGGAGCTTTTGGCCCAAGCAGTCAGTGTAGCAGAAGACACACACAACGAACAGGCCTATGTCAGCGCCTTGCTTTCGATTGGCAATATACATTCTATATTTAAAGACTACGAGCAAGCGCTACACTACTATTCTCAGTGCTACGACCGCTCTGAGCAGACCGGGCTAGAAGAGATGCGTTCACGAGCGGGGAACAACATGCTGATGTGCTATTGCATGATGGGCAACGAAGCCGAGGCTCAGCGTTGTTACGAAATGATACGCAATCTCAATTTGGAGAATTCGGATCAGCGCCTCTTTTACCGTTTCCTGAACCAGGGTTTGCTGGCACGAGTCAAGAAGGATCTGCATGCTGCCCTTTTCCTCCACAAGCAAGCACTTGAATATGCACAAAACCACGAGATGGACGGGCATTATGCAGCTTCACAAATGGGACAAATCGGCACCCTCGAAGAAGAGCTTGGCAATGACGAAGAAGCGCTGAAGTGGTATCTCGATTGCGAGTCGTTCTCGAAAAACGGAGGCTACATGAGTCCTTTGGTGACTTGCTACGAACGCCTGGCAGGACTCTATCGTCGACAGCATAATGATACTGCTTCGATGCGCTACCAGAGGCTCTACGTGCAGCTCACTGACTCGCTCTTCAGCGAACGCGAATTCAACAGCAAGCGCGGGCAAATAGTGGATTACGAGACGCGATACAACATCCACAAGATAAGCACGCTCACCCGCAACAATCGAGCCCTCCTCATCGGCATTTCCATCATCGGATTGATGCTCGTGGTGCTCGCATTCCTCATTATCTACATATTCCGGCAAAACAGACAGTTGGTGACCACCCAACGCCTGCTCATCGACAAGCATAATGAACTGAACCAGCAGCTCGAACGTGAACGACGACTGGGCGAGTACCTGACTGCCGAGGCGCAAACAAACGAACATTTCGAGGATACTGAAAACACCGAACCCTCGACAGACACCCCTCCCCTGCTCAGCAAGCAGCAGACCGATTTGTTGTTAATGGCTATCGCCAAAGTGATGGATGACAGCACCATCATCAGTGACCCCGACTTCAGTTTGCAGGCTTTGGCTACTCGTGTTGACTCGAATACGAAATACGTGTCTTGGGCCATCAACGCCACCTACGGCAAGAATTTCAAGACCTACCTCAACGAATACCGCATTCGTGAGGCAGCTCGCAGATTGGCTGACCCTCAGCGTTACGGGAATCCGACGATGGCCACTCTAGCCGAACAGTTGGGCTACAAGTCTCCAACCAGCTTCACCCAGGCCTTCAAACGCATCTTCGGTATGCCTCCTGCCGCCTACCAGAAACTTGTTAATGAACCACATGATAATAATCAATAAAACACATCTATCACTATGACCAAAAGAATCGCTACGCTGCTTGCAGCCTCATTGATGATTGCATGGTGCACAACTTCAATCTTTGCCCAGGCACCTTCTAAGACCTGGAACCCCAACCTGAAGAACGGCATGTACCGCAACCCAGTCATCGATGCTGACTACTCTGACCCCGACGTATGCCGTGTGGGCAATGACTACTACATGACATCGTCGTCGTTTGCCTGCTTCCCTGGCCTGCAGATCCTTCACAGCACCGACCTGGTGAACTGGGAACTTATCGGACATGCTTTGACCGAAGATTATCCAGTACTCCCGGAATATGAAGGCACCGACCTCGACTGGCACAAGAAGATACAGCACGGCAATTACGTGTGGGCTCCCGCTATCCGTTATCATGACGGGTGGTTCTACATCTATTGCGGCGACCCTGACCAGGGACTCTTCATGACCAAGACAAAAGATCCTGCCGGCACGTGGGAACCCATCGTCTGGGTGAAGAAGGGCAAGGGACTGATTGACTGCTGCCCACTGTGGGACGAAGACGGCAAGGCCTACCTATCGCATGGTTGTGCCGGTTCGCGTGCAGGCGTGAAATCCATTCTGTTTGTTGCGCCTATGTCGCCCGATGGAACCAAGGTAATCGGGCCTTCGCGTGTAGTTTATGACGGACACGAGGACCAGCCCACCATCGAGGGCACAAAATTCTACAAGCGCAATGGGTATTATTACATCTTCAGCCCCGCTGGTGGCGTGAAGTACGGCTGGCAGGTGGAACTCCGCAGCCGCAGTCCCTTTGGTCCCTACGAGGAGTATGTGGGCCTGGCACAAGGCAAGTCGAAGGTCAACGGCCCTCATCAGGGCGCTTGGGTCGACACGCAGAATGGAGAGGACTGGTTCCTCCACTTCCAGGACAAGCATGCCTACGGACGCGTGGTGCATCTGCAGCCTGCACGTTGGGTGAACGACTGGCTCGTGATCGGTGAGGACAAGGATGGCGACGGATGCGGTGATGCCGTGGCACAATGGAAGAAACCCAACCTCCCCTCTTCGGGTGAATTCCAGCCTGCCGAAGATGACGAGTTCGACTCTCCTGAACTTGGCCTGCAGTGGCAGTTTGAAGGTCCCTACAGCCACTACTGGTACTTCTGCGATGCCAACAAGAGCAAACTGCGCCTCTATGGCGTGCAGCGTCCTGATGGCTTCAAGAACCTCTCCGACCTACAGAATGCCCTGCTCCAGAAGTTCCCCACTGAGAACTTCACGGCGACAGCCAAGATGAAGTTCATTCCCAATCCCGATTACAAGGACAAAGGCGAAGAAGGCGGTTTCATCATCAAAGGACAGGACTACGCAGCGCTCAAGATCGTCAGCATCAGCGACGGCTGCGAACTACGCTACGTCACCTGCGGGGATGCGATGAAAGGCAAGGCCGAGAACATCGAGAAGCGCGTGGAACTGAAGATGTCAAAGATGAAGGCGCCCTACACACAGAAGTATGCCGTCGATGACATCCCACAGCCCCGCATGGCTACACAGGACGTCTATGTACGCGTCACGGTAAAGAGTGAAGGCACCGGCAACTCCATCAAGTCGAAGGCACAGTTCTACTACAGTCTCGACGGCAAGAAATACAAGAAGATCGGTGATGAATTCACCGTGAAGGAAGGCCGCTGGATTGGCGCGAAACTCGGTTTCTACAATTCTCGTCCAGGCGTGAAGAACGACGGCGCCTTCCTTGACATTGACTGGATCAGATTCGAAAAGTAAATGAACGCAACACTGGTACTGGGCGTCATCGTCCTTTACTTCCTCATGGTGTTCGGGGTCAGCTGGTGGACTACCCGCCGACGTGACCGCGACACCGAAACCTTCTATCGTGGCGATCGCAAGAGTCCCTGGTGGGTGGTGGCGATTGCCATGATCGGTACGTCAATCTCAGGCGTGACCTATGTGAGTGTGCCCGGCATGGTCGAGGCCAAGCAGATGAGCTATATCCAGATGGTAATCGGTTTTGTCTGCGGCTATTTTGCCGTGGCCTATATCCTTCTGCCCCTCTACTATCGCCTAGGCCTTTCGAGCATCTACGTCTATCTGGAGCAGCGCTACGGGCGCTATGCTCACAAGACGGGTGCTGCTTTCTTCCTCCTGAGCAAGTATCTCGGCTGCGCGGTCAGAATGTACCTCACAGCTGTCGTTCTGCAACTCGTGCTCTTTGACCAACTGGGCGTACCCTTCGGCCTATCGGTAGCGTGCATCATGCTCATCGTCTGGTTGTACTCGTTCCGTGGTGGTGTAAAGACGCTCGTCTGGACCGACCTTCTGCAGACACTTTGCCTGCTGGCGGCAATGATAGGCTTTGTGATTTGCATCAGTTCGGCCATGGGATTGGACTTCAAGGGACTCTGTGGCACCATTGCCGAAAGCCCGATGTCGAGGGTGTGGTTCTTCGACGATGCCAATGACACGCGTTACTTCTGGAAACAGTTCCTGGGCGGCATGTTCACTACCATAGCCATGACAGGTTTGGACCAGGACATGATGCAAAAGAACCTCTCGTGCAAATCGCTGAAAGAGGCACAGAAGAACATGGTGTCGTACGGCTTCGGGTTCCTACCTGTTAATATCATATTCCTTTCACTCGGTATATTATTATATATGTACGCGCGAGAAGTGGGCGTTGATAAGAGCGGTGACGAACTCTTCCCTTATCTTGCCACAGGCATCAATCCAACCACGGGACAGCCCTTCCTGCCCCTTATCGTGAGTGTGCTCTTCGTCCTGGGACTGGTGGCTGCCGCCTTCTCGTCGGCAGGATCGGCAGTGACAGCTTTGACGACAGCCATCATGGTGGACTTCCTGCGCAAGACACCCAGTGAGGAAGGAGAAGAAGGTTCGAGAGGTTTGAGGAGTTTGAGGGGGTCGATAGAAGGCAAACGGTTCTGGGTTCATATCATCAACTCCATCATGATGGGATTCATGATCTACCTGTTCCATCTATTGGCTTCGGGCTCGGTCATCAATGCCGTCTATGTCGTCGCTTCGTATACCTACGGTCCGCTCATTGGACTCTTCTTCTTCGGCATGTTCACGAAATGCAAGGTGAAGGACGGATGGTGGATACCGATGATCTGCATCACTTCGCCCCTACTCTGCTGGATCCTTGACCAAAATTCCGAAGCGTGGTTCAATGGCTATAAAATTGGCTACGAGATGCTGCTAATCAATGGTGCATTGACGGCATTGGGACTGCTAGTTGCCTCGATAAGGAAGCACTGAAACAACACAGCATACAAATAAAATGAACGACCTTACTTTCGCAAGCAAGGTCGTTTTCGTGATTTACCATTAAATCCCTTTTATATTATGGGGAGCCGAAGACGGGACTCGAACCCGTGACCCACGCATTACGAATGCGTTGCTCTACCAACTGAGCC
>JAEEGL011959406.1_pt1 | contig 14566 bp, 13 predicted proteins | sample 9134231 | NCBI WGS metagenome assembly JAEEGL01 (sample SAMN16246548, study PRJNA631951) | gut metagenome | biome: gut microbiome; feature: rumen; material: fiber-attached | host: Bos | place: Iran: Karaj | collected 2018-10
ATTATTTAAAAAACTATATGACAATGGATATATTTATGAAAAAATAGAAAAACAAGCATATTGTGAAAATTGTGGTCGTTTCAAACAAGATAGAGATATTAAATTAATTTGTCCAGAATGTGGTGAAGAAACAAAAGGTGATCAATGCGATAATTGTTTACATGTTCCAACTACTGAAGAATTAATTCATGGTAATTGTATTGAATGTGGTGAAAAGCTTGTAGAAAAGGATAATAAGGTTTTATATTTAAAATTATCTGCTTTTCAAAAGCAAATTGAAGAACAAACTGCAAAAGTCGAAAATGGTTGGAGAATTAATGCTCGTAATGAAACTTGGAAATATTTAAAACAAGGTTTACAAGATAGAGCAGTTACTCGTGATTTGGATTGGGGTGTTGAAATTCCAGTTCCAGGTTATGAAGATAAAAGAATGTATGTATGGATTGATGCAGTTTTAGGATATTTAACAAATACAATGAGACTTTCAGAAGAAAAAGGCTTTGATTGGCAAGACTTTTGGAAAGAAGGTCATAATAATAAAATTTATATGTGTCATGGAAAAGATAACATTGTATTTCATAGCATAATATTAAATGGTTTGCTTTTAGGACAAGAAGAGAATTATCATTTAGTTGATACAATTGTTAGTGCAGAATATTTAAACTTTAATGATCAAAAATTTTCTAAGAGTAAAGGTATTGGTATGACTGCATTAGAAGCACTAGAACATTATGATAGTGATAGTTTACGTTATCACTTAATAAGTAATGGTCCAGAGAAAAAAGATACTAACTTTACAATTGAAGATTTTGAAAATGTACATAACACAGAAATAGTTAATAAATTTGGAAATTTAGTAAATCGTACTTTAAAATTTAAAGGACTAACTCAAATTCCAAATGGTACTGTTGATAGTGAAATGGAACAACTTATTAAAGATACTTATGAACAAGCTTCTAGTGATATAGAAAAATTAGAATTTAAAGCTTATGTTCAAAAAGTAATGGATTTAGTTGAAAGTGCTAATAAATATTATGATTCAAGTGAACCTTGGAAAGCAATTAAAGAAGATGAATCTAAATTTAATGATATTATTTATACATGTTCAACAATAATTGCAAATTTAGCAATTTTATTTGAACCAATTATGCCAGATGCAACTCATAAATTAATGAAATTTATGAATATTGAAAAACCAGAATGGAAATATATTACAGCTGAGGCTGGTCTTTCAACTGAAAATGTTGAACCATTATTTGAAAGATATAAATAAGGAGAAATCATGCAAGGAAAATTATTTGTTATTGAAGGAACAGACGGATCAGGAAAACAAACTCAATTAAAAAAATTAAAAGAACATTTAGAACAAGAAGGAATTGATTATAGAGAAGTTTCTTTTCCAAATTATGATAGCCCATCTAGTAGTTTAGTTAAGATGTATTTAGGAGGAGAATTTGGACAAGACCCAACTTCAGTTAATCCTTATATTGCTTCAACATTTTATGCAGCAGATAGATACGCAACATTTAAAAAAGGTTATTTAGATTATTATAATCAAGGCGGTACAATTATAGCTGATAGATATACTACTGCAAACATGGTACATCAAGCAAGTAAAATACATGATGAAGAAGAACGTTCTAAATTTTTAGATTGGTTATTTGATTTTGAGTTTAATTTGTATGGTCTTCCAAAACCAACAAAAACATTTTTCTTAAATATGCCACCAGAAGCAAGTCAAAGATTAATGAAAGATAGAGCAAATAAAATAACAAATGAAGCTAAAAAAGATATTCATGAAAGTAATCCAGAGTATTTAAAAGAATGCTATAAAGGTGCTTGTTCATTAGTTGAAAAATATGATTGGCATGAAGTTAAATGTGTAGATGAAAATGATAATATTCGTACAATTGAAGATATTCACAATGAAATATTTGATGTTGTAAAAAAATATTTATAATTTTACACATTATTACAAATGAAAAATTTACTTATAAGAGGATAAGATGAGAGGAAAAGTTGTTAATTTAACTATAGGATTAATAGATATTTTATTTGGTTTAGCAATAGGATTCTTCGCTTATTATATACCACAAGATATCACCCAAGTAACAGTTCAGGAAGAACAAGTTAAAACATACATATTATTTGCATTATACGTTCTTTTGGGTATTATTATTCTTTTCAATTTAATAGAATGGTTTGCACATAAAAAAGATGGTGAAAAATATTATGGATGTATTCTAGTATTTTTTAGTTTATTGTTTTTATTCTTTAAAGATGTAGCAGTTGGAGTTTTACCACTTGTTGGTGGTATTATGATAATTGACAAAACTCGTAAAGCTCGTTTAATTGAAAGTAGCTCTACTGGTTTGATATCATTTTTCGTTTTAATAGCAACATTAATAGTTATGGTTGGTGTTGCAACATTTGCTTATAAACAAATTGGTATAAGTATTAAAGATAATGAAAACAAGAATGAAACACCATTTAAACAAGATTACTTTAAATATGTTACAGAATTAGATATTGAAAGTCCATATATTAATGTTAAAAAAGGTGGAAAATATGGATACATTGATATGATGGGAAATGTTGTAATAGAGTTTAATCTTGATTTTGCTACTCCTTTTGTTAATATAGTTCAATTTGATAAACAATTCCAAATTGCTTTAGTATGCCAAAATGGTAGTACATACATTATATTAAAAAATGGCAGAAAAGTAATGTCTTATCGTAGTGAATCTAACGATGAGAATTATGAAGCAAAATATAAAGAATTAGAAGATTTATATAAAAATACATTTGGACAAGTTGGTCCAATGACATTTGAGATTAATAAAGTTACAGACAATAAAATAAGACTTCCAATTTATGAAGAAGATAAAACAAAATCAGACAAAGATTATACTTATAGATACAGTTATAATGATGAATATGATATTTTAATAACTGAATCTCAATTAGGATTAGGAAATAAATTCCAATTAGCTAAAAAAGAAGATTTGACTTATAGATTAGATATAGATTGTGAAAAAATGGATTATGATGATAAATATTTATATATATTTAGTAATTATACACTTCCATTTTATGATACGAGCAAAAAAGAGCAAGGTTGGTTTAACACTCGCTTGAAAAAAACAACAATGACTGGTAAAGCACAAATATGTGATTTCTATAATGACAGAATCTTAATACGTAATTTTAATAATCGTACACTATACTTTATTGATGGTAATAGTAAAATTGTTTCTGATTTATATAGAGATATTTATGTTAGTCCATATTGTTTTATTGTTAAAAACCAAAAAAATAAGTATCAATTCATCAATGGTGATTATCAAGCTATTTTACAAGATGAATATGATATAGTAGATCCATATTTAGGATATTATGGTTTATATATTGTAGGAGATACTTCAAATGGTGTAAGCTTTAATAATTTTAGTTATGCTAATATGGATTTTAAACTTATTGATTTAAATGGTAATGTTATTATGGATGGTGTTCAACAAATTTATAGTAATACTTATAAGATTTCTACTGATAAATCAAAAAGTTATTCAAGTAGATATAGCGACTTTTTGGAAGAAGTAAAAGATATTGAATATCATTTTGTAGGAGATAAATTTTACGAAAACTATTAAAATAGTTTAATATGTTATAAATAAATTATATATATGGCAAAAGGAGGAATAAATTATGCCACTAGTTACAACTAAAGAAATGTTTGAAAAAGCAATGGAAGGAAATTATGCAATAGGTGCATTTAATTTCAATAATATGGAATTTATACAAGCTATTTGTGATGCAGCTCAAGCTCAAAGATCACCAGTTATTTTACAATGTTCATCAAGTGCAATTAAATATGCACGTATTCCATATTTAATGAAAATGGTAGAAGCAGCTGTTGAATCAACAGATATTCCAATTGCTTTACACTTAGACCATGGTCCAGATTTTGAAACAGCAAAAATGTGTATTGATGCTGGTTTTACATCAGTCATGATTGATGCAAGTAAATATGACTTTGATGAGAATGTTCGTATTACTAAAGAAGTAGTAGATTATGCTCACGCACATGGAGTTGTTGTTGAAGCAGAAATTGGAACTTTAGCTGGTGTTGAAGATGAAGTATCAGTTGAAGGCGATGATGCAAAATACACAAATCCAGATCAAGCTTATGAATTCGTTCAAGCAACAGGAGTAGATAGTTTAGCAATAGCAATTGGTACAAGCCATGGCGCTTATAAATTTAAAGGCGAACCACGTTTAAGATTTTATATATTAGAAAAAGTAAAAGAAAAATTACCTAACACACCAATAGTATTACATGGTGCAAGTACAGTTATTCAAGAATATGTACAAATGTGCAACGAAAATGGTGGAAATATACCAGGTGCACAAGGTTGCCCAGATGAAATGTTAGCTGAAGCAAGTCATAGAGGTGTAAGTAAAGTTAATGTTGATACAGACTTACGTTTAGCTATGACAGGCGCAATTCGTAAAGCATTTGCAGAAGATCCATCAGTATTTGATCCACGTAAATATATGGGACCAGGACGTGATGAGATTCAAAAAGCAGTAGAACACAAAATGCGTGATGTATTTGGTTCAAGCAATAAAGCGTAATTAGTTTTTACATAGTTTTAATTGATTATACTATATAAAAGTAAAAAAACACTTGCTTTTTAAAATATAGTGTGTTATACTATTTTAGTAGTTTTGATTATTTAAAAAATTGGAGGTGTAATGCAACATGGCAAAATGTGCAGTATGTGGTAAAGAAACAAGTTTTGGTAATCAATTAAGTATCACACGTTCACATATTAGTAAAAGATCTACACGTGAAGTTAAACCTAACTTACGTAGTGTTAAAGCTATAGTAGATGGCGAACCAAAAAGAATTCAAGTTTGCGCTAAATGTTTACGTTCTGGAAAAGTTACAAGAGCTTAAGTATTACACTATAACTACAAATGTAATATAAAGCAATAACTTATATTTAATTAGAGAGTAATCTCAAAACGATCGTTTTTTTATTAATAAAGCAAATGCAGGTATCTCTGATACCTGTTTTTGTTTTAGAGGAAAGTTATGAAAGAAAATAAACAAATTGCAAAAAATCCAACTGCTTATCACAATTATGATATTACTGAAAAATATGAGGCTGGAATTGTTTTAAGCGGTACTGAGATTAAATCAGTTGCAAATAATAAAGTGAATTTAAAAGACTGCTATGCAATAGTTAAAAACGGCGAAGTTTGGGTTTTAGGTATGCATATTAGTCCATATGAATTTGGTAATCGTTATAATTTAGATCCATTGCGTACACGTAAATTGTTATTAAATAAGCGTGAGATTAACAAATTAGTCGGCGTTGTTCAACAAAAGGGTTTAAGTTTAGTTCCTACAAGTATGTATTGGAAGAACAATAAAGTAAAAGTTGAATTAGGTGTAGGACGTGGCAAAAAACTTTATGATAAACGAGAAGATTTAAAACGTAAAGATGCAGAACGTGATATTGAGAGAAATATGAAGAATAATTATTAGGATTTTATATTATAGTTTTGTTAAAAATAATTATTAATGATTGACTTAATATAGCCATTTGTTATATAATTATTATGTAAATTTTTGTGATGGAGGATAATCCAGTGTCAAAAATATGGAAAAAGTTATTAATGGCTATATGTATTATTGCGATTTTATTTAATATAGTTTCAAAATTAATAACAAGAACTAATTTAAAAGATCAATTAAGAGCTGTTATTGGTAGAGATTCTATCTTTACTTTCTTTGATAAAAAAGAAGAACCAGGTAAAGAAGGAAGTAGTTCTAGTAATGGAGATAATGGTAGTATAAATGGTTCTACTGAATTTATTGAAGGTGTAAATCAAAATGGAAATGGCTCTAGTTCATCACAAAATAATGGTAGAATTAATTCAGAAACTCAAATTAACGGACAAGAATTACCTAATGGTCAAACAAAATCAGGCTTAGATGAAATTGAAGATGTAGCAGGAAATGTTTTAACAAATGCTGGAGAAAAAATTTCTGAAGGAGTTCAAAATATTAATAAAAAACAAGAAACAGTTATAGATCGTGGTACACGTATGGGCGAAGAATATCAAAATGCTTATAAAGAAGGTATTGGTGACTGGCCAAGTCAAATTGGAAATTACGTATCACAATTTTTTAACTAAAAGCTTGCATTTACAAATAAAGTGTGCTAAAATATTAAATGTTGATTATAATAGCATGTCAAAGAATATGCAAATAAGGAGGATATAAAATGAGAGAAGGAATACACCCAGAATATGTTGCATCAAAAATTATCTGTGCTTGTGGAAATGTTATTGAAACAAATTCTACAAAACCAGAAATTAAAGTTGATGTATGTTCTAAATGTCATCCATTCTGGACAGGAAACTTAAAGGTTAACACAACAGGTGGTAGAGCAGATAAATTTAAGAAAAAATATGGTCTTGAATAAAATAAAAAAATTATTAAAAAGCAGATTAAAAATCTGCTTTTTTTATTGCACAAAAATAGATTAGTGATATAATAAATTAGTATAATTTTGAAATGATGGAGTAGTATACTTATGACAAAAAAAATTTTAGTTTTTAGCACTTTAATAATGCTAGTTTTTAGCATGTTTACTGGATTTAGCTATGCTGATGAAGAACCACTTTTATCTGAAGAAAGTGCGATTACAAATACTAGTACGGATTCTTCTAATACAACAGAAAAACCTACTACAAGTACTGCAGCATCTAAGCCTACTACAATAGATGATCCAGCATATAAACAAAGCGCTACAGTTAGTCCTGTAAATTATAGTAATTTGTCAGAAGCTAATTTAGGTTTAAATAATATTTTATGTATTATTTTAATAAGTGTTGGTGTATTGCTAATTTTATTTGCAATTGCAATACTTATAAGAATTAGATAATTGGAGAATCATTTGAATAGAATTTTTATAATTAATAAACCTATTGGTTTTACTTCACAAGATGCAGTGAGTTATTTTAAGAAAATAATGCAAATTAAAAAAGCTGGACATACTGGAACATTAGATCCACTTGCTACCGGCGTTTTACCAATTCTTACAAATGAATGTACAAAATTAAGTAAATATTTGGTTGAACATAATAAAGAATATATTGCAACAATTGAACTTGGTAAACAAACTTCAACAGGTGATAGTGAAGGTGAAATCATTAGTGAACAAATTGTAGATGATAGTATTTTTGATTATGATATTAATAATGTAAATAATCAAAGTATTTTATATAAAGCAATAACAAGTTTTGTTGGAACAATAGAGCAAGTTCCACCAATTTATTCAGCTATTAAAGTTGATGGTAAAAAGCTTTATCAATATGCTCGCCAGGGTGAAGATGTAACTATACCAAAAAGACAAGTTACAATTTTTGCAATTGATATTTTAAAAGTTGATAAAGAACAAAAACAGATACAAATTAGAGTAAAATGTTCAACAGGTACATATATTAGAACTTTATGTGAAGATATAGCAAAAGCTTTAAATACTGTAGGATATACTAAAGAATTAATTCGTACTAAAGTAGATAATTTTAATATAGAAAATGCTATATCATTTGAACAATTAGAGCAAAATAAAGATAATAATGATTGGATAATTAATAATAGTTTTTCTACAGAACAAGTAATGAGTAATTATCCAAAATATGATTTAGATTTTTCTAAAAAAGATTTATTTATAAACGGCACACAAATTAAGGTAGATTTAAGAGATAATACTTATAATATTTACATTCAAAATGAATATATTGGTTTAGGTATTGTGCAAAATAACATGTTAAAAAGAGATGTAATTATATAGATTCAGGAGGTAGATATGTCACGATTTAAGAAATCTATAATAACTATTATTTTAATATTTATATTTTTAATTGGTATACAATTATTGTTTAATCAAGTTTTTGCAGGTCAGAGTTTTTATGATTATACAAAACTTGATAATAACAAATATCCTGGTGTTAAATCATTGATAGACCAATTAAAAAAAGATCATCCAAATTATAGTTTTATGATTTTCGATACTGGAATTGATTGGGAAGACATGATTACCATGGAATACCAAGGTCATTATAATAATCCACGTAATTTTGTTCAACCTGCTGATAATCGTACTGGTATGTGGATTTGCCCTCTATGTAATGATAGAGCTTATGATAATGGTTCATGGAGATGTGCTTCTGTAGAAGCTATAGAATATATGATGGATCCACGTAATTCTATTACAATAGATTCAGTTTTTCAATTTGAAGAATTAGGTGGAAAAGATAGTAATAATTATACTATATCAGATATAGCAGCTGCAGTAAGTGGTACTTTTTTAGATAATGATTCAATCATTCAAACTATTTATAATACTTGTAAAGCAAATAGTGGAATAAGTTCTAGTTTATCTGATTACTTATATGATTATGATGTATATAGTGCTTTATATCCAGATTTAGTTAAAGCATTTGGAAATGATAAAGCAAAATTTAAGGAACATTGGAGAAACAATGGTATTAAAGAAGGAAGAATTGCTTCTTTAGTATTTGATGTAAAATATTATTTAGACGAATATAAAGATTTAAAAGCAGCTTTTAAAGATGATTATAAATCTGCTTATGAACATTTCTTACGTAATGGTATTTATGAATTTAGAAAAGGCAGTAGAATATTTGATGTTCAATATTATATAGATAAATATGATGATATATATTATGCTTTTGCAAATAATCCTGTAGAATCATTAAAACATTTTGTTGATAATGGTTTACAAGAAGGTCGTATTGCAAGTAATACATTTCAATTAGAAGTATATCAAAAATATGAAGACCTTAAAAAGGCTTGTGGTAATAATGCAAAAGCATATGCAATTCATTATTTAGGATTTGGAATAAAAGAAAATAGAATTGCTAAAGATGACAAATATAATACAGTTCAAGTAAATCCTGATAGAAAACCTGTTGAAGAAAAACAAATTGAACCTGATGATGAAGATATGAACCCATTATACTTAGTAAGTTTGATTTTATCTGAGCAAGGTAGAAATGGAAGTACTTTAAGCAAAGGTCAAGGCTATCAAGGACAATATGTTGGCTATTACAACTTATTAAATATTGGTGCATATGGTCCAACTAAAGATAAAGTAATATTAAATGGTCTTAAAAAAGCACAAGATAATGGATGGACAAGTCCAGAAATATCTATTCAAGAAGGAATAACATTTTTAAGAAGTTACTATATTGGTAGAGGACAAACAAGTTTATATACTCAAAAATTTGATATTGTAGGTGAAAAGCTTTCTGATTTATTCCAACATCAATATGAGCAAAATGTTATGGGCGCTGAAATAGAAGGAAGAACACTTAAAAAGTTTTATGTAGATACAAATACATTAAACTCAAAACATAGCTTTGTAATTCCTGTATATAACAATATGCCTAAAAATACAGTACCAAGACCATCAAATACAGATACACATAATCACAACTTTGAAATTGCAAATGTTAATGTCAATAGTACTATTTCTGCAAGATCATCTAATACACCAAACTATTATATTGCAGGAAATCTTAAAAAGGGCGAGCAAGTTCAAATTTTACAAAGAGCTAATGAAAAATTTGAAGGCTTATATAGAGATTTAGTTGTAAATGGTGCTGGTGTATATGGATATGTTGCTCGTGAAGAAGATGGAAAAACTTATTTACAAGTTGTTGGTTCAGCTCATACAGATCCAATTGAAAATCCAAATGAAAAACGTACTAATATAGAATCTCATTTATATGATTTTAACGTATATTACAATATGTATGAAGATTTAAGAAAAGCATTTGGAAATGATCAAGCAAAGTTTAAAGAACATTGGCAAAAATTTGGTATTAGAGAAGGCCGTGTTGCTTCTTTAGTTTATGATCCACTATATTATTTAGAACAATACGAAGACTTAAGAAAAGCATTTGGTACTAATTATCAAGAATTGTATAAACATTTTATTAATTTTGGAATTTACGAAGGAAGAAAATCATCTAAAGTATTTGATGTAACATATTACATGAATAAATATGAAGATCTTCAAAAAGCTTTTGGAAATCGTAGCTTTAGCTATGCCTTAAATCATTTTATTGATAATGGTTCAAAAGAATTTAGAATTGCTTCAGATGGTTTTAATGTACAAGTTTATAAAGATAAAAATGCAGATTTACAAAACGCTTTCAAAAATAATAGTAAAGATTATTTTGTACATTTTGTAGCATTTGGATGTAAAGAAAATAGAACTTTTAAATAAAAAGGGTTGTTAAAATGGAAGAAAAAAATAATAAAAAATTAATTATCATTTCATCAATTGTCGTTCTAGTTATAATACTTGTATTATTAATATTAGAATTTGGATTTCATGTATTTTCTGGTATGATTAAAAATAATATAGGAAATACAGATGGAAATATTCGAAACTATGGTTATGCAGCTTATGAAGGAAATAAAATGTACTTTGTAACACCTGATGATACAAGTACTAAAACACGTATAAATAAAGCAAATCTTGATGGCTCAAATAGTATAATTATTTATGAAACTGAATATGATATTTTATCATTAAATGTATATCATGATAAATTATATTTTATAGCTATGGTTACAAATGATGATGCTAAAGATTATAGTGAATCATTGTTAGATTCTGAAAATGAGATTGATTATATAGATAATAGAATTTGTAGTTTAAATATAGATGGAACTGATTTAAAAGTTTTAAATGATAATGAATTTAGCAATGACGATTATCAAGTATTTGTTACTAATAATAATGTTTATTATATCGGTGAAGATTATAACATTTATTCAATGGGAATAGATGGCTCTAATAAAAAAGCAATTAGTACAAATAAAACAGGTTTTTTAGCAATAAGCGAAAAATATATTGTGTACAATGATTATCCAGCAAAGCAAAAGGCAGAAATTGCAAATAATAAAACAGTAGATAATCCAGAATATGTGACATATATTATGCAATTAGATGGCTCAAATATTAGAGAAATTGATGGTTCTAGATTATATAGTGTAAATATTGTTGGCGAATATATTTATTATACAGATGCTGATAAAAATATTTGCAAAATTCGTGTAGATGGTAAAGAAAAACAAGTAATAGTTCAAACTAATGCTTATAATATGAATGCTACAAAAAATAAAATCTATTATTTGAATTATAAAGATGAGAATAATCAAGATTATACAGTATGTATTTATAGATGTAATCTTGATGGTTCTAACAATGAAAATATTAAACAATTAGAAAAATATTCACAATTTTTAGACATTATAAATGACAAACCATTTTATATGGATAGTATAGATAGTCAAGGTCGCATTTATTTATTAGATCCTAATAGTAAAAAAGAAACTCAATTATATTCTATTAAGTATAGTACAATAAATGGCGATACGAATAGTGATGATTCATCATCACCAAAAGAATATTCAATAGATGATATCGTTAAAAATGATGATGATTTTGATCATTATGATTAATGTTCTCAATACTTTGTTCTTTAAGAGAATAAAAGTTTTTAGCTAAGTTTATCTTAGCTAATATGCCAGCGTAGCTCAGTTGATAGAGCAGCGGATTCGTAACCCGAAGGTCGGCAGTTTGATTCTGCCCGTTGGCACCATAGCAAAGAGTTTTAATATCTTAACAAGGAAATTTAAATGAATAATTTAAAAAAACGAATTATATTAATTGTTGGAATTGTTATTACATTAGTAATTATTTGTATAACAGTTGTATTGTTTTTAGATAATTATGTTTATGTTTTTAAATCTACTTTTACAGATGGAAAAGAAAACGGTAAAAAGCTTTCAAATTATCCTGCTGTGAAAAGAATGATGCTTAAAGTAGAAGATGATTTATTATATGAAGGCGCGGGAATTTCAGGGGTCTCTTTTGATAGTTCAAGTTTAACTGGAATTATTGCTGTTTTGAATAATGAAGAAGTTGATGATAAAATCGAATTTCATATAGGTGAAGATGGTAAAAAGCTTTCAAATATTGTTATTAAAGCTTATGAGAGTTATAGATTTGGAGAAATGAAAAGAGCAGTTGCTGATGTTTGTGGATTTTCAGCTGATGAGTATAATCTTCTAGATAATTTAGGAACAGAAAATACAAGTTTAGTTACACCTAATTGGTATGTAGTATATACTGAAACAACAGAAAAAACTAAGTTAAAAAATGTTGATTATAATATAGATGGAAGTGACATGAAAGAATTTAGCTTAAAAGAATTGAGCTTTGTTGCTGAAGAATGTAAAGATGAAACAAAAACAACATTATATATTACTAAACACGAACAGCAAAGACCTATAGCTACAGGGATTGGTTTTGAAGATTATGGATTATCATTTTTTTTACCTGATCAAATGATTTCTAATGAACTAAATGGAATGAATTATACTTGGCAATATTATACTGGTGAAATTGTAGATCAATCTCCAACAGGTATTTTTGTAACACTTAAAGTTTCAGGTGAAAAAGAAGGGGAAGATTTTGATACTTATGTACGTACAGAATCAAAACCTGCTAAATCTAGTGATGTAACTCCATTCATTATAAAGGATATTAATGGTAATAAATGGTATACATGTAATAATGGTAAGATCTATTATTATGCTTCAGAACATGATACAAATAGATTTGAAATAGAAATAAGAGATGGTCAAGAAATTGATGGAGTAACACTTCAATCAGTCCTAGAAATGTTTGAAAAAACATTATATTATTAATAATTATTATAATAAATAATCGATTTTTCATATTATACAAATGCAATTGAAAGGTAAAAACAAATGAATTTAAAAGAAAAAGTTACCAAACAAAAACAAAAGAAGGAAGAATTAACACCAGCTCAAAAAAGAAGACGTAAAAAGAAAATAATACGTTGGTCTATTTTTGGCGTAATAGTTTTATTATTATTTATTTACTATTTGTCAAATATAGGAAGAACCCCTTCAACTGAAAATAGTACAATGAGTAAAGTATCAAAAGAAACTATTGCAACAAGTATAGGTGCAACTGGTATGATTGAAGCAAGTGATTCAAAAATTGTTACAACTAAGCTTTCTGGTTTAATTGTTAAAAATGTTTTTGTTGAAAATGGTGATGTAGTAAATACAGGTGACCCTATTTGTGAATTTGACGTAAGTGATGCAAGTAAGGCTCTAGCTGAACAACGTAAAAATGAACGTGAAGCAGAACAAGAACGAAATAATGCAAAACAAGATGCTCAAGATCAGTTAGATGTTGCAAGAGAAAATCTAGAAACAGCACAAGCAAGAAGAGATAATGCTCAGCAAAAAATTGAAGAGTATCGAAATAATATGGCAAATAATGTTGTATCAAATACCATAATTTCAAATACAATTCAAAATATTACTAATAGTATTTCAAATGCAGTTATTAATAATACAACTAATACATCAACAGACGCAAGTAAGTTAGCAGAATATGAAAGAGAATTGAATCTAGCAAATGCAGATATTGCAAGATATCAATCAGCTGTAGATACTTTAGAACAACAAGTTAAACTTTTAGATTCAAATACAGCATCTAGTTTAACAGATTTATTAGGTGGATATGGAAGCGGTTCTGGTATGTCTATGGGTGGAGGATTATTATCAGGTTTAGGCTTTGCAAGTTTAAGTAACGAAGAAATAATTGCAAATAAAGTAGTTACAGCTCCTGCAAGTGGTACAATAACAAATTTGTCAGTTGTAGAAGATGCACAATTTTCAGGAAGTCAAGTTTGTTTAATTGAAGGTGCTGATACTCTTTGTGTTACTTGTGAAATAGGAGAATATGATATTCCAGATATTAAAACTGGTATGAAAGTTAAAATCAAAACAGAAGCTACAAGAAATCAAGAATTGGATGGTATTATTACTTCTGTTGCATCAACACCTACTACAACAGGGTTAAATAGTTTATCTAATTTAATGAGTTCATCACTTATGTCTGGTATGATGAGTGGAACAACAAGTTCTTCAAGCAGTTCATCTGCTGGAGGAGTTTCATATACAGTTAAAATTGATATATTAAATCAAAGTGACAGATTACGTTTAGGAATGAATGCAAAACTAAGTATTATTACAGACATGAGAGAAAATGTTTTATCAGTTCCTTATGATGCAATAAATACTCGTGATGATGGTACAAAATATATAACGGTTATTGCAGATGATTTTGATTTAGATAAAATTGCAAAAGAACAAAAGAAAGATAGAATGTTAGAAGCAACAAGACAATTAGAAAAAGATGCTATTCCTAATGAATTATTAGAAGGTCAAACAAAAGAAATTACAGTTGAAACTGGATTAGAAGGCACATATAACGTTGAAATTAAATCAAGTGAAATTTATGAAAATATGAAAATAATTGTTAACAAATCAAATGTTACAAATTCAATTGAAGCACTACTTGAGTTAATGGGCGCCGGAGCAGGAACTTAATAAATAATAGAATTG
>JAEEGL012519542.1_pt1 | contig 14566 bp, 10 predicted proteins | sample 9134231 | NCBI WGS metagenome assembly JAEEGL01 (sample SAMN16246548, study PRJNA631951) | gut metagenome | biome: gut microbiome; feature: rumen; material: fiber-attached | host: Bos | place: Iran: Karaj | collected 2018-10
AGTCACCGCTGTGGAGCTCCAGCTTCTCTTTCAGGGCATCCTTTCTTTCGGTAAGGAATTTGGAAATTCCTCCTGTAAGTTCCCCGTTTTCATCCACCTTCACATAGCAGGCCTTATTACCGGATATCACCTCAGTATCAGCCAGTATCTTGTCGATCCCCTTTCTTGAAAGCTTAAAATCCGATACCTTAACGGCTTTAATGCTGTTACCCTTACTGAAAGGGTTGAAGCCGCAATCAGAAAGAACATCAGTCACATCATTCAGCACAAGATCTATCCTCAGATCCGGTTTATCGGTGCCGTAGGTATTCATGGCATCTTCAAACTTTATACGCTTAAAGGGAGCCTCTGATGCGGTCTTAAATACACCGTGACGGGCAAAGACCGGAGGGAGCACCCTTTCCAGCACATTGAAAACATCCTCCTGGGTGGCAAAGGCCATTTCCATATCCAACTGATAAAACTCTCCCGGAGACCTGTCAGCTCTTGCATCTTCATCCCTGAAACAGGGTGCTATCTGAAAATAACGGTCGATACCCGATGCCATAAGGATCTGCTTAAACTGCTGGGGGGCCTGGGGAAGGGCATAGAATTTGCCGGGATGAAGCCGGGACGGCACCAGATAATCCCTTGCGCCCTCCGGACTTGAGCAGGTAAGTATCGGAGTCGTTATCTCCATAAATCCTTCATCCGTCATAGCCTTCCGAAGTTCGGATATCACGGTACTCCTGAGAACCATCCTTTCCCTTACCTCGGGATTCCTTAGATCCAGAAATCTGTATTTTAGTCTGGTATTTTCATCAGCCTCTTTTGAACGGTTTATTTCAAAAGGCAGCTCATTGTACCGGCACTTGCCGAGAATCCTTATGTCTTCCGGTACGACTTCTATTTCGCCTGTCGCTATTTCGCTGTTCTTTGAGGATCTCTCCCTGACAGTACCGGTAACCTGAAGAGTGGACTCGGTATTGACACCGGAAAGCTTCTCCATCATCTCCTCATTTTCTATGACTATCTGTGTCTTTCCGTAGAAATCCCTTAAGATAAGAAATCCCAGGGTCTTAGCCACCTTTCTCATATTTTCGTAGTAACCGCAGAGAGTCACCTTTTTTCCCGCATCCTGAATTCTTAATTCATTACAGGTATGTGTTCTTGACTGAAACATATTATCCCTTGCCATTCCTTTCCTACTCAAAATATTCCCTTATATCCGAATACCCGTCCCGTGAAAGATTATCCTTCTGGAACTTCTTATTCTTCATCATCTTGGAGACAAGCACCGTACTTCCGCTCTTTCTCAGTTCAGCGGCTTCCTTCATTATGGAAGACAGCCTTTCTCCCTTTATCTTCTTATCCACAAGCAGGGCGATCCTTTCCGTTTCTCCCGAAACACTGAATCCCCTGTCAAGGAGCATAGTGATTATCCTTTCAAATCCTATGCTGAAACCGCAGGCAGGAGTCTTCACTCCTGTAAAGCGCTCCACCATGCCGTCGTATCTTCCCCCGCCCGCTATGGAGGATCCGAATTCATCAATGGTTATTTCGAAGATAGTACCGGTGTAATAGGACATCCCCCTGACGAGAGTCGGGTCAAATACTATGTTAAAGTCACCCGCCTTTGCCGCATTGACACAGCTTATTATCTCGGACAGAGATCCGGCAGTTCCCTCCGGCAGCGATCCGCCCAGGGTTTCCTTAAGTTCTTCGATTTTCTGAACACCTCCGTTACCGGAATTAAAGAGCGAAAGGTACTTACCCACTTTATCCACATCAAATCCGGCCCCGGTAAGTTCGGCCTTAACACCCTCTGATCCTATCTTATCCATCTTATCCAGAATAATGAATATCCTGTCATATTCCTCCTCCGGAAAACCGGACCAGGCGGCCATGGCTTTTAAAAATCTCCTGTCGCTTATCTTTACCGTAAAGCCTGTAAATCCGATCTTTACAAGCAATGCAGTCGTTGCAAGAATGAGCTCGATCTCTGCAAGATTTGTTGCATCACCCAGAATATCGATATCGCACTGCATAAACTGGCGGAATCTTCCTTTCTGGGGCCTGTCTGCCCTGAATACATTGCCCATCTGCAGTGCCTTAAAGGGGCTAGGAAGGTCATTCATATGGTTCGCATAGTACCTTGAAAGCGGAAGTGTCAGATCATAACGGAGACCTGAATCAGTAAGATCCGAAGGATCCTTTGCTTCGCTTAAATTAAGTTTCTCCCCCCTCTTCAGTATCCTGAAAATAAGCTTCTCATTTTCCCCGCCCTGATTGCTGGAGAGATTCTCAATATGTTCAACAACAGGTGTTTCTATTTCCGTAAAACCATATTTTCCATAGGTCTCTCTCACCGCCCTCTGAACATAATTCCTTATCTCCATCTCAGAGGGAAGGATATCCTTCATGCCTGTAACAGGCTTCTTTGGTAACGCCATTTCTTCATTAAACTCCTTATCTTAATATCCGGATCTGAACCACGGATTATACTCCATTTCATCCCTGATGGTAGTCTCCGGTCCGTGCCCCGGGAGGATATAGGTAAATTCCGGCAAAATCATTATCCTCTCACTTATTGACTTCTGAAGGAGACTGTCGGAACCCGTGGGAAGGTCAGTCCTGCCCACAGAACCCTCAAAAACAGTATCTCCTGAGACAAGCATCCGCTCGTCCTCCATAAAGAAGGACATACTGCCTTCCGTATGGCCCGGCGTCTTGATGCATTTTATCTTTAATCCCGCTATTTCCAGTTCTTCATTGTCCTTAAGGTAAACATCCGGATTCAGGGTCACACCTGCTTCTCCGTATGACATAGCAGTTCCGGAGCAATTCAGAACCGGGTCGGAAAGCAGGTTCTTCTCATCTTCCGAGGCATAAAGCAGCGGTTCTTCCCCGTTGTCCCTCGCCATTCTTATAAGGGCGGGAACCCCCGTAATATGGTCAAAGTGGCCGTGGGTCAGTATGACCGCTTTCAGGATAAGGCCTTCCGATCTTAAGTAGTCATACACCTTGTCCCCTCTGTCCCCGGGATCAAAGACCACCGCCTCCTTTGTGTTTTCGTCACTGAATATATAGCAGTTGGTGCCAACCGGCCCCAGCACCATTTTTTTAACAGTTTTTCCCATATCTGGCCTCCGCTGTCAGCATTATCAGGTTCTCTCTATGTCCAGCACTCCCTGGATGCCCTTAAGTTTCTGGATTATGCTGTCCAGTTCTGCTGTATTGTGGATATTAAAGGAAATATAAAGGGTAGCAACATTCTGCTTGTTAACCCTGCTGTTGATCCCGATTATCCCAATATTGGCTTCGGTAAATATTCTTGAAACATCCACTAAAAGCCCGTTCCTGTTGGCTGCAAATATATTGATATCCGCAGTATATTCACCGCTTGTATCATCTAATCCCTTCTGCCACTCTGCCTCAATAAGCCTCTCCCTGTCATACTCCGCCATGTTCATGATATTGATGCAGTCGGTCCGGTGTATTGATACTCCCCTGCCTCTGGTGACATAGCCCACTATCTCATCCCCGGGAAGGGGGTTGCAGCATTTGCTGAAATGAACAGAAACATCTGTTATTCCTTTTACAATAATTCCGCCCTCACTCTTATGGAAAGCGTTTTTCTTAGCCGCCTCGTCCATGGAAGCCAGAGCTTCCTCATTGGTGATATTCCGAATATGATCCATCTCATATCTTTCCACCATGCGGTTTACCACCTGGCCTTCTTTTAATCCTCCGTGGCCTATGGCGGCGTATACGGCATCAAAATCCTTGAAGCGGTATTTATCCATGACAGCCTGCTGGTATTCAGGCTTCATTATATCTTCAGTCTTTATGGCGTGAGCCTTACAGTACTCGGCAAACTGCGCCTTACCCCTTACGATGTTGTCTTCCTTAAGCTCATTCTTAAACCACTGGTTGATCTTTGAGCGGGCCTGGGTAGACTTGACGATCTTAAGCCAGTCACGGCTGGGACCGTGGGAATTCTGGCTGGTTATGATCTCAACCCTGTCACCGTTCTGTATCACATAGTCAATGTTGACGAGCTTCCCGTTGACACGTGCTCCCACCATCCTGTTACCAACTGCAGAGTGGATCGCATAGGCAAAATCAACCGGTGTGGAACCGGAGGGCAGGTTCTTCACATCCCCTGTAGGAGTAAAGCAGTAGACAAAATCGGAGAAGAGATTCAGGTCACTTTTCAGGAGATTCATAAACTCCTGATTATCCGAAAGATTCTTCTGCCACTCAAGGATAGTCCTGAGCCAGGAGAGCTTCTCCTCTTCATTCTCATCCGGATGCCTGCCGTCAGAGGTCTCCTTATATTTCCAATGGGCTGCGATACCGAATTCTGCAGTCCTGTGCATATCAAATGTCCTTATCTGTATCTCAAAAGGAGTGCCGTTCGGTCCGATAAGGGATGTATGGAGAGACTGGTAATTATTGGCTTTCGGCATTGCGATATAGTCCTTAAACCGCCCGGGAATAGGCTTATACATCTCATGTATTATTCCGAGAGCCGCGTAGCAGTCCTTCACATCATTCACTATTATCCTTACGGCAAAGAGGTCATATATCTGATCCAGATTCTTATTCTGGTTCACCATCTTCTTGTATATGGAGAAGAAATGCTTGATCCTTCCGCTGACAGTGGCAGAGATATCCGCTTCCTCCATCTTAACAGACACTTCCCCGACTATCCTTTTAACGAATTCCTCCCTCTCTTCCTTTCTCTGGGAGATCTGGATCTTCAGGTCGTGATAGACATCCGGCTTCAGATATTTTAATGAGAGATCGTCCAGTTCGATCTTTATCCTGCTGATACCGAGTCTCTGGGCGATGGGTGAATAGATATCGAGGGTCTCCCTGGATATCTCCTGCTGCTTCTCAGGTGACTGGAACTGCAGGGTACGCATATTATGCAGTCTGTCCGCCAGTTTGATGATTATGACCCTGATATCCTTTGCCATTGCAAGGAACATCTTACGGAGATTATCCGCCTGGAATTCAGCCCTGTTTCCCCGGTACTTGAGTTTATTCAGCTTTGTGACACCATCCACCAGTTCTGCCACATCACTTCCGAACTCACGGTCAAGATCTTCCTTAGTCATAATGGTGTCTTCCACCACATCATGGAGAAGTCCTGCCACTATGGTTTCCTTATCCATCTCCAGATCCGCAAGGATGGTGGCTGTACTCAAGGGGTGTATGATATAGGGCTCCCCGCTCCGCCGGAGCTGGTCCTTGTGGGCATCACTTGCCACATTATAGGCCTTTTCAATAAGGCTTATATCATCAGAAGGGTGATACCTTTTTACTATCTCTATCAGGTTGTCATAGAGAACCTCCGGAGAAGTATAGTCTTCCACGGCATAGAGCCTTCTGTTATCAAATACGTTTCCCGCCAAGGTATCACCTCCTTTCTTCCGGCAAAGGTTAAAAGTCTGTAAAAAGACAATAAACCCCGTAATTTTACATAATGCTTTATTATAAACTTTTTTTACAAAGTTCACAACTCATTCCGCACATGTTATAATTCATAGATTGATAATCACTACTTCGGAGGTATCAGATTGCTCGAACTTCAGAATATATCATTTAAGGTGGATGATGAAGGACAGAATAAGGAGATCATCCGGGATATTTCCCTGTCCGTCCCGGATAACAAACTGGTGGTGATCACCGGTCCAAACGGAGGCGGCAAATCTACCCTCGCTAAGATCATAGCCGGAATAGAAAAGCAGGATTCCGGTAAGATACTCCTGGATGGGGAGGACATTACGGAACTCTCCATTACGGAGCGTGCAAAAAAGGGAATTGCCTTTGCTTTCCAGCAGCCTGTAAGATTTAAAGGAATACAGGTTTTTGACCTTATACGCCTTGCAACCGGAAAGAGCATTACGGCTGCAGATGCCTGCGACTATCTGTCTGCCGTGGGACTCTGTGCCCGGGATTATATAGACAGGGAAGTAAATAACAGCCTGTCCGGCGGAGAATTAAAGCGTATAGAGATCGCCACCATCCTTGCCAGGGCATCAAAGGTTTCTATATTCGACGAGCCCGAAGCCGGCATCGACCTCTGGAGCTTCCAGAACCTTATCGGAGTGTTCAAGAAGATGCGGCAGGATATCCACAACAGCTCGATACTCATTATCTCCCACCAGGAGAGGATATTAAATATCGCTGATGAGATAATCGTAATAAAAGACGGGGAAATTTCGGCCAGGGGCGAGAAGGATGCCGTACTCCCGGGTCTCACGGGAACTGCTTCAGCCATTCCCGAATGCAAAAAAGGCGCCGCAGAAACCGGAGGTGACAAAGAATGCTGAAACTGGACGAGATACAGAAAAGACTTCTCAAGGAAGTGGCGGATCTCCATACAGTTCCGGAGGGCGCCTATAACATACGTTCAAACGGAGAGTCCGCCGGACGGGTTTCCACCGAAAATATAGAAATAGAGCCGCGTGAGGACGGTCAGGGGCTGACTGTATGGATAAAACCCGGCACAGTAAATGAAAGCGTCCACATTCCGGTGGTAATGACCAAAAGCGGACTTAAGGAAGTGGTTTATAACGATTTCCATATAGGTGCGGAATCTGACGTGACCATAGTTGCAGGATGCGGGATCGATAACTGCGGCAATCAGGACTCCCAGCATGACGGCATCCACAGGTTTTATGTCGGGAAAGGCGCCCGGGTCCGCTATGTGGAAAAGCACTACGGCTCCGGAAACGGCAAGGGGAAACGGATCCTGAATCCCGGAACTGAGGTCTATATGGAAGAAGACAGTACCATGGAGATGGAGATGGTGCAGATAAAGGGTGTGGATGATACCAACCGTACTACCACCTGCGAGTTAAAAGACGGTGCCAGGCTCATTGTCCGGGAAAGGCTTATGACTCACGCTGACCAGAATGCCATAAGCACCTATGTTGTAAACTTAAACGGTGAAGGTTCCAGTGCAGATGTGGTATCTCGCTCTGTTGCAAGAGATGATTCCTATCAGAAATTTGACGCAAAACTCCTTGGGAATGCCCCCTGCTCGGGACACACGGAGTGCGATTCCATAATAATGGACAGAGGACGGATCCTGGCAGTTCCCGGACTGGAAGCAAACGACCTTGATGCAGCCCTTGTCCACGAAGCCGCCATAGGAAAGATCGCCGGTGACCAGATAATAAAACTTATGACTCTGGGACTCACCGAAGCAGAAGCCGAAGAGCAGATAATTAACGGCTTCTTAAAGTAGTTACAATTTATAAGCCGTTTACTCTATGATCGGCTCCATGGCGAAGCCGTATTCCACATGGATAAGCTGCACCCTGTCCCCCGGATTAAGGATGTCATTATATGCCCAGCTGGCAAGGTACCTTTCTCCGTTGTCCGCATCCACTTTATAGGCAGTCCCGGCGGTACCGTTCCAGCTGGCACTTTCCGGTCCCGAGAACACCGTAGCTTCGCAGACATATCCGTACGGAAGACTTCCGGCTATTCCACCGGTGGCATATGCCATAAGATCATCGTCAAGAGCAACATTCATTTCATCAGCCATCGCTTTTCCCTCCATAAAATCCCCGTATCCCGTCTCAGGCGCACGGGATCCTTCTATATGATTATACGGCGGTGAAGCTAATATGTCAGACTTTTTGCGTATCCTGTCGTTTTTTCGGTATATCCGGTAAAAATCCTGCCGGCAGAGCGCCTCAGCTGATCCTGATATTTGTAAGTGCACACTGATCCCCGGACAGGGCTGCATAAATCTCCACTGTCCCGTCTGTAATGGTGGTGATATTTTCTATGTATATCCCAAGGTTTTCAGTAACTGTCGTTATTATATTGTCTTTTCTGGAGAACGTCACGGTACAGTCAATGCCGCCTTTATTTAACTCTTTCCAGGAATCCCATCCCTCAAATGAATCATCCTTACTGACATGCATTTCGTTCTTTCCGGCATCATCCGGCTCCCAGTATTCGCCATCGATACGTATCAGTGCAAATTCCCTGAAACCTTCTCCCCTTACCTTTTTATCCTTTGAGTAGAATATGCTGATATACGGACAGTGCCAGATAAGGTTTGCAGTCGGAAGGCTCATTGAATGGAAGGTGATGCTGAGTCCGTCCTTTATTTCTATTCCGGGAGTAGCATCCATCCTGTATCCGTCTATCTGGACATTGGGGATATCCCCGGCGGGAACGTTGATATAACTGATCTCCTCAGCTATCCTTTGGATGTATCCTTCCCCTATCACTTCCCCGGATTTATCGATCCTTATATTCTCTATCCTGCAATACTTCCCTGTCAGTCCCAGATAGAGGAATCTGGAACTGTCAGGAAGTGCCACAGTAACCTTAAAGGGTTTTATTCCGCCCCTGATCCTGATAACGGCGTGATCCTTATATCTTGCTGCTTCTATGATGTAATCCGCAGATTCAGATCTGTCCGTATGCTTTGCGCTTTTTTCAGAAGCTTCGTCCGTTGTTATCTGCATATCCCTGGCGCCGGAGATCACGGTATGTCCGTCAAATGTGATCTCACCGTATTCAAAATAATGAAGTTCCTTCCTCTTTCTCTCATTGCTATAGGCGCGCCCGTCATTTGAATCAAAGAGAAGTAAGGCAGCAACGCTTCTTTCGGAGGGATCGACTAACTCGGGAGAATATTTCATCCTGATAGAGGTAATAGTATCCGTAATGAGGATACCGTCAGAAATCGTATCCTTATACTCAATACAGGATAAGCCCTCCCGTTCGTTCAGGCTCTTTATTTCCTCTCTCTCCCTCAACTTAAACTCCGAATCGAGATCGATAAGGTGCTGCATGATCCTTGCAAACACGGGATCAAACTGGCTTCCGGAACCTTTTATTATCTCCTCCCTCACCTTTGACTGGGGAATCGAATCCCTGTAACTTCTCTTGGAAGTCATTGCATCATAGGCATCTGCCACCGCCACGATCCTGGCGAGTTCAGGGATATCATCTCCTTTTAAGTGGTCAGGATAACCCTTACCGTCAAATCTCTCGTGGTGATAACGTGCCGCTATGCTCAGATATGGATATTCACTTATACTTGACAGTATATTATCGCCGATCTTTGGGTGCTCTTTTATGGCCTTAAACTCTTCATCCGTAAGTTTCCCGGCTTTATTTATGATCTCATCAGGTACTCCGATCTTACCCACATCATGAAGAAGAGCGGAAAAATATATCTCTTCACTCTCCTCTTCCCCCTTCCCGCTCATTTCCGCGATCTTTTTCGAGTACTCTGCCACTCTGGAAGAATGACCATGGGTGTACTCATCCTTGGCATCTATGGCGCTGGCAAGAGCAGTAGCAGTCTGCTCAAATAAGCGGTGCATGCTCCTCTGCTGGTTTTTTAAGGATTCCAGTTCTATCCTGTGGGATTTTAATACCGTCACATTCATGTCTATAAGGACAGATGCAAACAACACCACTGCCATTCCCACTATTGACATATTGATAAGGGATAATCCGAATAAGAATATCTGGGCAACAGAAGCGATCACCGGTACAACAGCAAAGAGCATGAGGGGATAGCGGATCGTGGGACGGAGACAGCTGCGGTTTCTAAAGAGTATCAGCATCTGAAGGATCATAACAATGGCCGGGACCAGATAACTGAACATATAACCCGGTGCCCTGACATAATGATTGTCGGCATCAAAAGTATAGTAGAGCCCCGTAAACTGGGAAATGACAACCATGAGTTCTCCGACTCCCACCAGGCTCTCACAGATGATAAGACTCTTCGGGACTTTATCAAAACCGCCTTCATTCATCAAAAGGTCTGTAATGAATCTATTGATGGCATGAATGACTGCAAGTGTCATAAAGAACAGCAGGAAATTGCTTATACGCGCCATCCAGTAGCCGAGTGTACTGACATCTCCCTCGTATATATAGGATAGTCTGTCGGCGATAAGCAGTATCATGGAATATATTTCCACCAGCATCAGTGCTTTTTTACGTTGCTTCGAGAGCGTCCCCGTGATAAACACAAATACTGCCGTTATCCCACAGACCCCGATAAGTATCAGCATCATATCCAGCTGATATTTTCTAAATAATTCCGCAATCATTTTCCCGGTAACTCTCCCCTGCTAATATTGTATTATACTTTATCTCAGCCAAAAATAAAACGTATCTATTCAGAACCCTCCGGATTCTTAATAGTTTCAATAAAACTTTCTAACAAGCTGTCCGTCTGATATAATGATGGTGTTTCTCTTTTGCCGGATAATTAAGCGGGGACAGGGTATGTATAGAGCAGACGGATCCAGATATGAAAAAATGAAATACAGAAGATGCGGCATCAGCGGTCTTATGCTCCCTGCCCTTTCACTGGGGCTCTGGCATAATTTCGGTGACAGCGGCGATTTTTCCAATATGTGTGAAATGTGTTTTACAGCCTTTGATAACGGCATAACCCATTTCGACCTTGCAAATAACTACGGTCCGTTGCCAGGCAGCGCAGAATCTAACTTCGGCAGGATATTAAAGGAGCATCTGAAAGGCCACAGGGATGAGCTTATTATTTCCACCAAAGCCGGATATGATATGTGGGAGGGTCCCTACGGAAACTGGGGCAGCAGAAAATACCTTATTGCCAGCCTTGACCAGTCATTAAAAAGGATGGGACTTGACTATGTGGATATTTTCTATCACCACCGTATGGATCCCAATACTCCTCTGGAAGAAACAATGGGGGCTCTCGACCAGATCATCAGGAGCGGAAAAGCCCTGTACGCCGGCCTTTCAAATTATGACGGGGATACCCTGGAAAAAGCCGCCTCTATTCTCAGGGAACTTAAGGTTCCCTTTTTGATCAACCAGAACCGCTATAATATTTTTGACAGGACCATCGAAAATAACGGTCTGAAAGAAACCTCGGTAAAGCTTGGAAAGGGAATAATCTGCTTTTCTCCTCTCGCCCAGGGTATGCTTACAGACAGATACTTAAACGGAATACCGGAGGACAGCAGGATCCGGACTGACGGGCGTTTCCTTCATGAAGACCAGCTTTCACATGAGAAGATGGAGATGATCAAAAAACTGAATGAAGCCGCCGGGAGCAGGGGTCAGACTCTGGCTGAAATGGCTCTCTCCTGGCTTCTCCGGGACGAATCAATAACATCAGTTATTATAGGCGCATCCAGACCGTCGCAGATCCTTGACAACATTAAGGCAGTTGAAAATACTAGTTTTACCGAGGATGAGCTCAAATACATCGATGAGCTGACAAAGAGCATATAGCCGGATGATGCGCCGCTTTGAATGCGGAGTTCCTGAGTGTATTTCCGATTTTGCACGCAGGAAGTCATAAAATAATCTGATGACATCTGATAATAAAGACCGTATAATCAGACAAAGGGGTCGAAAACATAGTACGCTTTTAAGCGATATAGATCATAATGTATCAAGGAGGAAAACAAAATGGCTGACGACAGGAATACCGAGATCAAAGATGAAACAATGGAAAACGCGGCAGGCGGATCAATAGAGCCCGTTAAACCCTACAGCATGGGTGACAGAGTCGCTGTAAAGGGTGCAGAAGACTTAGGCCCCGGCATCATTATCAGCGTAAACGCAAGCAACATTTTCAACGTTCTCTATAACATAAAGTTCGATGACGGTAAAATAAAGGAATTTTCACACTTCACTCTGGAACTGATAAAATAAAATCAGCCTTATGCTTTGAAAGGTATTTTTCTGCATTTATTTTATCCCGGACGTAAACGCCCTTATAGTTATCGTTTAATGTCTTCTTTATTTCATCAAGTTTTTCAGAAGAAGGGTTGATCACCAGGATCACCGGTTTTTCTTTATTATCTGACCTGGGTTTTTCTTCGGCATTAAGCTCTTCTTCTGAAAGAATAAGAGAAGGATCCAGATACTTTTTAAGCAGATTTTCCAGATCATCATAAATGACCGGTTTCGACAGATAATCGGTAAAGCCTTCGCTGATATAGGAATCTCTCGCCCCCACAATGGCATCTGCCGTAAGGGCAATGACAGGGGTATCATCTGAAAGATGCTCTGATCGGATGATCTCCAGAGTTTTTGTCCCGGACATTTCGGGCATCATCTGATCCAGGAACACAATATCATAGCGCCTGTTTTTTAACAGTTCTATACATTCGCAGCCGGAGAGAGCGGTTGACACCCTTATCTTCGTGTCCTTAATGAGTTCGGTGATAACCTCCAGATTCATTTCATTGTCGTCAACGATCAGGATCTTTGCTTTGGGTGCAATGATGGAGGGTTTGAATAAGTGCTTTTCTTCCTGCTCTTCTATAAAGCGTTCGGAATAGCTGCCAATGGGTTTATCATCCACCACTTCCTGTCTTATCTCTACGGTAAATACCGACCCCTTTCTGTATTCGCTTTCCACACGGATGCTGCCGCCCATCATTTCCACCAGCTGTTTGGTGATATTAAGCCCCAGCCCGGCTCCTTCTATATTCCTGTTTTTAGTCTCATCAAGTCTCTGGAAAGAAGCGAAGAGTTTGTCCATATCAGATTCCCGTATTCCCATACCTGTATCTGACACTTTTACCAGGAGCATTTCCGTATTCCTGTCAAAGGCTATATGAACATTCACGCTTCCCTCATTTGTGTATTTGATGGCATTATTAACCAGATTTAAGATTATCTGGCGTATCCTTATTTCATCTCCCCGCATTATGGACGGGATGTCAGGATCAGCTTTCAGTTCATAACTTAAGCCCTTTCTTCCGGCTTTGGTCATAGTCATATTTGCTATGTCAGTAAGTACTGCGGAAAAGTCATATTCCACCGGTATTATTTCCATCTTTCCGGACTCGATCTTGCTTAAGTCCAGGATGTCATTGATAATGGAAAGCAGGGTTCGTCCAGCGCTCTGAATGTTGGCGGCATATTTCCTGATCTTCGGATCCTCTGATTCCCGGAGTATCATTTCATCCATACCGATAATGGCGTTCATGGGAGTTCTTATCTCATGGGACATATTTGCAAGGAAATTGCTTTTTGCCTGATTGGCCTGATCTGCTGCATTCTTTTCCAGTTTCAGCATTCTGGTCTCATATTCCTGCCGTCTTTCTTCCGCCTTCATTTCTTCCATACGAATACGGTAATTCTGCTCATTTTTATACCCCAGGTAATAAAACATGGCTACCATAATGAAAATAAGAGAACAGAAAAGCACATTTACTACCAGCTGCTTCCATACCTCCTGATAAAGTTCCCGGTCACTTACCGATATCACCACATACCAGCCGTCCGTCAGGGCATTGACAAATATACTGTTTTGGGCACCTCCGTCTGAATGCTTAAAGTGGCTGGTACCATTTTCTATAATAGCATTAAAAAAACTGTTTCCTTCTTCACCTGAATTAAGATAGGTTCCCTTTTTGCTTTCATCGGTGTGGGCAATTATCAGTCCGTTTTCGTCTACCACAAATCCATAACCCTTGCCGTTAATACTTAACTCATCCATCAGGGCCTGGATCCCGTTTAAGTGCACATCCAGGGATATTATATTCTGCCGGTCCGGCAGCATTCTCGTGACGGATATAATGAGATTTCCGGTCTGGGCATCTACATAAGGCGGCACTATAGCCGCCTCTCCGTCGTTTTCCCTTGCAACGATATACCAGTCACGGCTTTTGGGATCATATCCTTCCGGAGGCACCCAGTCCAGACCATCCATATACTGGCTCATAATATACCCGTAAACCCCATGGTAGTTATCGCCGAACTGCTTGGTAATATTATCTGTCTCCTCCACCAGGAATTCATGTATCCTGGCGGGTGTACTGCCACTTATCAGCATGTGATGTACGGAATCCGCAGTGATCTGCAGTACATTTTCAGCCGTATTCAGATGATTATCGATAAGTGAAGAGACGTTTAACAGTCTGTCTTCGATTATGGCGTTGGAATTTAGGACAGCTACGCTGTATGTCAGTCTGGAGGTATACACAACCATTACTACAACGAAAACGAACACAAGTATCAGAGGTTTGACCATATTATGCTTTTTTCTGACGTATTCTGCGTGTTTTTCCATTTCGTTATGATCCCTAAGCACTGACATATTAATTACCTCATAAATTCTGAAAGCAAGTGGTGGTTACTTACTGTATACTCCGGTATTTCTCCGGTACCTCAACCTTTGTAGATCCGGTATAATATCCCGGATTTCCCATAATATATGTGTCCTGATATATCAGAAAGATATTATCTGATCTTTTATTTGTACCTGCATCCAGATATACTGAGCCGTTCCAGTCAGCCCCGGGTGAAAAGACCCGGTAGGCCTTGGCGAGATCATTGATATCTAAAAGCCCGCTCTCCCCTGTGATCACATTTCTGGCATGTTCTGCAAGACCTGCTGAAACGGTATATCCGTAGGAATCAGTCCAGGTTCCGAATCTGCCTTCTCCGTTTTTTTCCACAACAGCATTCTCTACCCGGGACATGATCTTTTCAAAATCACCGGCTTCCCCGGTAAGGTCAAGATTCAGAGCTCCCGGATAACCCATAAGGGGAGAGGGTAGATCTGCTTCGATAA
>JAEEGL013577216.1_pt1 | contig 14566 bp, 13 predicted proteins | sample 9134231 | NCBI WGS metagenome assembly JAEEGL01 (sample SAMN16246548, study PRJNA631951) | gut metagenome | biome: gut microbiome; feature: rumen; material: fiber-attached | host: Bos | place: Iran: Karaj | collected 2018-10
GACGGAGGAAGCGGTCGAACAGGCGACCGCCGCGGAATACGAATTTGAATATTTCACATCCGAGCCGGAAACGGAAGCCGAGCCCGGCGAATCGAACGCCGCGACCGAAAAGGCGACCGAAAAAGCGACAGAACCGCTTACCGAAAGACCCGCCGCAGAGCAAGGCAAGGACAATTATCTCGGTTTGAAGATCGCCGCCGTCGCCCTTGCCGTTCTTGCCGTCGGCGCACTTGCATTCTTATTCATAAAGAGAAAGAAAAAATGATATATAATGAAAAACGGGTCGTACTGAAGGACGGCAAAGAAGTCGTACTGCAAAGTCCGAAAGCAGAAGACGCTTCTCTGCTTCTCGAGTATATACGCGGGCTGTCGGGCGAAACGCCGTTCATACTCCGCACGCCGGAAGACTGCACCGATACGGTAGAAGACGAGGAGAAATTCATAAAAGGCAGCCTCGATAGTCCTTACGGTCTGATGATCTCGGCTTATTACGGCGGAAAGATCATCGCAAACAGCAATCTGAAATTCAACAAAAGAAACAAGATCGCGCACAAGTGCGAGCTTGCGATAGGTATAAGAAAAGAATTCTGGAACCTCGGTCTCGGCACCGCTCTGATGGCGGCGCTCGAAGAGGCTGCGAAAGACTTCGGCTGTAAGATCATGACGCTTATTTATATCGAAGGCAACGAACGCGCGCTGAGGCTCTACACCAAATGCGGCTTCACCGAGTTCGGACGGCTCCCCTGTGGCACGAAAATGCCCGACGGAACGTACGTCGCCGACGTTTATATGGCTAAATACTTATAAAAACAAAAAACGGGGGCTGTATTGAAAAAGCCCTCCGTTTTTAAAAACAAAAAACGGGGGCTGTATTGAAAAAGCCCTCCGTTTTTAAAAACAAAAACGGGGGCTGTATTGAAACAGCCCTCCGTTTTTTATTCGTTCGGCATTTTTTTCAGACAGTAGCGGCAGGTCCAGCCGTCGTCGGCCGGTCCTGTGTAGAGTATCAGTTCTCCGTCGTCGTTCATATATCCGACGTAGGTGCTTGCAAGTCCCAGAAAACTCAGAAGCGACGTGTCGTCGATCTGTATTTCGATCGTTATGCCTTCGTCTTCAAAGCTCTGCATCCATTCTTCCGTTTTTTCGTCCGGCGCGTGCCATTTGATATCAGTTTCGGTGCTTTCGTCTTTGAAGGTGCCTTTTTTGTTCGAATCGAGCCGCAGCCAGCAGTCGCGGTCTGTATCGGTCGCGCCGCCGTAAGTCAGAAGTCCCGACGAGACGTGCTCGTACTTGCCCGCGTACTTTTTCACCAGTTCATTCGTCCCGCCGATCAACGAACACGACGTGAAGATAAGGCTGCACACGCAAACGGCAACAAGTAATAATACGGTGATTTTTTTCACAGTCTGATCCTCCAAATAAAATCTCTGTTACTGTAATAATACCATAATATATTTTGTTTGTCAATATGGTATATTTTATAAATAAGAGTGTTTACGTGTTTGAAATCATGCTGTTAAACTGCGGCAAAGCCGTACGAAAACCGCATCAGCGGTACCTATTATTGCGACTGCCAAGTCGCGCCGGCGGCGTCCCCCCCCACCGCCCGCCGGCTTGTTTTATGAAAATAAAAAACAGAGAAAACTGTTTTTACCTTTTCTCTGCTTTGTAATATCATTTTTCGATTATCTTTGTCGCTATGATGAATTCTTCCGGGAATGAAATACTGTTCGGCACGATTTCGCTTAAGTATTTACCTTCAAAAGAATAGTTTATGACGACCTCCGATAATGCCGGTATCAAACTATACATTTCGCCGCTGTTTTTACCTTCATAAAACTTTTCGTATTCGATCCACGATTCAAGCTCACTTTTTTTGAATTGCGCCTGAAGCGATATTTCAAAGTCGTCGTCGGTATAATTATGAAAGCATATCGCATAATCGAATATAACGGTTCCTTTATCCGTAAGACGATAGCCGTTGAAATAAGATTTCTCTTTGATCCAGACGAGAGTCTTCTCTTCTTCTGCAGAGTTTTTACAGGAAAAAATACATACAGAAAATGAAATCAGCAGAAGAAAAACTGTCAGCTTTTTGTAATTCATATCCGATACCTTGTTTTTAATAGTTCTCTAAGAGCGATTTATAAAACTCGCAGTAGTCGGATCTGCCTTCCGCTGTAAAATTGATCGCTTCACGAGGGTGGCGGTTCAGCTGACCCGTGAAAAGATACTGCAGGTCATACCCCCATTTTATTCCCGACGCCTTGAGCGGGAGCATATATTTCTCGATGAATTCGAGCACGCCGTAGAGGCTGTATCGCGGATTGCGCAAGAATCCGAGAAGCAGTTCCGTCGCGCAGTTGCCGGCGCCTCTGCCCATGCCCATAGCCGAGCAGTCGAGATACGAAACGCCGTAAGAGAGAGTTTCAATGGTATTGGCAAACGCCAAATTCTGATTGTTGTGCGCGTGAAAACCGGCTCTTTTGCCGTTTGCGTGCGCCGTATCCATATAAAGCTGGGCAAGCTCCATAACGCTCTCCGGGTAAAACGATCCGAAACTGTCGACAAGATATATCACGTCGACGGACGAGGCGCCTATCATCTGAAGCGCCGACTCGATCTGGTTCGTATTCGCCTGAGATACCGCCATTATATTGCACGTCGTTTCATAACCGAGACCGTGCAGATGCTCGATCATCTCGACCGCCGCCGGTATCTGATGGATATAACACGCAACGCGCACCATATCTATCACGCTGTCTTCCTTTTTCAGAAAATCCGTCTTGAAATCACATCTGCCGACGTCCGCCATAACGGATATCTTCATCATCGGATCTTTATTTCCGATCGCGGCTCTTATGTCTTCTTCGTCGCAGAATTTCCATTTGCCGAAGTCGCTTTGCTTAAAAAGCTTTTTGCTTGATTTATAACCGAATTCCATATAATCGACGCCGGATTCGAGATTCGCTCTGTAAAGCGCCTTGACGAATTCGTCGTCAAAACGGAAATCGTTGCAGAGCCCTCCGTCGCGCAGCGTCACGTCAAAGACCTTTATATCGTCTCTGACGGACATAAGATTACCAATACGTCCGCTCATTTTTGCACCTCTTTTTTGGGTTTTATTATTATCGCCGCAATGCACAGCGCCGCTGTGACGGCACATACCGCCACCGCGATTATCATTACCGCCTTGTTCGGCTCGCCTTCTTTTTGCTCCGCCGGTCTCGTCTCCGGCGAAGTGTCGAAATCGAGCGTTTCTTTCGCCGTTTCGTTATCCGAATGCTCCGCAACTACTTTTACCGAAAACGAAGTCGCACGGTCACTGTATCTCACGACGATCACCTGCGCTCCGAGCTTTTGTGCGTCGTAACCGGATATCATATCCGCCGTTATCTTTACGTTCTCCTTCTGCCCGTCTTCGTAAGTGACCGTCAGATACAGACCGTTCAGATCGAGTTCTTCACCCTGAAGATACTCTGTCTTTGCCGGCTGTTCCGTCATATCGAGCCGTTTGATGCGTTTCTCCGCTTCCGAGCTTGCGGCTGACACGTTGACCGTGAGCAAAAGCAGTATCAAAACCGCCGCGATGTATTTTCTCATCACCGCACCTCCGAAAAATACAGTCTGCCGCCGGTCACGCCGAGAGCGACGGTATCGTCGTTATCAAGCGTGAAGTCAAGTTCGATCTCCGTTTTCTTATCGGTAAAGAATTCTTTTTCCGCTATTATCTTTCCGGTGAGCGCGTCTTCGCAGAAAACTCTGCCGAAGCCGCTGACTCTGACTTTGAGCGTATGATCTCCCTTTTCGATATACAGCCCCTGATATATCTTACCCGCGCCGGAGATCGCGTATCCGTCTTCTATTATCACGTCGCCTTCCGTCGTCCAGAAGCATCTGCCCATGGAAAAATCGGCGTTCTGGAAAAACGAAGCGGATCTGATCGGCGTGTCGGATATGAAATTCGTCGGCTTTATGCAGAGCATATCCGTCGGGGAGCGGTATTCGTTATTGAATATCCTCACGTTTTTGACCGGCGACCAGTCGTCGGTCTCTTCGTTATCGAACGGACATTTGCCGTTATATGGATTGTCGGGCCACGTGCCGACGGAATAACCGCCCTGGAGTATGCAGTCGTATACGTTTACGTTGTATATCTCTTCTCTGTCCGGGTGCGGATCGTCCGTGCCCCAGGTTATGAAGCATATCGCCTTGCCGCCGCCGGAATTGAGATAGCAGTGCGCCACCTCTATATCGTGCGTCGCGTTATAAACGCCGGGAGCCGACCACCACCAGCGGAGCCCTCTCGGATCGTTATAGTGCGCGCACATCACTATCGCGTCGTCGTTCGACTCGAAGAAGCATCTTTCGTATTTGGCGTGATGCGTTCCGATACCCATGCCGAAACCGTCGCCCGACACGCATTTGACCTCGTGCAGTTTTACGTTTGCGGCGTAGATATTCATACACGAATCGAGCGAGATATGATAGTTGTTCGATCTGACTATTTCAAAATCGGATAGTTCCACGTTTTCAACGCCGTAAAAACCGACGGATATGCAGTGTATGCGGTCGCGGCAGTTGTTAGGGTACCAGCCTATGCGCTCTTCCTCGCTGCCGGTATCCATACTTCTTATCTTGCCTTTGCCGGTGATCTTTATATTCCTGCAGAATTTCGCCTGTATCAGCGGATAAGTGGCAACGTGCAGCGCATGCGTCCAGTTGATATTTCTCATCGGGTAGTCGTGACCGTAAAAGACCGGGTATTTGTAATCAGCGTCGTTCTGCGACTGCCAGAGAATAACGCCTTCGCAAAGATGAAGATCGACGTTCGACTTCATCATTATATTAGTGATTATATATCTGCCTGTGTTGTGATACGGCACTGTTACTCTGCCGCCGCCGTGAGCGTACACGTCGTCGATCGCCGCCTGTATCGCGTCGGTATCGTCGGTAAACGCGTCTGCCTTCGCGCCGTAATCAAGCACGCTTACACCGTAATCCGGCAGATCGAACTTATACGGATTCGACGCGAAATCGCGGTAGTTTTCGATATAGAACCTCGGCGCGATCTTGACGTATTCTCCGTTGTCTTTTTCAAGCACGGCAAGAAACTGCGACGGTAAACGCGTAAGATTGCCGCGTTTCATCGGGAACCGTACGATCACCCTGTCCGCGATACCGCATTCGCAAAGTTTTGTCAGCCCTTTGATATCGTCGTGAACGTTATACATGAACGTTTCGTATACGGCGACTTTACCGTATCCGTCTTTGCTGTCGATCTTCAGTTCTGCCGTGACGGTATCTTCCGTCGCGGTACACGAAACGACCGAGCCGGCGTAAGGATATATCGGCTCTTCCTGTTCCGGCGTTATGCGGCGTACGGTTATCGAACCTTTGCCGCCGAGCACTTCAAATCTGAAGCCCGCCAGTCTCTCCTTTGCCGACGAAACGTCTGAGAAATTGAAGAAATACGCTTTTTTATCCGAATACGGCTCAATGTCGAAAACTTTGCTCTTTTCTATGGAATACTCTCCGTTTTTTTCGTCGACGAACCAAATGCGCACCTTATCCGCGCTGCTGTGGTTTTTCATTATGAAAAACAGAGTGTTGCGCAGCCACATCGGAGCGTTATACATCGTGTTGTGAACGTCGGGAAAATAAGGCGAGGTGAAAGACGCTCTGCCGTCAAAATCAAACCTCAAGCCGTCGTCGTATGAAAGCGCGCCGTTTTCCGCCGTGAAGCTCCTCCACGCGCCGGGTATCTCAAAACTGAGGTCGACTATCTCGCCGACCGATACCGCGCCTATCTGATAGAGCCCCGCCCAGTTCTCTTCACCTTCGTTATAAACTCCGATCTCCATCGCGGTTATCGCGTTTCTTTTTTCAAAGCCGGTGATGATGAAAGCCGTCGTGTTCCAGCACTCGGCTAAGACCGGCGCGTCCATTTCATAAACCGCCTCGCCGGAAAACAGCCTGACGGACAAATGATACGCTCCCGGTGCGAACCTCGTTACGTCTGACGCGACGGTAAGGCACGAATATGACGACAGGTCGAGCGGCTCGGAATAGTCGCGCCGTACCGCGCGGCGTTCTTTTGCGGCGACATTTGCGCATTCGCCCTGAACGCAGCCGCAGCCGTCGTAATAGCCTTTGAAAGGCGTATTGCGGAACTTCGTCACGAATTCGGCTTTTACCGTGTTTTCGAGCGCGTAAAAACCTTCCGCGCCGTCTTTGAACGTGTGCAATTTTTTCTCGTTTGATAACGGGTATCTTTTCTTAACCGTAAAACAGGCCATATCGTCCTCTTAATCTATAAATACAGTTTTTCCGCAGTATATTCTTCTGAATTTTTCGAACTCGCCGCGGTCGCCGCAGAGAGCGAAAGGCTTTGTAATATACGGCAGCTGAGCCATAAGCTCGTCCGCCTGACCTTTTTCTATCTTTATCACCGCGTAATCTTCATCCTGCTCGTCGATATCGTCCGACAGAAACTCCGATATCTCGACCGGTTCCGGCAGATCGTCGCCGATCTCCGTGTACGCTCTCGTATTCGATACGATCTTTGAAAAATCTATATCTGCCGGCGTTATTTTTCCCGGAGCGGATCTTTCAATCATTTCTTTCAGAACAACTATATGTTCGGGACCCGTGCCGCAGCAGCCGCCGATTACGGATACGCCCGCGTCGTACATTCTCTGCATCGCGGCGGCGAATTCTTCGACCGGAGTCGGTTTATCGGGCAGACCCGCGTTCGGCTTTGCGGCGACGGTAACGCCTATCGCCTCGGCGTAAGGCACTATCGGGATCAGGTGTTCCGCAACGCTTGCCGCGCCGAACGAGCAGTTGACGCCGAAACAGTCCGCGCCGGCGTCCGCAAGCGTGAAAAGCGACGGCAGAAGCAGATCGCCCGAAAGCGTTTTGCCGCTCTGATCTATCGTCAGAGTCGCTATCACGGGCTTATCCGAATACTTTTTGAAGGCGCAGACGGCGGCTCTCGTTTCGGAGGTCTGGATGTTCGTCTCCGTCATGAACAGATCAACGTACGGATCGATCGCTGAAACGACCTCACCGTAGCGCTCGACCGCCTCGTCGAATTTCATATCGCCGTACGGGTACAGATATCTGCCTATCGGAGATACCGCGCCTATGACGTATTTATCGGGTCCGGCGGCTTCGCGCGCGACTTTGGAGACGCCGACCGCCGCTTCGATATTTATCGGATCCTTACCCTGAACGATGCCGAAAGTCGACGTCAGAACGGCGTCGGAACCGATATCGTAAAGGCTTTTTTGAAAGTTATAGAGCATGTCCGGATGTTCGTACGCGAATTTCCACGATTTTTCGCCCGGTTTCATACCGTATTTCATATACGTCGTACCGGTCGCGGTATCGAGTATGAGCGGCAGTTTTGTTTTAAGCATATTTAACCTCTCTTATAGGTCGTTCCCTGCGGCGTGTCGATAAGCGTTATGCCCTGTGCGGCGAGCTCCGCTCTTATCGCGTCCGCTTTCGCGTAATCCTTTGCTTTCTTCGCGGCGGCGCGCTCCGCGATCTTTGCAAGTATCTCGGGGTCGCCCTCTTCTTTTTCTTCGGGCAGAGGCTTGGTGAGATCGAGCGCGAGAACACGGTCGAAATCTTCAATAAGCGCCTTTTTCGTGGCCTCGTTTGCGTCGGCTTTGAGCACGTCGTAGACAGCGGTCACGGCAAGAGACGTGTTGAGATCGTTGTCGAGCGCTTCGGTAAACTGCGCTTTGTATTTATCGAAAACAGCTTTGTCAGCTTCGCCTTCGGCTTTGAGCGCCGAGCATTTCGCGCGGAGCTTTTTGTAAGCCGTGGCGGCGTTTTCGAGCGCTTCGTCGGTGTAGACGAGCGATTTTCTGTAATGGGAATTGAGGCAGAAGAATCTGTATGCAAGCGGAGTTATTCCCTGCTCTTCGAGTACGGAGAGTATTAAGAACTTGCCGGACGACTTCGACATTTTGCCGGACGCGATGTTAAGATGCAGTACGTGGAACCAGAAATTGCACCACTTGTGACCTATGTACGCTTCCGACTGCGCTATTTCGTTAGTATGATGCGGGAACTGGTTGTCTATGCCGCCGCAGTGAATATCGAGATATTCGCCGCAGTATTTGAGCGAGATCGCCGAGCATTCTATGTGCCAGCCGGGATAACCGAGACCCCACGGGCTTGGCCATTTGAGTTCCTGATCGTCGAATTTCGATTTGGTGAACCAGAGCACGAAATCGGCTTTGTTTTTCTTGTTGCCGTCGGCTTCAACGCCTTCTCTTACGCCGACTTCAAGATCCTCGGCGTCGTGTTCGCCGAAGACGTAATACTTATCGAGCTTCGACGTATCGAAATAGACGTTGCCGCCGGCTTCGTAGGCGTAGCCCTTTTCGAGCAGAGCCGAGACCATTTCGATGAATTCGGCTATGCAGCCGGTCGCCGGCTGAATAACGTCGGGCGTTTTGATATTGAGTTTTTTCGCGTCTTCAAAGAAAGCGTCGGTGTAGAACTTCGCTATCTCCATGACCGACTTATGCTCGCGCTTTGCGCCTTTGAGCATCTTGTCTTCGCCGGTATCGGCGTCGCTTGAAAGATGGCCGACGTCGGTTATATTCATTACGCGGAGCACGTCGTAACCGGCATAGTCAAGGTATCTGACGAGAATATCCTCCATCATATACGTACGCAGATTGCCTATATGTGCGTAATGGTAGACGGTAGGACCGCAGGTGTATATTTTTACCTTGCCCGGTTCGTTTGTATAAAAATCTTCTCTTTGTCTTGTTAAACTGTTATATAACTTCATTTTTTTATCCTTTCAGCCGTTTTCTTTTTCGGCTAACTTTTTTTCAAGCTCTTCGATCCTGTGCTTCAGTTCGCAGATCTGCTGAGTTACGGGATCGGGTACGTGTACCTGGTCGAGATCGCATTCGGCGTTCTTTTTCACGACAACGTGCGCCGGTATGCCGACCGCGGTCGAATCGGCGGGTATCTCGTTTATGACGACCGCTCCCGCGGCTATCTTCGTATTGTCGCCTATCTTGAACGGACCGAGAACCTTCGCCCCGGCTCCGACCATAACGTTGTTGCCGAGCGTGGGGTGGCGTTTGCCGACGTGCTTGCCGGTACCTCCGAGCGTTACGCCCTGATATATCGTACAGTCGTCTCCGATCTCCGCGGTCTCGCCGATGACGACGCCCGAGCCGTGGTCGATAAACAGATGCTTGCCTATCTTTGCGGACGGATGTATCTCAATACCGGTTATACACTTTGTTATCTGACTGATCGCTCTTGCGGCGAATTTGTGCCCCCTGCCGTCGAGCCTGTGCGCGACGCGGTACGCCGCGACCGCGTGGAAGCCGGAGTACAGCAAAAGCACCTCCGCCGCGCTTGACGCCGCCGGATCGCGTTCCATTATCGATTTTATATCGCCCTTCATATCGAGTATGCCCTCGGAAAGCCCGTCGATGATATTCAGCGTTTTATCGGCTTTAGCCGCCGCATCGTGCATCTTAAGCGATAATTCGGAAAGTTTGTTTTTCAAAGCCTTTTCTCCGATCATATAGTATAACAGTATACATTATATAACATAATTTTTGATTTGTAAACCTTATTTTTAAATTTTTATTTTATTTTTTCTAAATTCGGGTATAAAAACCGCGCCTTTGACAAAAATAAGAAAAAACGAAAGGACAAAAATCATGAACGTCGAACAGCTGAAGAGCGAAACGGAGAGCTTTCTTAACAAAAAACTGACTACGGTAAAATGCGGAAATATGACTTTTTCCGTCACCGGAATGTGCGTAGCCGTCACAGCCGCGCTGATTATCGTACACGTAATGATCGGCAAGTGTATATGCTCTAAAATGCACAGTCTCAAAAGCAGGATAAAATCCTACGAGGCGCAGGGGCAGACGAAACAGTAAAACGATACGGATCCGCTACGGATCCGTATCATATCGCACGCGAGTCTGCGAGCGCATGTCGCGTTTGCTTTTGCAAACATATCGCGCCGCCTGCGGCATATCGCCGAAACAAAAACCGCCTCGCGGCGGTTTTTGCGATATTTTTAAACTGAATTGCTCGCTATGCTCGCGGCTAAATTAAATTCGCCTGTTTTAGTTCGGCATAGCCGAATATAGTTCGCACTTATACTCAGAACAATGCGCCGGTCATCCTTGAGTTCGGTAATCCCCAAATCTGCAGCGCTTGCGCATCATCATAAAGCATTAAAATGATCTCTTCGTTATGTTCTTCAAGCAAAATGTCATAATAATGATGAACGGAATCGTAACCGACACTTTCTACCACGATCTTTCCGTTCTTGCTGAAAAAACCGAGTTCACCATAATCTGTGTTAAAGATCGTATCATAAACACCGCGTTTCGTAACGCATGTAACGCTGAATGTAAACAATCCGGACGTCGGTCCGTAAGACAGAAGCAGTACATCCTCTTCGCCGTCACCGTCAATATCACATACCGAGACGCATTCAAGCGAAGCTATAAACGCATCATTCCCTTTTATATAATATACCGAACAGGCATACCATTCATTATCTTCAAACATCAGGCTTTCTTGGTTGCTGCTTTTAAAGCCGTCATATGAATAATACGGAACGGCAAATATCTGCCCGCCTGTACGCTCGTAGAATCCTTCGGGCGTTATATCTATGGGGTGAAGCCTTATTTTTGATAAACTTTCATCTTTGTCCGTCATCAAAACAGACGCCGCCTCATCATATGAAATGCCGTCTTGCGGAGAATACGGACTTTTTTGATACCAGCAGACTGACCAATCTCCGTCGTCTTCATTGTAATCTGAGAAGATCATGCAGTCATCACGAAAAAGAAAGTCGCTGTATTTCATCGTGACAAGAGAAAAACCGTCAGATTTCATGTCGGAAAGAAACGAATCGTAGTATTTGCGTGAAACACCGGTACAGTAATTCTTGAAATAACCGTTCTGAATCTTCGCGGAATCCGGCAAAGAAAACGGCGGCGTTCCTGTCGACCGAAACAGGTTGCAATACCAGACGTCATTATCTTTATAATTATCGGGCGCGTTGATTTTCGGATGATAATCCGATTCTTCGGGATTCTTTTCCGCTGCGCATGACAATAACGACAATATCGTTCCGATTGCAATTATTACCGAGAGAATTATTCTGATTACTTTCATTATAATGTTCCTTTCTCAAAATACGCTTGCCAAAAGAAAACACGTGATAAACATAATAAAGGCATTAGATTTACTCGCGAAACATCGGTTTTTTGCGATATATTTAACATCTTAAAGCTAAATTGCTCGCAGTCGCTCGCAGCTAAATTATCTCACTGCGTTCGATAGCTAAATTGTCACATAGTGACAGCTAAATTAAATTCGCCTTTAAGCTCAGCGGAGCTGAATTCAGCTCACGGAGTGAATTTAGCTGACCGAAGGTCAATTTAGCTCGCCGCAGGCGAATTTAGCTCGCCGTAAGGCGGTTTTTTCGATATATTTAACATCTTAAAGCTAAATTGCTCGCAGTCGCTCGCAGCTAAATTATCTCACTGCGTTCGATAGCTAAATTGTCACATAGTGACAGCTAAATTAAATTCGCCTTTAAACTCAGCGGAGCTGAATTCAGCTCGCGGAGCGAATTTAGCTGACCGAAGGTCAATTTAGCTCGCCGTAAGGCGAATTTAGCTCGCCTCAGGCGTCACGCCCAGGACATGGAGCCGGGTTTCGGTGATTCCATTATCGCGCGTTTTAAGAAGTACGCGGCTTTTTCGAGGCCTTCGTCGACGCTCATAAGGCTGTCTTCGTGCTCTATCGACATGACTTTGTCGTAACCGCAGAGGCGGAGCATCGAGACGATATCGCGCCAGTACTGCATATCGTGGCCGTAACCGACGGCGCGGAAGACCCACGCGCGGTTGATCTCGTCGCCGTAATGCTTCGTATCGAGAACACCTATTCTCGCTTTGTTATACTCGTCGACTCTCGTATCCTTCGCGTGGAAGTGGTAGATGCAGCCTTTGAGCATCCGTATCGCTTCGCAGATATCCATTCCCTGCCAGATAAGGTGCGACGGGTCGAAGTTGGCGCCGATTATATCGCCGACGGCGGCGCGGAGTTTCAGAAGCGTTTCGGTATTGTAAACGCAGAAGCCGGGGTGCATTTCAAACGCTATTTTCGTTACGCCGTGAGCTTTGCAGTATTCGGCGGTCTTTTTCCAGTACGGGATAAGGACGTCGTTCCACTGATAGTCGAGTATCGCAAGAAAATCCTCCGGCCACGGACAGGTGACCCAGTTCGGGTATTTCGCGCCGGGATGATCGCCGGGGCAGCCGGAAAACGTGACGACCGTGTCGATGCCCATTTTCTCGGCTAAAAGCACCGCTTTTTTGAAATCCGAATCGAATTTGTCGGCTATCGCCTTGTCGGGATGTACGGGGTTGCCGTGACACGAAAGCACGGAGACCTCCATGCCGTACGACTTTATAAGCTCGATAAACTCGTTATAAGCCTTTTCGTCGTTAAGCAGCACGTCGGGGTCGCAGTGGGCTTTGCCCGGGTAGCCGCCGCAGCCGAGCTCTATCATCTCGACTCCGAGCGCTTTCAGCTTCGGCAAAACTTCCGCAAGGGTAAGATTGCCGTAAAGATTTGTCAAGACGCCTAATTTCATATTTTTATCTCCTATCTGCCGCAGTATGCGGTATTTATTTTTTATACTTTTTTATTATTTACGCCAATGCACGCGCAAAATGTTCGTAATCGCCCATATACGAAATACTGTTTTCATTATCAGTCCCGATTTTTAAAGGAAACCTCATCATTAATCTGTACAAGAACCGTAAAATATTCGGATACATATTTTTCAACTCCGTCGCAGTTTATTTTGACTGTAGCATATGTATAATATACAAATGTTAATTTATTTTCATATACTGTTACGTTTTTTGAAATCCATTTTTGATCATACGTATCTCCGTGAAATTCATCTACTTCAAAGCCCAGTTCTTTTATTTTACTTTTCAGTGTATTTTCGGCGATCGTATCCACTTCTTTTTCTGATAAGGCGCTTTCATAACCTTTTGCTTTTAAACATCCCGCGCCATTGATGATCATATCCACATATCCGGTATCGTAGTCCAATTTGACCGACGTTTCCCCATAAACACTCGCTCCGCATATGTCTTTTATTTTCCACGTATAAGTTTTGCTCATTATTTTATCAGACATATATTCGGTTAAATCAGTTACTTGAAAATCATCATATACGGAAAAATCAAGAGTATCTGAAAACTCTCTTTCAAGTATTATTCTCATTTCAGCATCGTTGTTGATATTTTTATTATCGACACGTCCAAGCAATCCCGCACCGCAAATTTGATAGATTTCACCGTTATCATAGAACGATACGGTTTGAGTCGTCGGAGCATCATACTCTTTGCTTTGCTGATATTTGTAAGTATTTAATTTAATACCTGCAAATACATAATTTACAGAGCAATCATAATTTAATGTAACAGTATTACCGCGATAAGTGAATTCTCTTGTTTTTTCTGTGGTTTCTTCAATAACTTTTTCCTGATCGATAACGTTGTCTTTTAACTTACTGACCAATTCTTTTTCCGCTTTACTTACCGTCGTTTTATTTCCGAAGGTAAGATAAAGAAACGAGCAATAATTGTCTTTATCACTTGTTTTCAAAATATCAGATGGAGCCGTAAGCTCGGTATCTTTTATGTGAGCATTAAAATCTTCATCCAAAGCAACAGTTGTATTTTTATCGTTTGAATTACTGTTGAAATCGTGTTTTAATGCACATGAAATCAAAATAGTAATTAAACTCAAAACAACTAATGTTAATATGATATTTGACAATTTAATTTTTCTCATATTAAAAATCCTTTCATATAGTTTATTATTGTACTAATGAAATTGGATTGGTTGCTTTTTTTGTAAGAGGGTAATGCGGCAACCGTAACCACCCCGAAAATCATGCGCCGGTGTTAAAAGAATACTATATTTCCGGTCTGCGAGGATTCGTAAATGCCGCTTAAAATCTGCGATACGGCGTAAGCCTGCTCGGGCAGAACGAACGGATCTTTGTCGTTTACTATCGCGTTTATCCACGATTCGGCTTCGCGCGTCGACGGGTCTTTACTGCCGGAGCCTGCGTAAAACGCCACGCCGCCGGCGGAGAGGTTCGGTCTCGAAATATACTGTCTGCCGAGGTGAACGCCGTTTATGCGCACGCCGTCGAGCATATCGCCGCCGGCTTTCGTACCGCAGACGGTCGTTATCGCTTCGCGGCAGTCGATGAGGTTGAGCGCCCACGACGATTCGAGTATTATCGTCGCGCCGTTTTCCATAACGACGAAACCGAAAGCGCTGTCTTCGGCGGTGAATTTTTCGGTATCCCAGTCGCCCCAGGCGTTGCCGGTGTTCTTATCCTTGTTCAGCGCGTGATAAGTTGTGCCGACGCAGTATTTCGGCTTATAGTTGTTCATTATCCAGAGCGTGAGGTCGAGAGCATGGGTTCCGATGTCTATGAGCGGACCGC
>JAEEGL010226807.1_pt1 | contig 14565 bp, 7 predicted proteins | sample 9134231 | NCBI WGS metagenome assembly JAEEGL01 (sample SAMN16246548, study PRJNA631951) | gut metagenome | biome: gut microbiome; feature: rumen; material: fiber-attached | host: Bos | place: Iran: Karaj | collected 2018-10
ATGCAATGCAAATCCAGCTCGGAAAAAACATTCTCAATCAACCATTTGGCTGCATCTTCGTTCTCTCTTACGGAGAGGTTGCCGTGATAGAGGATGTATTCTCCCCTACCCGTTTCCGAGCACACCGTGTCGGTGGCATTGAAGCCAGGGACTAAAACCACATTATCATAGAGGTTGTTGAAATGCTCAACATCCTGCTGAGAGATGGCAAAAACGCCTGCCGCCTTTTTCAGAATCGGCTCGTAACGCCTTAGTTTCCATGCCTCTGCATGATAGAACAAGCGCTTCCAACCGCATCGCTCAGTATCGCCCAGTCCGTTGTAATAGTCATGCTCGACATTGTGGGCACGAACATAAATCTTCCTGTCTTTCAACCGCTTATCCAGCAAAACAGCCGTAGTATGCAAGCCTTCGCAAAGGATGGGATAGTCGTCTTTCAACAAATCCTGCACCAAAGCCTCCGAACGACGTGAGTTGACGATGAACGGTGTAAGGCTCAGCTGTTTGGCGAAGGAAGTGTCGCGCTTGTAGTACTTCACCTCATGGCAGCGCTTCAGGATGTCTTGCTCGCCGCGACCGTACTCAAAGCAATGCAGATGCACCTTGACACCTGCCTCCGAGAGGGCTTTCACGCGGTAAAACACGTCGATAACCCCACCGTAGTTGGCCGGATAGGGCACGTCGAAGGCAATGATATGTAGGTGATAATCCGAATCATTCATAATGTCTGTAGATTTCAAGCAGTTTCTGTTCCTCATTCTCCCAACACAAATCCTGTGCGGCAATGGCCAGATTTCGTCGCCATTGTTCCTTTCTCGCCTTGTCCGACAAGGCCTCCCGAATCGTGGCTGCGATGGTGGCTGGCTCGTGGTTCTCGATGAACAGACCCAGGTCATATTGTCGAATAATCTTCTCGATTTCAGTCAGATGCGAGGCTACAATCGGCACGCCGGCCTGGATGAAGTCAAACAACTTGTTGGGCAAACTGAAACGGTAGTTGAGGTTGGTGTCCTTGTCGAGGCAGAAGCCCAACTCGGCGAGTTGGGTGTAGGCCATCATCTGCTGGTAAGGCATACGCGGGAAGAAACGCACGCGATCGGTGATTTTCAGGTCTTCGACCATTTGTTTCAAGATGGGCAGCACATCGCCGCCGCCGATGATCATCAGGAAACAATCGTCCAAGAGCGCCATGGCTTGCACCAATTCCTCTGCCCCACGCTGGATGTTGATGCCTGAGCCTTGCAAGACTAACAAGTGCTTGTCGGCAGGCAAGCCCAAGGCTTGCTTGTCGCCTTTGGGAGGCAAGGCCTTGCGTGGCGGGATGTTGCGGATGACATGGCAATTGACACCATATTTCTCGCGAAACAGGTCAGCGATGCTGTCGCAAACGGTAATCATCTCGTCCAACTTGGGCACCACGAAGCCCTCAATGCGCTTCCACACGCGTTGCACCTTGGGTCGATGAACCAACTCGGGCGTCTCGGTGAAATACTCATGACTGTCAAAGACCATCTTGCTGCCTTTCAGGCGCGAGATGGAATAGTTGGGCAGGATGGTGTCCAAATCGTTGGAAAGCAACAAATAGGCGCGGTGAAACAGCAGGAAGAAGAACAAGCGGATATTGTATTCCGCATAAAACAACGGCCCTTTCTCAAAGAGAAGTTTCATACGATGCGACGCATAAGGGCGCTCGTCCATGGGTGGGCTCTTGCGTTGCTTCCGCCCGACCAAAAGCACCTCGTAACCAGCCTTTTGCAAGGCCAGGCACGACTTGTTGACCCTTTGGTCCGTGACCAAGTCGTTGATCACCGATACGATGGCGCGTTTCATGGGACAAAAATACGAATGTTTTTGATGAAACGATGAAAATTCGCATCTATTGTTTATATTTGCACCCATGAAAGCAAACATCAACCTAAGACCTCACAACAGCTTTGGCTTTAATGTTGTGGCCAAAGAATTCGTTGAAATCAACGATGCGAACGAGCTGCAAACCCTCATCAGAAGAGGGCAACTGAAGAACAAGGAGGTCCTTGTCCTCAGCGGCGGCAACAATATCCTATTCACAAAGGAAGTCTTCGACGGCATCGTCGTCTACATGAACAACAAAGGCATCAAGCGCATTGTAGACGAGGACGACCATGCCGTTTTCCGCGTCCAAGCCGGTGAGGACTGGCCCGACTTCGTCAGGCAGATGGTCGCCAAAGGGTTGCATGGCGTGGAGAACCTTGCCAACATCCCTGGAAAGGTGGGAGCCGCGCCCGTACAAAACATCGGCGCCTACGGCATGGAGCTGAAGGACAGCTTCGTGCAATGCGAGGCCATCCATCTCGAAACAGGCAAGAAACGCACCTTCGTCAACAAGGAATGCAGTTTTGGCTATCGCAACAGCATCTTCAAAGGCATGCTGAGGGGACAATACGTCATCACCTCGGTGGACTTCCTGTTGAAGAAAGAAGCCCCGCTCAATCTCGAATACGGCAACATCAAGGCTTATCTGGAGCAGAACGGCATTAAGGATCCTACTTTACAGCAGCTCCACGACGCCATCTGTGCCATCCGCGACGCCAAGCTCCCCGACGTGAAGCAAATCGGCAGCGCGGGCAGCTTCTTCAAGAACCCCGTAATTGAAAGGGCGCAATTTGAGACCTTGCTTAAGGAATACCCCACCATGCCGCACTACGACGAGCCCAACGGCAAGGTGAAAGTCCCGGCGGGATGGCTCATCGAGCAGGCGGGATGGAAAGGCTGGCGCAATGAACAGGTGGGCGTATACGACAAGCAGGCGCTCGTCCTGGTGCACTACGGCGGCGGCAAAGGCGAGGACATCGTCTATCTGGCCAAACGGATCCAAGACTCTGTACATGAGAAGTTTGGGATTCGGATCAGCCCTGAGGTTAATCTCGTTTAATCACCCCCCCACCCTTAACCCCCAAAAAGACCCGGGTCTGCCGTTAATAGACCATGGGTCTCCTCGGTTGCAGACCCAGGTGTTTTGGGTAGGCAAACCTAGGTGTTTTTTTCGTCAATAGAAAAATGAAGGAAAACCCAAATACTAGCATAAAAAAGTAACTTTTGGTGGTAAATTCATTCTTATCTCAACATAATGCATCCACAACCTTGGGGAATTGCAATATTCTTTCAGCATTCATCTCATTGAACAGCAAATGTCCGAAGTCACGTTTCTTTTGGTTCAAATCCACCTCCTTCAGTCGGTCTGCGAGGGCGGCCTTAAGCTCTTCCATAGACAATATGCCAGCCCTTGCTTGAAGGAAAGCCAGATCGGGTTTCGTCTTTGAAAGGAGAAAAATGGCATCATAGAAGTCGCGCCCCTTCTGTCTTGCGAAGATGGCGGCGAACTTCATCGCGCACAGCACATCCAAAGGCGGCACCTGAACGCCGAAGAAGAATCCCATCTTGTTGATATTTGCAACCACAGGCTCGTATGATACGCCTTGGTCTTGCGCCTCAATCTTCAACAGCAAACGTTCATCACGATGACCTGTCAGTCCCAAGTTGAACAGCATCTGCGGAAAATAAAGGTTTCTCCTGAAAGCTGTCAGACGTGGATTAGGCTTGTCGCGCGTTTCCACCTCCACATTGTTCTGCCGCAGGTATTGCACCACGCTGTCGGTCATCGCCATGAACTCGGCCTCGCTCAAATCCGTGCAGTCGAAGTCCAAGTCTTCGGAGAAGCGGTCAATGCCTTGAATGAGCCTGAGGTTCGTGCCTCCGATGAACGCCATCTTGCCGATATAAGGTGTGGTGGTCAAATGGTCGAGAATCAGCAACTGCAGGTACTCCTTCAGCATATAGCGGTCGAAGCGGCTCTCGCGGGCGATGACGGGTGGAAAGAAACTGCGTATGTATTCAATGTCAATCATAATCCATAAACCTTTAACAGCCTGATAGTTCTCTGCTCCAATGCCTTGCTCCCGATACGTGTGATATAGTTGAAGAAACGTTCTTTGTTGAATTCGCTTTGCATGAAGTCCTCGTCCAGACGGAGTTCTTCCATATCTTGTTCCGTCTTGTAGAACGGATTCAGGTAGAGCAAGTCGAGCAAGGCCTTTTCGGGTGTGGCAAACAGCAGTCCACGTCCGTTTTGCATGGTCTTGATCTCGTAGCCGAAATAAAGCGGTGTCTTCACGTTCTGGTAATGGAAGGTGCCGAAGTCGTTCTCGAACTTGGCCGTCTTGAGTGTGGTGACGCTGGTGACCTGCACCACTTCCTCGGGTATCATCCCATAAAACGACAGGACGCTGTGCAGGCTGATGTAGGAAGGTGCATAGATGCGGTTGGCCACATAACGTGTAAAGTCGGGCATATGGCTACATTCAGAGAAAGCATAATACTGGTTGCGCAACTTCACGAGCAGGCCTTTCCGGCACCAACGCGTCAGGTTGTTACGGTCGAAATCCTTCTCCCATAGCAGCACCTGGTTGATGTGGAAACACCCCATCGGAAGCATCCGTTCCCTGAATGTCAGATAGTCCATTACCTCATTTTGTTTCTAAAACTCTGCAAAAATAGCGATTTTTGGAAATAAAAATGCATTTATTATATTTTATTTCACACTTATCCAAGTTTTTCCTTGTTTTCTGTGCAATTTTTATCAGTTTGTTTTGCTCACCTACTTGGTTGAATATTCATCCAAATTACTTGACAAAAAATGCAACAGCAAGCAAAGCAGGGCAAAAACACCAAGCGCCGACAGGGATTCCCTGCCGGCGCTTGGAATGAATAACCCGCCGCCTCAAAACAGAAGCGGAGGGAGACAGTTGATAGTTGTTAAGTTATTCAGTTGGTCAGTTGTTCAGTTGGGACTTGAGACATGGGACAGAAACACGTGTTAGAGAGACACGTGTTAGTATGTAAATCGATTTTTCAAATAAACGGGCATTTTTGACGAAAAGTGTGACATTGCAACAAAAATAGTACACAAAAACATCCCTGCAGATTAGTATCATACGCGAAATGCGTTTTTAGAAAATCTCTCCATTCCACAGCATCTTCAGGAAGTCCAGGACGTAAAATAGCTCTATGTCTCCTGATTTGCGTGTGATGGGGTCGAGGGATACGAGAATCAAGCGACAATCCGGATGTTCTTCCTGAAAGGCTTTGAGCCCTTTCTTGTGCTTGGTCTCAACATGCTCTGTAGATTTGATTTCCATAGCGACTTTTGCGTCACCAATAATGGCGTCCACTTCTTTTTTGTCGTATGTGTGCCAATAGGAAATAGCATCTCGTTTGTCGTTGTAACCCTTGTATGCGATGATTTCCTGCATCACAAAGTGCTCAAAAGCATGCCCATAATCATCGGTGCCTCGTTTCAGTGAATGACGGCCCATCAAGTAGTTGGCAAGTCCAACATCAAAATAGTAAAACCGAGGTGCTTGGACGATTTTCCGCTTGATTTCTTTCCTGAACGCTGGGATTTCGTATCCGATAAGCGTATCATAAAGAATTTGGAAGTATGATTTGACCGTTTTGGCCGAAACACCACAATCAGAGGCGATGTTGGAATAGTTCAGCATTTCTCCATCGGAAATGGCTGCCACCTCCATGAAGCGTTCAAACGCATCAAGTTGTCTCACTTCTCCCTCTTCCCTGATTTCTTCGTCCAAATATACTTTCACATAGCCCGAAAGTCGCTTGGTGGCATCCTCCACCATATAATGACGGGGAATCATTCCATTTTGAACCGCACGGTCTATCTGGAAATCCGTCACTTCAGGCCACACGAGAGGATATAGTGTTTCGGGTATGGCACGGCCACCCAGCGTGTTGGCACCTGACCGTTTTAGCCTCCTTGCACTAGAGCCGCTAAGGATAAAGAACAAGCCCCTGTCTACCATCAGCGAATGCACCACATCCAGCAGTTCCGGAACTTTTTGGATTTCATCCACAATGACAAGCGTGCCGGCAGGTTTGTCTTGAAGTGCCTCCCACAGAGAATTTGGATTCAACTTAAACGTCCTTCTTACGCTCGGGTTAAGCAAATCGTAATAGATAGAGCCTTGAAACCGTTCTTTCAAAAGGGTTGATTTTCCGGTCTGACGCGCTCCAAACAGGAACATCCCTTCGTCCAGCCTACCCTCTATATCAAATACTCTCTTGTACATAAAACTTCTAAATTTAGGGAGTATACTCCCGATTTTTATGGAAATTTCGGAAGTACAGTCACGAATTTTACACTTTTTTCACGATGCAAAAATATACATTCTTGCACATTTATTCAAATTATTATTCTTTTCCAGTGCAATTTCCTAAATCCACATCCCGCACCAAACGCACCGAGAGGCCGTCGCCATGGTGGCCCTATTAAAACGCCAAGCGCCGACAGGGAACCCTGCCGGCGCTTGGGTTACGTATGAAGAACAAGACTTCTGCTTACTCCATGACCAAGGTCTTCGTCTCGTTGGATTGTGAGACATAGACATAGCCTTGGCCGGGCAGCAGCGTGGTGAGTGTGCCTTGCCATGCCGAGCCGTTGTAGATGGCGAAGCCTCCGTTTTGTGAGACGACTTTGTCACCGGCCGTAGGACCGAAGGTGGCGTTGAACACCGCTCCAACAGTTTTCTCAGTGCCGAAATAGCCAAACCAGTTCTCACCTTGGTTGATGGTGACCGTGGCAGTCGTGAAAGGCGCGCCCGTTACTAAAAGCGTGCAAGCCTCACCAGTCTGTATCCTATACATTTTTCCAGCTACGACATTTCCGCTTGGTGTGCCGTCTTGCGCTTTGATTTGAAGCAGGTTGTCGCCAAGGGTAGTTTGGATGGTTTCGATGCTTGTTTTGACAGTGGGGGCATACCAGCTCCAACCTTGTGGCAATTCAGCCGTCTGCGCCTCAACTATAAACCCAAACATAATCTGATTCTTCACCGTATGTAAAGTACCTATATAGCTGCTTGGAGCCATTGGGTTGTAGTTAATATCGTCATTGTAGACCCTTATGGCTTGGCTGTCTTGCGTTTCAAACACACGGCAGGTCATGAAAGGTGAACCGGTCCAATTGCCAGAATTGTCGTCCATGATGATGGCTAGATTGGAAGTGCCATTGTAGGCGAAAGGCGTATCGAATGCAATTTCGGTCCAATCGCCGCTTCGCATTGTCACCGTTCCGCTGAACACGCGGTCGGTCTCCGTCACACTGATCCAGTCTTGGGTCCCGTCAAAGGCAGTCTTCTCGGTATGCACTAGATAGATGTCGTAGCTGCGGGTCTTTTCACCTCCCGTATTAAAGAAGGACAGACTGTTGATATTGCCAGTTCTTCCAATTTCTTCGGCCGTGTAAATCTGCTGCGACAAGGAATAGTTGTAGTGAGAAAAACTCGGCAGATACTGATTGGTTGTCGTGCTTCCATCGCCTATCTGGCAGGCTGATTTGAAGTGAGCTACATATTCGCCACTTTCGACAATTGTAAATGAGAAAGCCTGTTCAGTTGAGACAATTTGGTCATCCTTGGTCCAATACAGGAACATAAAGCCTTCGTTGGGTATGGCGGTTAAAGTTAAAGTACTAAGGGCGCCATATTGATACTCACCCGCACCGCTTACATTTCCTCCAATGACGGGATCGGCTGCCACAGTAATGTTGATTGTCTTTGTCAAATCCTCAACATTCCAGCCCGAGGGTATACCTGAACTGCTGTTGGATTGCCAATCTTCCATCAAGACATTTTTGTGAAAAGTGCCAGTTGGCGACACACCGCTAAGCCAGTCATTGGTGCAGTCTATGGCAGAGATGTCGGTTGCCCAACAGGTCACTTCGTTCAACAAGGAGCAGCCTTCAAACATGAACCGATAACAACGATATGCCAAAGTGACTGCGGGCAATTCTGGTGCTTGTGTCAAAGATGTGCAGTTTTCGAACATGTCGGAATAGCAATAATCTGTCAACGTAGTTGCTGGCAACTCAGGAGCATGCGTCAGTGAAGTACAGCGGCTGAACATATTAAAATAGCAATGACTCGCTAAAACGGTGGCAGGCAACTCAGGCGCTTGCGTCAACGAGGTACATTTGAAGAACATGCTAGCATAGCACCATTCTTCCATAACGACGGCTGGTAACTCAGGTGCCTGCGTCAAAGAGATGCAGTGGTTGAACATGTCACCATAACAATTGCTCGCCAAAGCTGTGGCTGGCAACTCAGGGGCTTGCGTCAAAGATGTGCAGTTTTCGAACATGTCGAAATAGCAATAATCTGTCAACGTAGTTGCTGGCAACTCGGGGGCTTGCGTCAACGAGGAGCAACCTCGGAACATAGTCCGATAGCAATTCACTGCCAATGTGGTTGCAGGCAGTTCAGGTGCTTGTGTCAACGAGGAACAGCCTTCGAACATTTGCATGTAGCAAGCAGGTGATAAAGTGGTTGCAGGCAATTCAGGAGCTTGCGCCAGCGAGGTGCAGCCATAGAACATGTCTCTATAGCAACCATTTGCCAAACTAGTAGCAGGCAACTCGGGAGCTTGCACCAAAGAGGTGCAGCCATAGAACATGCCAGAATAGCAGGATTCAGCCAACGAAGTTGCAGGCAATTCGGGGACTTGCGTCAACGAGGTGCAGTAATTGAACAATCCTTCATAGCAACCGTTTGCCAAAGTGGTAGCGGGCAATTCGGGGGCTTGCACTAGTGAAGTGCAAGTGGAGAACATGTAACTATAGCAACCATTTGCCAAACTAGTAGCAGGCAACTCGGGAACTTGCGTCAGCGAAGTGCAGCCAGAAAACATGTTGGAATAGCAGTTTTCGGCCAAAGTGGTAGCAGGCAACCCGGGAACTTGCGTCAGCGAAGTGCAGTCTTGGAACATACTAAAATAGCAAGATTGTACCATTATAGAAGCAGGAAGAATCAAGTTTTCGGCTGAAATAAGTTGTGCGCAACCATCGAACAGACGCGAAAAAGTGTAGATAGATTCATCAGGGAATACGGTCTGCAATACAGTCTGCGAAGCAAAACCGTCGCCAAAAAGCAAACTCATGATATTACCCAGCACATTGAACTGCTTGGTACTGTTGAAAAAGCTATATTGATTATCGTTATAGCCCAAAGCCATGCTAACACCTGTTCCCTTCCACAGTACTTTTCCTCCGGCATTCAGGTTCACGCTGATGACCTGCTCGGTGTTGTCGATGGAGGTCGTGTTCCAGGTGGCACCGTTGTCGGTTGAATAGGCAATGCTTTGCAACTGGTCTTGGGTCACTTCCGCACCGATGGTCAACGTGATGGTGTTGTCGTCCTCCAGGCTTTCGATGGTGAAGTATTGGTTTTCATACACCCAAGTTTCAAACGAAGGGGTCACCTCAATGTTTTGAGTAGCCGTGAACGAGTACGTGTCACTTGTGCTTACCAGTGCTCCATTCACATACCATCCGTTGAAAGCATAACCGTTTAAGGGTGTGCATTTTAGTGTAACCATGTCACCAACTTCATAATAGTCGCTTGTTCCTTCAACATAACAAGAATACCTGAAAGCTGGCGTAGATGTCACTTTCACGAAATCTGTCGGATCTTCACTCCAGTCCCTTGTAATCCATGAAGACGGAATAGCTGTGTTGCCGCTTTGCCATGTGGAACTTGATTTCTTGTAGAACACTCCGTCAGATGCGACACCGTAAAGCCACGCAACCCCCGTCACGTCTAGGTCCGTTCCTTCCATCAAACATATTACCTTCTTCAACGAAGAGCATTCCTTAAACATTTGGAACCATCCGTCTCCAGAGGCGTTTGATGTGAGCCTAATCACAGGGCTTTCTTGCAACTTAGGACAATTGCTAAACATCCAGACCAAAGTGTTTTGCCCTTGATATGTCTGTGCCGGAAGTTCCTTAGGTGCCCTTATCAATGATGTGCATCCACGAGCAAAACTTTGATACACCCATTTGTTATATTGTGTTGCAGGCAACACCAAGTTTTCTATTGTAAGCAGTGTAGTAGCATCTTCAAACAATCCAATAAAATTGTATGAATACGTGTCATTTGTGGGATAGAATGAAGTGGCACCCACAAAGTCATCCCCATTAATCAGGCTCATGATGTTTCCGCTTGCCTCAAAAAGCTTAGTAGCTGAGAAATTGCAGTCTGCACCATAGTCATCTGTGCCCAATTGGTATGTTGTAGCTTTGAAATACGCTTTCTCACCAACGCCAAGAACAACAGTGGAGTTCGTGTTTGATGAGCTTGTGAACAAAGTCCAGTTTATCTTGTCATACGAAATGTACATTTCAAAATATTCAATTCCCCTGTGAAATGTGATTGTGTTGTTTGGTTCCCAGGAAGTAATGGTGAAATACTCTTGTGAATAGTCTATTGGTTCAGGTCCAGATGAAGCGACGAAATTTGCCACCAGGTTTCTTTCCCTTGATACCACAAAGGAATAGGTAGCCTCCGTGGAGACCTCCTCGCCGTTCTCAGTCCAATTGGTGAAGGTATAACCAGTTGCCGGCGTAGCGGTCAGCGTGCAGCTGGCGCCATAATTGTAAGTGCCGCCGCCTGTCACTGAGCCGCCGTTAGTTGGGCTGGCTGTAGCAGTAATGTTATAACTATTGGCGGTGAAATTGGCCACAAAAGCTGCGTCACCAGTCACCGTGAAGGTATATGAGGACTCAGTTGAGACCACGATGCCGTCCCGGGTCCAATTCGTAAAGGTGTAGCCGGGGTTGGCCGTGGCGGTGAGGGTGCAGGTGGCAGCTTCGAGATATTGCCCCGCACCGGTCACGGTGCCGCCTTCGGCGGGTTCTGCGGCGGCAGTGATAATATGTATGTCGTAGCAAACAAAGTTGGTAAACCCACCCCAACTCTGATTCTGATAGGCCGCATAGCTGTCGCAGGGGATGTAAACCGGAATCGTCGTTGGCACGTTCCTAAACGCTTGGCTACCTAAGGTGGGCGGCGTTTCGGCCAACACGATCAACAAGGCCAGACTGGTGCAATTGTAGAAGGAACCGTTTCCTATGTTGGTGAGGCTTGCTGGTAAGGCAATGGAAACGAGGCTCGAGCATCCTTGGAATGCCGTGTTGGGGATAGCCGTTAATACATCAAAATACTGCAATTCGTCAAAGGAGGTAATGGTGGTGTTGCTTTTGAATACCGAGCCCAGATCGGTCACGGCTGCTGCTTCCAAATAGCTCAGTTCACCGTCGCCGTTGGTATCCCAGTTGGCAACGCAGATGGCTTTAACGGCGTCGTCAGCGAAGACAATAGCACAAGTTTCGGTGATAATCTCGGAATAGTTCAGGAAGGCATTCCAGCCGTTGGCAGCCTGATAGTCCGCTATGGTGCCGCAAGGCACATAAACCGTGGCAGTGACTGGCAACCCAACAAAGGCATCGGTGCCCACGCTTGCAGGTGTTTCTGACAATACGGTTATCGAATATAATTCGCTACAGCCAGAGAACGCAGCGGTTTCAATCGATGTCACAGAGTTGGGAATGGTCACTGAGCTTAGGCTGGAGCAACCTTCGAACGTATATTGTTTAATCGAGGTCATGGAATCGGGGATGGTCAAATCAGTCACCAATTCGTTGTCAATGTATAGATTATGTCCATAACAAAGAGGATTTGAGGCATGACCTGTAAAAATTATCCCACACCATTGGGCGATGTTGCCAGTATAATTCACCGAAGTCAGGCCGACGCAACCATCGAACGCAGAGCTTCCAATTGAGGTCATGGAGTTTGGGATGGTCACCGAGGTCAAACCGCTGCAATTATTGAACGCATAGTGTCCGATTGAGGTCACGGAGTTGCCGATGGTCACCGAGGTCAAACCACTGCAATTACTGAACGAAGAGTTTCCAATTGATGTCACGGAATTCGGAATGGTCAATTCTCCGATCAAGCCGCTGCAATTATTGAACGCATACAATCCGATTGAGGTCACGGAATTACCAATGGTCAACGAGGTCAAGCCGCTGCAATTATTGAACGCATATAGTCCGATTGAGGTCACGGAATTGGGGATGACAACAGATGTTAAACTCGTGCAACCACTGAAGGTTTGTTCGCCGATGGATGTCAAACTCGTGAAATACTGCAATTCGTCAAAGGAGGTTATGGTGGTGTTGGCATTGAACACCTGTCCCAAGTCAGTCACAGCAGCGGCTTCGGCATAGCTCAACTCGCCGTTGCCGTCGGTGTCCCAGTGGGCTACACATAGTGCCTTCACGTTAGCATCAGCGAAAACGATGACGCAATTGTCGCCCGCGTCGTATTCCTCGTATTGCGCAAAGCCATCCCAGCCCGATGCGGCTTGGTAGAGTGAGGTGTGGCCACAAGGCACGATGAGGGTAGCCGTGGCAACGTCATCGAAGGCGCCGGTTGCCACCGTAGGCGGCACCGTGGCTTGTCTTGTGATGGATACCAAAGCATCGCAGCCCGCAAACGCATCGCTACCTATAGCGACCAGCGATTTTGGCAGCGTGATGCTCGCAAGGTTGGTGCACAACAAGAATTCCTCTGTACCGAGTGAGGTCAACGAAGTGAAGTATTGCAACTCGTTGAAGGAAGTGATGTTTTCGTCGAAAATGAAGTTTGTGTTTAGGTTGGTTACGGCGGCGGCTTCGGCATAGCTCAGTTCGCCGTTGCCATCGGTGTCCCAATGGGCTACACAGATGGCTTTCACATTGGCGTCTGCGAACAAGATGGGGCAATAGTAACCGTCATCGAATTCCTCATAGTTTGATTCACTCCATCTGTTCCATCCCGATGCGATAATGTAGTTTGCTGTGGCGCCACAAGGTACATGTATGGTGGCACTGTATGGCACATTTAAAAAGGCACTAGAGCCTACTGTGGGTGGGTTAACCGCGAAGGAGGTGATAGAGGTCAGGCCGCTACAACCCTCAAACGCACGCTGTCCGATCGAAGTCACGGAGTTGCCAATGGTCATCGAAATCAGGCTGCTACAATAATAGAACGCCCGCTCTCCTATCGAAGTCACGGAGTTGCCAATGGTCAACGAGGTTAAACCACTGCAATTACTGAAAGCCCGGTTTCCAATCAAGGTAACGGAATTCGGGATGATCAATTCTCCGGTTAAGCCGCTGCAACCAATGAACGCCTGCTCTCCAATCTCGGTCACAGAGTTGGGGATGGTCACCGAGGTCAGGTCTGAGCAACCATAGAATGCGGCAAATCTAATCGAGGTCACGGAGTTGGGGATAACGATAGATGCTAAGCTACTGCATACAATGAAGGCCTGTTCGCCGATGGATGTCAAACCCGTGAAATACTGCAATTCGTCGAAAGAGGTGATGGTGTAATTGGACTTAAACACCTGCCCCAAGTCAGTCACGGCGGCAGCTTCGGCATAGCTCAATTCACCATCGTTGTTGATGTCCCAGTTGGCCACGCACAGAGATTTCACGTTGGCATCAGCAAAAGTGATGTTGCCCGGTTGCGTAAAGCAAGCTATCAAATTTCTTTCTCCACACACAGTAAATGTATAAGTTGCTTCGGTTGAAACAACGACTTCATTCTCAACCCAACAAAAAAAGGCATAGCCGGCCGAGGGCGTCGCTGTGAGCGTGCAGTTGGCGCCCAATGTATAGGCACCTCCCCCGCTCACCGTGCCGCCCTCCGCTGGGTTAGGCGTTGCGTTGATGCCATAGGAACAATTCTCGGCGGAGGCGACGAGGCGAACACTTTTACCATGGATGCGGCCGCCGCCGTTGCATTGGCTGAAGAGGCCGTCGCTGTAGAAATACAGGTAGCACACGTAGTTGCTACTGCTACTGTCGTACGAGGCTGACCAGTAAAAACCGCTGCCGTCCACAACCTCCATTCCGTCGCGTCTGCCGGCAGCGGGCAGGAAAACGGCTCCGTGTTGTTCCAATGTGTTCCATTGCGAGGCTGTTATCGTATTGCTGGTGTAATTCGCGTTGGTTGAGTTTGTGTTGTTCAGCGTATAGTAGCTGGTGCTCCAGTCGTCGGGCAGCAAAATCACGCCGTTCACATTATTCACTGTAGCCTTGGCATAACGAATGCCGCTGATGGTGCTGCGAGTATCGAAAAGATACCCCCACTCATTACTGGTCAGCGTCCGCCAGCCATTGTTCTCAGTGTTTCCGCCATTGAAGATGGCATTGTAACCCCAGTCGGCTTGGCCTGTTTGGTCAAACAGGTTGTAACTTGACGAACCATAGGCATAGTATTGACTATTCGTAATACTCGTTGACCAAGGTTGGTAAGCAATGGCCCCATGGTTGTAGCCGCTCGTGCCCCAGCCGAAGAGGTCGCGGTCAACGTTTTCGTTTGAGCTGTTCTGCCCCGTTGTAGTGCCAAGATAATCCCATTGGTGATCGGCAAATCTCCAAAACGGCGTGCTGGCACTGCCGATGTATTGCAGGTTGCCTTGAGAAAAGAAAACGTAAGAACCTTCAGCAACCGAGAAGACATGAGAAAGAGCCCCTTCTGGAAGAGTGTTTTGCGCAAAAAGGTTTGGTATTCCTAAAGCACCCATGGAGAGGGCGATCAATAACGCCAAGAGGCGGGGTTGCGGTTGTAGATGTTTGGCCATAATATTTTGAATTTAATGTTTAGTATTGTCGGTTTCTGATGC
>JAEEGL011635154.1_pt1 | contig 14565 bp, 10 predicted proteins | sample 9134231 | NCBI WGS metagenome assembly JAEEGL01 (sample SAMN16246548, study PRJNA631951) | gut metagenome | biome: gut microbiome; feature: rumen; material: fiber-attached | host: Bos | place: Iran: Karaj | collected 2018-10
AACCATAAAATTTGTTTTTGAAAATCTTTAAATGCAGAATCTATTTGATGAACTTCACTTGTTAATTTATTTTCAATATCATTTAATTTATCCATTATATCATTTGATTCTTTTTCACTTTCTAATTTTATTGATTTTCTTAATAAAAATGTTATTGTAGCTATTAATATACTAATAAAATAAAGTTTAATCATATTTTCAATGAAATTATATAAAAGAAAATATCTATTATTTCCAATTGAATGATCTAAAATTTCAGAATTATTCATAATTTTAATTGAATTTAAATTAAATAAATCACAGAATGTTGCTAAAATATTTTCTAAAAGCATAAATTGACCATTAAACATAAAAAAATTCATTATTGAAAAAACAATTAAAAGCAATATTATAATCGTTAAATGAATTAATATTCCTGGTAAAATCCTAAAAACAACACAAATATATTGAATAATAATACCACTTAATTTTGGATACCAAGAAATTAAAGAAAAAAATCTAAATGGTATTGTCATTAATAAAAAAGAAAATATTATACAACAATAAGATCTTATTGAAAAAATAATAGTAAAATCATGAAAAACTGGATTTTTAATATCATAACCATCATCATCAAAAAAAATTTGTTCATTTGTTGATGAAAAATAAATTGAGATAAAAGCAATTAAACATAAATTAATAATTTCATGGAAAAATGATAATAAATGAACACTAAAAATAAATTTTACATTCATTTCATAAAGTAATTTAATAATATTTAATGCAACAGAAATAGAGAATAAGATAAATGGAATTAATAAATATGCATGACTAAAATCTTGTTTTTTTAAAACAGAAGAATTAAAAATTTTATAAGGAAAACTAAATTGATTTACCATTTCAATTCCTGCTATAATAGTTGCATAATTATTATTTTGAGGGAAATATAAATTAAAAATAATTGCAATAAATTTAATATCTTTATCTGTTGTTATATAATCAGTAATTGAAGTAAAATTTTGTATATAACCATCAATATTAAAATCTAAATTTTGTCCTTTTGAATAAAGGTAATAACTTGAATATTTACCCATAAATTTTTTTTCTAATTTTCTATATTTTGAATTATAAAAATCAGAATTGTATCCACCATCATATGTATATCCACAAAATGAATCTGAATCTGCATATATATCATATAATGTTCTTATTGTATCATCTGTTTTAATACATGGTTGAGTTGCATATTTTGATATTATTGATGAACATTTTGATCCATTGTTTGAATATTTTTTTAATCTTATATTTCCTAAAGGAATATATATTGGAATTTTATTACCATGATTTGAAGGGTCATATTGATATAATTGAAATACTAAAAAATCTAAATATGATAAAAAATCTGATTGATTTGAAATATTTAAAAATGTTGATTCTTCAAAATCATTACTTATCATTCTTCTAAGTTCATAGTTACTGAAATATCTTCCTTGACTTACAAATTGGAAAACAAATAAGAAAAATGATAGAATATATATTAAATTAACAATTATTTCATATTGTGCAGATATAATACATAATTTAATATATTTAATATTTTTTGATGGAATTATCATTCTTTTGAGATTCATTTTTTATAAATTTGTTATAATTAAATTTAAATATTTTAACATATTTTGATTATATAATATTAAAATTAATTAATTATATATTAATTTATATATTATTTATTATCATCAATTGTATTATTTAAATTATCCATTCCTTCCATAATTGAATTTGAAAAAGATTGATCAATCCATTTCATAGAAATTAAATTAAGTACATTATTAACTTTTTCATCTTCAATATTAATTAAATGACAATCTAAAAAAGTAATATAAAAAACAGAAAAACTTTTATTCCAACAATTTAAAATTCTACAAATCCAACTTTTATTATTTTTTAATTCAGGATATTTTAAAACTAAATTAATTTCAATAGGAACAAAAATATTATGAAAAGTACCATCATAACCACACATAAAAATAGTATTTTTATCACTTAAAAAATAAGAACTTCTAAATCCACAACTAATTTGATAAATACTTAAAATATTCTCAGGAAATTTAATTAAATGAGGAATATAAGATTCAGTATATAATTGACCTAAACCTAATTGACCAAATTTTCCAAATCCCCAAGAATAAATTTTTCCAATATCATTTTTTGCAATTACATGATTTGAACCACAAGATATTTGTAATATTTTTTCATTTGATTTTAAAAAAAATTCAATTAAAGTTGGTTTTAATTTTGGTATTATATCACCATGACCTAATTGACCAAATTTATTATTTGATCCCATTGAAAATAAATAACCATTTATTGTTAAAAAAATAACAAAATTATATCCACAAGAAAAAGAAAATATTTTTTCTTGTTTTAATATTTTATTACTTAAATTTTTTGAATAATAATTAAATGATAATTTTAAAGGATAATATTGAAAATTTTTTCCTTTTTTCCAAGGCCAAATAAAAGCTTCTCCAAATTCATTAAGAGCAAAAGATATATCTTTTATACTTTGAATATTTGTTATATTTTCATTTATAAATGGTTTTAAATTTGTAATTTTACTTATATATTTTTTTTTATTACTTAATAAAATTTGACCATTTGTATTTAAACCAAATCCAAAAATTTTTCCATCTTCATCAATTACAATTGAATGATCTTCTCCACAAGTTATTGCTGTAAATTTTTTTTTATTTGGATGTTGTATTTCATTTATTTTTTCAATATGATTTATTATTTTTATATTTTTATTTGAATAATTTATATTATTATTATTTGAATTTTTATCTTCTGTTTTATTTGGTGGAATTCCACATTGAGAATAAAAATTCCATCCAAAAGAAAATAATTTTCCTTCATTTGATAAACATAAAGTGTGTTGATTTCCTAATGAAATTTGTTGAATTGAAGAATTTTTTTTTTCACAATTTAAATATATTTCATTAATTATATCTGACCATGGTCTATCGTATGTTTCACTTGTATCAATTATTACATCTATATCTATTATTTTAGTAAAAAAATTTCTGTTTGGATTTTCTAAAAATGAATTTGATTGAGATAAATTATTATTATCAAATAAATATGAAATGTTTTCTTTTTGACTTTTTTCATTTTTTAATTGTTGAATTGCTAAAAATGATTCTAAGTCATCATTTTTATTTTTTTCTTGACCAATTTCATAATTAAAACTATTTGATTCTTTATCTAAAGAATTTATTTCATAAAAATGTTTATTTTTATTATTTGAATTTAAATTATTATAATCATAATTTGAACTACTTAAAACTTGTTGATCATCATTACTATTAAAATTTGAATCTTTTTCTATAGTTTTATTTTCATTTAATGATAATAATTTTGAAATTTGAAGATATGGTTGTTCAGTATAATTTCTATTTTCCTTTGAAAATTGAAAAGAATTTGTCCAAGAAGCAGAATGTTTAATAATATTAATATCTTCAATACTATCATCATAAATTTCATTATTTGAAATATCATCAGTCATTTTTATTTTTTTTTTTAAAATTTAAAAATTAAAGTTTTTGTTTATTAATTGTAATAATGTGTTTTTTAATAAAATAGAATTAAAATATGGGAGGAAGTCCATCAAATGATAAGATTAAAAATAATTATAAATCTTTAACTTTTTATGAATTATTTGAAAAACTTGATTTTTCTACTATTGAAATAAATAAAGTAATTAAATTTAGTACAATATTTTCAAATATTTTATTTTTAAGAGATGGAAGATTAGCTTTAGGAAGTATGTTTGGTGGAATAAAAATATTAAATAAAAATTTTAAAAATGAAAATGATGTTGATATATTTATAAGTGAAGTTCAAGATAATTCAAAATTAATTCAAATTGAAGATGAAAGAATTTTTTCATATCATATTAATTTAAATATTATTAAAATATTTCCTTTTAATTCTTATCAAATTCTTCAAATCATTAAATTTAAAAATCCAATTGATTCATTATTAATATGTAATAATCAAAAATTAATTATTTTTACTGATGAATTTTTTTATGTTTATTCTGAAATTAAATTAAAAAAAAAAAAAAAAAATTTCCACAATTTCAATTAGAAACATCAATTTTTTGTGATTATTATCAAGAAAATGAAAATAGATTTTTAATAGAATCAATTCAAAAAAATTTATTAATAATAGGAACAAAAAGGAATATTTTTTTTTTTGATTTAATTTTTTTTGAAAGAATAAATACTATAAAATTACCACCTAAAACAGGTGCATTATCAAATACATTTTTTTTAATGAATAATAAAATTTTAGTATTTAGTGTTAATCATAAATCTTTTTATGATTTGTGTTTTTTAGATATAATAAAAAAGAAAATTATACAAACAGTTAGATTATCTTATTTAATTGAAAAACATCTTGTTATTAATAATAATTTTTTTGTTTTGTCTTGTGTTGAAATTGGGACTTGTAATTGGGTTATTGAAAAATGGAAAGTTAATGATAAAGAAATTAAAATTGAAAGTATTAAAAAATTTTTATTGGGTGTTAGAACAAGAAATTTATTTCTTAAAGATGAAAAACAAATTATTGCTTTTGATAAAAAATATATCTATTTTTTAAATTTATTTAATAATAATGATATTTATTCTTTTAAAAAATACCAAAAATATCAATAAACAATTTTATATTAAAAACAATAAATATATAAGTAAAATATTTTGGGAATTGGGAATTAAAAAAATGTAAATAATATTCAAAAATATTAATAATATTAATAAAATTAAAGACTATATTTATTTATTAATATAATTATTTAATTTAATATATTTTTTAAAATTATTATTTAATGATTTAATTTAAAAAGAATAATTTTTTTTCATTTCTAAAATTTTGATAATTAAAATATTAAAAAAAATAAAAATTAAAATTTATTATATTAAAAAAATAAATATTTCATATAATTACAAAAATTTTGAATAAATTTCAATAAATATTTCAGAATTACTTTTCCTAATATCTGATTTACATTTTTTAGTAGCTTTATTTGTCTTATTTTCATTAACTAAAATATCATCATCATCTTTTTGTTTAGAGTAAACATAAACTTTAATTTTTTTATTAAAATTAACTTTCTTTTTTATTCTTTTTTTTATATTTTTTAAAGAACTATCAGAAGAAATATCAGTTCTAGCACTATAAATACTACTGTGATCTTTTTCAGAACACATTTCAGAATCATCAAAATTTAATTTTCTTTTTAATTTTCCAGCAAGTGCAATTTTTAAAGAATCATTTGATTTATTTCCTTCTAATAATTTCTTTTCAGAATTACTATTATTCAATTGATAATTATTCTTTAAATTAATATCATTATGATTTAATAAATTTGTTGTATTTTTAGTTTTCATTGGTGTTGGTTTAAGTAAAATTTTTTTTTTCCCTGTTGATAAATTATCATTATAATTAAATAATAATTCTGCTTTTTTGGGTGTTATATTATCTTTCATTTTTTCATTATCTTCATTTTCATTTTTATATTTTTTATCTTTTTTTTGTGGTGTAATATTAATTTTTTCATTTTCAATTTCTTCAGTTAAAAATTTAGGAGTTCCATTTTTTTTTATTATTTGATCTTTTTTAGGAAAAGGGGCACTATAATAACTTTTAATAATTTTTATAGTTTTTATTGGAGAATCACTTTCATTATGATTTACTTTATCTGATGATAAAAATTGATTTTTCTCTTTTTTATCTGGACAACTTTCTTTATGAATTGGAAAAACATTTTTACTACAAATATGATTTGGATTATATGGACATTGGAAATAATATTTATTTAAATGACCTATATTTTTACATACTTTTAAATGTGTTTCAACATTTCTAATTTGAGAACCACATAATAAAGGACAAAATATATTAAACACAGACATTTTTTTAAATTAATTATTTTCTTTCTATTTATATATTTTTTTTATATAATTATCAATTAATATTTATTTTTTTTGATTAATTTAAAAATTTCATTATTAAATTAAAATATTGATATATTAAATTATTAATATATATTTTTAATAAAAATGAACAATAATAAGAAATTATTAATTAGTTTTGTATTAAATATAATATTAATTATTCTTGCATATACTTCATTTGCTCCTATATTTTCTCTTAGTGTTTATGGAGAATTAACTTCAAGAAGTTTATCAGGTATTTTCAGATTTTTTACAAATGATGGAAATATGTATTCAACATTAGTTACATGTGTTTTAATATCTTTTCAAATTACAATTCTTTTCTTAAAAAAAAATCCAAATATTATAAGGAATAATATATTATATTTATTATCATTAGGTTCTGCAGTTTCAGAATTAGTTATTTTATTTGTTGTTCTTTTTTTATTAATGCCTTTTATAGGTCCAAGAATATTAATTGGGAATTATGCAATGTTTAATTTACATTTATTAATTCCTGTTATTGTGGCTATTAGATTTATTTTTTTTGAATATAAAAGAATAAAAATTAACTACATTAATTCATTATATGGTTCAATTCCTGTTTTGACTTATGGTTTTATTATATTATTTTTAATAATTATAAAAGTTTTTAATGAAGAGAATAATAAAATTCCATATGATTTTTTAAAAATTTATAGTAATCCATTATGGTATACTCTATTAAGTTTAATAGTAATATTTGGATTTACTTTTGGATTTTGTATTTTACTAAATTATTTAAATGAATTATGTGAAGATGTAATATTAGGTAATCAGGACAAAAATTCAAATTTTGTGATATCACCTTCAGAAGAGCAAAATACATATGAATTATAATTAAATAAAAATTATTTAATATTTTTAAAAATTAATGAAAAATAAAAAATTAATTTTTTAAAAAAAAAATGAAAAATATGTTTTTATTTTTTTCATTTTTATATTTAATAAATTCAAAATTATTAAGTGTAATTCAAATAAATAGACATGGTGCAAGAACAGCAGCAAATTTCTTTACTGGGAAATTTAATAGTTTAATGGGTGAAAATATGAAATTAACTCCTCATGGATTTAATCAACATAAAATATTAGGAAAAATAATAAGAGATATTTATATAAATAAAAAAAAATTTTTAGATAATGAATTTAATCCAATTCAATTTGAAATTTTTTCTACTCCAATGCAAAGAACAATTTTCAGTGCTGAAGGTTTTTTATCTGGATTATACCCTTTTAATAATATTAAAATTAAATATCAAGATGAAAATTTTCCTAAAGAAAAAAACGAATATTGTCCTATATTTAATAATAATAATTTTTATTCATTTTTTTATAATCCTGTTTCTAATTATAAATTTATTCCTATTAATGTTTTTAGTCCAAAAAATGATTTTATGCTTCATCCTACTAAATGTAAATATAAAGGAGAATATGTGCAAAGTTTAATTAAAAAAAATTTAAAAGAAATTTTCAAGATTGATAAAAAAGAAATTAATTTTTGTAAAAATGAATATGAAAAATTTTTAAATATTAAAATAAATCCTAATACAAATGTTACTGAATCTAAATTTATAAGTGAAATACAAAAATTATTTTATGTATTTAAATATCATTTTGATAAAGATGTTAATATAATTAATTCAACATGTTTAAATTTAGTTAAAAAGGTTTTATTGAATAAATTTTATGGAAAAGTTGATTTAAAATTAAATAAATTTGGAGTTAGTGCTTTATTTACAGAAATTTTAAGAAAATTTCAATCAGATTTTTCAAAAAAAACTTTTTTAAGACCTGATAATAAAATTTATACTGTTTATTCTGCGCATGATTCAAATATTGTTAGAATAATTAAAAGTTTATTTAATGAAGAATTTATAGAAAATAAAATTTCTGAATCTCTTGAAAATAATGAAATTTTTGATTTTATTATTCCTCCTTATGCATCTTCTTTTATTTTTGAATTACATGAAAATGATAATAATTCTAAAGAACATTACATTAAAATTTATTATAATGGAAAGTTAATTAAAGAAAATTTAAAAAATATTAAAAATGAATATAATGGAGAAATTCCTTTTGATGAATTTAAAAAATTGTTAGAAAGTTCAATTGATAAAGATTATTTTAAGATTGATTGTAGTGAACCAAAAATAACTCATCATAAAGATAATAAAGTTTTTCTAGATTTATAAAAAAATAAATTATTAAATTATAAATTATTTTAATTAATTAATTAATTAAATATATATTAATATAAATTTATTTAATTCTTTTTTGATAAAAGGATATAACAAATTAAACAATATGTAACAGCCAGACATTAAACTTAAAAAGCTTTTTAAAATGGAAATTATAATCTAATTAAATAAAAAAAACTATCATATTTCATAAATATGTAAAATTAAAAAATTGCAAAAAAAAATATCTAATACATTATTAACAAAAAGATATATCTGTTTTTGTAATAAAACAATAAATAAATAATTTTTATGTTTATAGGTTTTAATAAATAAAATGCCTGATAAGAATAAACTAAAAAAAAGAAGATATTTATTCCATACATTAAATATTCATGAAAATGAAAGAATACATGAAAACATAATAAATAATATTGAAATGAGAAAAAAAGATATTTCTTTTATAGATATAATATCTTTATTGTTTATTCTTTTAATAATAATACTATATTTTTATTTTTCTTACTTATCAATAAAAAACTCGTTAACAGGAAATAATTTGATATTTGATTGATATAGTAATATTTAGTTAATAATAATTTTTTAATTAATAATTATTATTTAAACATAAATTTTATTTGTTTAATCAGTTTTTCTATTTTTAGAGAAATATAAATTTTTATTTTAAAATTATCTATAATGATATAATTTTTTAAAAAAATTTTAAAATGTTTACATCTTATTTTAATTATTTTTTTTGTTTGATGACTTTTTTTTTATTAATAAAATAAACGTTTATATGTTTAAAAAATTATTTTTAAATATTTTATCATTAATTTTAATAGTTAATATTACAATAAAGAAAATAATATTTTACTTTTTTTCATATATTTTATTTATAAAATTATATTATTATGTAAATATATCAACTTTTCAAAATATAAAATAAATTTAATAATTATATATCATTTTATTTGTTTATGTAAAATATAGATTATTTCAAGAATTGTAAATTTTATGTTAATATTCTTTATTATCTCTATATAATTTTTTCTTTCAATGATAGTGAAGAGATTTTTAGTTTATAAAATTAAATCATCTAATTTAGTTCCAACAGTTAAAAAAATGTAAAATGAATATCATGATTTGTTAAGTAAAATATAATAAGAGTAAATTATATATTATTTAAAAATATATTTAAATTAAAATTAAAATTATTTAATAAAATAAAAATTAATTAAATTATTTATTATTTAAAAATGGATGACCAAGAAGCACCAAAATGGAAAATATATTTATTCATGTTATTTATGTTATTATCAGGTTCCATAAACACAATAGCAAACAAACTTCAACAAAATACAAAACCTTTAGGAATATCATATTCCCATCATCAAAAATTTATAACATTTTGTATGTTTCATGGTGAAGTAGTATGTTTAATAATATATTACTTTATACAAGGTAGGAAAAAAGAAGAAAAAAAAATAAAACAAGATGATTCAATTGATACAGAAAAAAAAACAATAAAAAAAATTCCTCAACCAAAATTTTATTATTTTCTCTTTCCAGCATTTTTTGACTTTTTAGCAAGTACATCAACATCAATAAGTTTAACATATTTAGCTCCATCAATTTATCAAATGTTTAGAGGAGCAATAATAATATTTACTTGTTTAGGTTCAATAATATTTTTAAAATCAAAATATTATAGACATCATGTATTAGGAATAATAATAGTAATAATTGGTTTATTAATAGTTGGTTTAAATGCAATATTTAATAATACTGGTAATTCAAGTGAGCATCCTTTAGCAGGAATTATTTTAGTTGTTACTGGACAAATTTTTGCTGCTTCAATGTTTATAACAGAAGAAAAATTATTAAAAAAATTTAATTGTCATCCTTTAAAAGTTGTTGGTTCTGAAGGATGTTGGGGTGTTTGTATTTATTATATTGTATTATTTATTTTTTATCAATTAAGATGTGAAAATTGGCCAAAAAATTTAAGAGATGGAATTTGTATTGAAAATTTAGAAGGAGAATTAAGATTTGAAGATGCACCTTTTGCAATATTACAATTATTATGTGATTATCAATTAGATTGTATTTTATTATTGTATATTTCTTCTATTGCTGTTTTTAATTTTTCTGGGTTATTAGTTACTAAATATGCTTCTTCTACTTCTAGAACTGTTGTTGATACTTTGAGAACAATTCTTGTTTGGATTTTCTTTTTAACTATGCCACTTTCTATTAAAGAAACTTTTTCTTGGTTACAGTTAGTAGGTTTTATTATTTTAATTATTGGTAGTGTTATTTATAATGAAATTGTTGAGATTCATTATGCAGGATTTGATCAATATACTAAAAGAGCTATTAAGGAAAGAGAAGAAAAAAATATTACTCAGAATTAGGAATTTTATTATGTTTTTTTTATATCATTTTTTTTTTGTGATTTAAAAATTTATAAAATATTGTATGATGAGAAAATTATATTTTTTTATTTTATTGTTTTTAATAAAAAAAAAGAAAACGAATAATTCATAATATAAAAAAATGGATTTATTATAATTTAAATATTAATGTGTTAAAAATTCTTTGAAACTAAAATAAAATAAAATAAAAATTAATTATTTAAAACTTTATATAAATAATCTTCAGGTAAATATTGTATTAAAATATTCCTATTATTTAATTCATAACAAGCATCACAAAGAAAATCATTATTACAAGTATTTCTATTATAAAAAGTATTTCCTTGAGTTTTACTAATTTTTAAAAATTCACAATTACATTGAAATTTTCCTTTAATACATCTAGAAACTCTTCCAGCATAATTAATTAAATAATGTCTTTTTAATCCATGATATCTTTGATTTAATCTCAAGCATCTTGGACATAAAAAAGAACCAGGAAAACAAATATTATATTCACATGGAAAATTTGTTTGACAACCACAATAATATAAATCCATAAATTGATTATATGTTACATCTGGAGGTGGTTCTATAGCATTTTTTATTTGTGAATATTCATCATTTATATTAAATAAATTATCTTGTTGTTTTTTATTATTTTGTACTAAATTTAAATATGGATGAATTTCTTTTGAATCTTCATATATTTTACCTTTTTTATTCTCTTCATTTTTTACTGCTTCATTAAACATTTTTTGTAAATATTCTCTTTTTTTTCTTATATCTTTTATTTTTTTAATATTTTCTTCTAAACTTGCTGGAAATTTTTCATTTATTTTTTTTTTATCAAAAGAAAATACTAATATATCTTTATGTATTTGATCTTTAAAAAAATGGTCATTAAATTTATTTTCATCATTAAAATTTCCTTCACAATAATTGCATTTATATATTTTACAATTATTTTTATGTTCTTCTTCTGCATTTTTTGGAATTTTTTTATGACAAAAATCACATATTTTTACAATACTTTTTATTATTTGATTTAAACCTTCATTTTTATTACATTCAAAACCATTTTTTCCACATCCCCCACAACTTGGACATTCATCTTTCGTTTTTTTTTGAAGTATAGAACAATTATAACAAAAACTATTTCCACAAAATCGACAAGTTACAGGGTCATCTAGAATGGCAAAACATATTGGACAGGATATTTCAGCATATGCTTTCATTTATTATATTTTTTTATTTTTAAATATTAATATTTAATTTATAATTGAATTATCTATATTAAAAATATACATCAAACCTTCCCATTTATCATAAATTAATACATTACCATTCTGAAATTGTTCAAAATAATATACATTGTATTCTTTTTCTTTTTGGATTGAATTTTTATTTAAGTCTATATATGAAATAAATTGAATATCTTCGTCAATTATTTTATAATGAAAGATCATATTATAAGGAAAATTTATTAATAATGTTTTATCTCTTAATTGTTCTAAATAAAGTATTTTTGAATTAAATATATGGTCACCTAATTTAATTTTTTTATTAAATTGAATTGCATTATTTTCAGAATTATATAAGGAAATATCTTTCTTATCCTTTTTTTTTGAATTTATTAATTCTATCATTTTATCTATATCAAAATATATTAATCTATTTTCAAAAGCAATACTAAAGATATTTTCATTAATAATACAAATGTTATTTCCAAAAGTTTTATTATTTGTACATTTAATAATATATTTTCCTAATGTTTGAAAAGTATTAGTATCATATAAAATTACATTGAATAAATCATAATTATTTAATGAATCTAAAATAAAATATGGGAAATTTGGACATTCATCAGAATAGCATTTATAAAAAACAACAAATTTATTTTTCGGAAGTTCTTTACATGTACAAAAATAAAAAATATTATTATTCTCTATATATTCCTGAATATTTAAATTTAATTGAAGATTACCAATATTATCAATATTATATATTTCCATAAAAATATTATTTTTAAAAATGATAATTCTACCATCATCCATTTCATAGATATTTACATATTCTTTAGTTAATAAATTTGTAGAAGAATTATCATTAAAATTATTTAAATTATATTGTTTATTATAAATAACTTGAATTGGTTTTAAACTTTTAGGATAATTTTCATAAATTATAAGTTTTGTTGAGAAACCAATTATAATATGATTATTTTTTAATTTTTTCATAAATTGAAAAGATTCCTTTAAATCTTCAATATCTTTAAATAAATGCCATAAACTTTCTTCTTTAATATTAAAAATAGAAGTAGAATCTTCTTTATTATGGATACAAATATGATTATTATCTAAACATTTTATATAATAGTTAAATCCTTCAAATTTATAATAATTAATAACTTTCCATTTATTAATTGATGAATCATTATATTTTATTACATTTTTTTCTTCATATTTTTCAAAAAAAATTGTTGGATAATCTAAGGAAAAAGTATAATTAATTTTTGAAGATTTTAAAAAAAATAAATTTCCTTTAAAAAATTCTTCTTCTGCTTTAAAACAATTTTTAATTGCATCATTTGAGTTAAAATCCAATTTTATATCTAGATTAAATTGAAATATATTTTTTGCATTAAATAAATCTTCAAAAGTAATTTTATTTTTTGAATTTTCAATTTTTGAAATTAATTTTTCAGTCATTTCAATTTCTTTATTATTAATTGCAATTAATTTTTCATAAGATTTCCTTAAATTTTTTACTATACTTTCTAATAGTTCAATTTCAAATAAAAATTTCTTATGAATATTTTCAATACGTTTTTTAGTGAAATCTTTATGTATTTTAACTTTTGATAACTCAAAATCTGAAAATAAATAATTTTTTATTTCAATTGTTTCATGATTTTTATGTTCCTTAATACATTTATCACAAAATCCTATTAAACAATTATAACAGTAATATTTTTGATTCATATAATTATGTACTTTACAATTTAAACAATAATTATCAAAATTTTTGCAATTACATTTTGAATGAGCTTCTTTACATTTTTTACATAAAAAAGATTTACAAGAAAAACAATAAAATATTTCATCCTTATTTTCTTTCTTTGAACAACCAAAACATTGTATTTTTCTTTGTTCATAATATGAAATAATATCCAATTTTGATTTATGTCTATTTGGGCAATTATAATATAAATACACATTATCTTTTTTATTTTCTAAACCAATTAATGGTGTTTTATAACATTTTAAACAACAATTAAATAAATCATTTGGATTTTCATTTAAATTTTTATTAATTTTAATTTTTGATATTCTTTTCTTGTTAATAGACATTAATATATTTTTCAAATTTATACAAGACAATTATATGAAAAAACTATAAATTTAAAAATTAAAAATAAATAAAATAAATATTTTTTAAAAATTAATTTTTTTATTTAATCATATTTTTAATATTTTCATCATCACAAATAACTTCACATTTTTTAACATTATCCCAAAACATTTCATCCATACTCATTACATTTTCAGTATTAAAATTACTTAAATCTAATTTTTTTAAAGAATCACATCCCTCAAATAAATTATTCATTTCTAAAACATTATCAGTATGAAAACTAGATAAATCTAAAGATGTTAAAGAAGAACAATTTTTAAACATTCCACTAATATCAGTAACACTTGTAATATTAAAATTAGAAATATTCAAATTTTTTAAATTTTTACAACCACAAAACATAAATTTAATATCAATTAAATTTCCAGTATTAAAATTAGATACATCAATTGAATTAATTGATGAACAACCAAAAAACATAGAACTTAAATCAACAACATTTTCAGTTTTAAAATTTGATAAATTAATTGAATTTAATGATTCACATTCTGAAAACATAAAACTCATATCAGTAACATTTTTAGTATCAAAATGACT
>JAEEGL011703829.1_pt1 | contig 14565 bp, 9 predicted proteins | sample 9134231 | NCBI WGS metagenome assembly JAEEGL01 (sample SAMN16246548, study PRJNA631951) | gut metagenome | biome: gut microbiome; feature: rumen; material: fiber-attached | host: Bos | place: Iran: Karaj | collected 2018-10
CAACATAAATGATTGAAGCGCCCATGTTGACAGCCCTGTCGTGTAGTCCGTTATTTCAGCCGCCACGGAGTTCACATCGAATTCTTTATCCGGGAAACCCTGGCCTTTCTGCATGGCAGTTGAATTATTGTCCATCTGGAAGGAATGGCCGAGCATGGCATCCAGATTCAGGCCACCGAAAGCATGCCTATAAGTAAGTATGTTGTCAACGACGATGGACGCGAAATTCCTCCTGGAGTCGGTCAGCACGCCGGCGGAATTACCGTACATATGGTCCTTGCTGTAATAGACATGGTCTTCCGCAGACATGAAGTCCCCGCCGAAGGATGTCTTGAAGGTCAAGCCGGGGAGGACGTCAAACAAGGCATAGGCGTTGCCGTAAACCCGGTAGGACTTGTTATAGACTTTCTGCTCATTGATGGCCTGGAGCAGGTTGTAGTGCAGGAGGTCGGCGTTGATGATCGTGTAGCTGCCATCCCCCTTGAAGGGCGTATCCCAGGGCCGGTGTTCCAGGCCGTGAGTCAGCATGGACGTTCCGATGGAGCCGTCCGGAACACGGTTGGCGTTGGTATAGCTCAAGTTGATGGCCGCCCCCAGTTTCAGCCAGGAGGTCAACTGGGTATTGAGGTTGCTCTTTACGCCGTATTTTTCATACAGGGAACCGATACCGACGCCCTGGTTCTGCTTGACGGAAGCGGACAGGTAATAGTCCGACTGCTCACCGCCCCCGGAAACCGACATGCCGGCCTGCCAGCTCTGGGCGACCCGGAACACCATATCCAGCCAACTGAACTGCGGCTTCCCCGGAAAAGGGTTTTCCAAACGGGCGATGGCGCTGCCTGTCTGTTTGTTATAATTGTCGATAGCTTCGTTCTGGACCTCCAGGTAGAGGTCGGCATCCGCCACCCGGAGTTTATCGAGGTTTTGCAGATAACTGAGTCCGTAATTGGCGTTGGCCGAGAACTTGGGCTTCCCCTTGGCGCCTTTGCGGGTTGTGATGATGATGACACCATTGGTTCCGCGGGAGCCGTAAATGGCGGCCGAGGCGGCATCTTTCAGTACCTGGATGGACTCAATGTCGGCGGGATTGATGTCGGAAAGAGCGCTCAGCGATTCCCCGCCATAGGCCCCGGTGTCTCCCGATGTGTTGGACATCGGGACACCGTCCACGACATAGAGCGGCTCATTGCCGGCAGTGATGGAGCCGACACCGCGGATGCTGACGCGTGTTTTTCCGCCCGGCGTGCCGGAGGCCGCGGCGATATTGACACCGGCCACCCGGCCCTGGATCATGGCATCTGGGCTGATGAAGTCCCGCTCTCCTTCATCGGAAGGCTTGTAGGTCGCAATAGAAGACGTGATATCCCGACGCTGCATGGTACCGTAGCCCACAACCACCGACTCTTCCAGCATCTCGCTGTCGTCCGCAAGGACAATCTCGATTCCCTCCGCCGTCCGTCCTACCATATAAGAGGCTTCCTTGTAGCCGAGCATGGAAACGACCAGGGTCTCTCCCGGAGCTGCCGTGATCGAAAACTTGCCGTCCAGATCCGTCATGGACGCATTGGCGCCGCAGGTGATGACCGCTCCCGCAACCGGGCCCACTTTGTCCCGTATCGTGCCGGAAACACGCTGCGGCGTCTGCCCGTGGGATTTGATGACCAAAATCATGGTTCCCTTGACAAGCGCCTCATTCTCAGAACCGGCAAAGATGATATCGAGCGTCTCCTGCACTGTCTTTCCGGAAGGGGTGGCCACCTGCCGGGACGGGTCCGTCAACTGCTCATTGTAGGCAATGGACAGACCGCTTTGGGCTTCGATGACCGCGAGCGCTTCCCGGAGGGACATCTGCTCCGCAGGAAAACGGATGAGGGTCTGAGCTTCTGCCCGTCCTGCGACGAGCAGAAGAAGACCTGCCGTTAACAAATAACAGATTCTACGCATCATTATCTCAGATAAATCACTTGATTCTCACGGGTATAGTGCAATCCCGGCACAATCATACATAGGGCATCCAGCAATTCGTCCAGGCTTTCCCCATGTGTGAAATTGGCAGTAATCAGCGCACCGTCATATTTTCCGCTGGTCAGTTGGATGGACACGGCAAAACGCCGTTCCAGGATCCGGAGGACACTCCTGAGCGTAGCCGAACGCCAGCACAGGTTGCCGCTTTCCCAGGCAATGGCCTCCGAAGCATCGACGGAAGCAGTCGTAATGGCGCCGGTTTCCCTGTCAAATTCAAAATACTGGTTGGGTTGGAGGCTGACCGAGCGCTCCGGGGCTTTTTCCGGCCAGACGGTGACTGCTCCCCGGACGAGGGTCGTCTTGACGGAAGGCTCATTGAAATAGGCATTCACGTCGAAGCGGGTACCATGGACCCGGACTACCACATCCGCCGTCCGAACATAGAAAGGATGCTCCGCATCAGACGCCACATCGAAAGAGGCTTCTCCCGACAGATAGACACTGCGCTCCTTACCGAAACGCTCGGGGTAAATCAGCACCGACTCCGCGTTCACAACCGCCCGGGTTCCATCCGGAAGGATGATATCTTTCCTTTCGCCGCGGGTAGCGGAAACCTGGCAAATGGCGACATCCGCCGTTTTCGGGGTTTCCCGACGGATGGCGAGAGGCAGCGCCAGCGCTACGCTGACAACCGCTGCCGCAGCGGCCGTCCACCACCAGCGATGCGCATCCGGTCGGGTTTTCTTTTGTACGGCGTTCCAGGAACGCTCGATTTCTTCGGGAGTGACATCCGTGACATCAATGCTCTCCCATCCGGGAAATGGCTTCATGGTTTTTGTCTTTTCTGCTTTTATGATGCAAAAAAAGAAGTTTGCACCCAATGGAAAATCAAAAAAAAGAAAGTAATTTTGCATCAATGCTTCCGGACGAGAAAAAATTGCTGCAACGCATGGCAGAAGACGACCCAAGCGCCTTCCGAACCCTCTTTGATTATTATTATCCAAGGGTCAGGGTTTTCCTGTCTACGTTGCTGCTACGCCAGGACGAGGCAGAAGACCTCGCCCAGAATGTCTTTGTAAAGATCTGGAATTTCCGCGCCCATCTGCCGGAAGTCCATTCGCTGGGCGCCTATCTGTACCGGATGACTCGGAATACCGCACTGGAATATGCCCGAAAGCACCGCATGCAGGTGGAACTCAGCGAAGAATACGCTGAATCCACTGCGGTAGATGAAGAATATTTCGCCCGGGAGATGCGTTCCCGACTGGTAAGCCGGATTGCAGACATGCCCGAGAGGCGCCGGCAAGTTATCACGCTTTCCCGGCTGGAAGGGAAGTCAAACGACGAAATCGCCGCCATCCTGGGCATCAGCAAAAAGACCGTCGAGAATCACCTCAATGCGGCGCTCCGCGCCCTTCGCAAACTTACTTCCTGCCTCACTCTCTTCCTATAGCCACCCCTGGGCCTTGACGGGGAACTCGACGCCTTCGGGGGTGACCATGACGGCGCCGACTTCTTTCTGGGCCAGGTGGCCGATGACGTCGAAGGTCTGGAATTCCCGGCGGAACTTCTCGAAATACGCGCTCGGGATCACAAAGAGTTCCCGGAAGTCGTCCCCGCCGTTGAAGGCGGCGGAAATCGGGTCGATGTCCAGCTCCTTGCCGGTCTGGAAGGAATTCCCTTCGAAGGGAATCTTGTCGGCATAGACTTTCACCCCGAGACCACTGTCCCGCTCCAGGCGCTTCAGGGCATCGGAAAGGCCCCTGGACACGCAGTAGGCATAGGAGGGATAGATTTCCACATCCTCCAGGCGGCTTACCAGGGAAGCCTCGAGTTCGGGGCGGAGGTAGTCGCCGATGAGCATCTTGTAGGGGGCCATGTCCGGCTGCTTGCCACTCTTTTCAAACTCCCGGCGCCCCTTTTCCAGCACCTGCAGGCCCAGGTAGGCGGCGCCAAGGGGACCGCTCACGCAGACCAGGTCCATGGACTTCGCCTGCGGACGGCGCTTGAAGGTCAGCCGCGAGGTCTCGCCGACGGCGGAAAGGCTGATATACAGGCCGTTGCCGGAGGGCTGCAGGTCCAGCTGCAGGGCCTCGTAGCCATGTTCCTTCGCCGCGACGGTGATCCCCATCCAAAGCTCCTTCACGCGGTCGAAATCCAGCTTCGCCGACAGGCCCAGCGTTACGCTCAGGGTCTTCGGATGGGCCAGGGCGGCATAGAGTTCCCCGGTGACGGCCACGACACACTTGTAGCCGAGGTGCTTCAGCGGGAAGTACACGAGGTTGAAATCGATCCCTTCGACAAAAAGGCGGGCGGCGAGCGTAATCCGGGCCTTGTCCGAGGCGTCGAAGGCCGCGGCAGGGACGGGACGGTAGGCGCTCAAGCCGTAAAGCTCTTCCATCGCCTGGATTTTTCCGATATCTGAGAAACTGTTCATAATCAATCTGGATGAATATGGACACAAAAATACAAAAAATGCTTATTTTTGTAAACAGAAAACAAATCTTTAAATCCATAACAACATGAAACGTATCCTTTCCATCCTGGCCCTCGCCCTCGCCGTCAGCTTCTCCGCTTCCGCCCAGAGCGCCCTCGGCGGCCTCCTTTCGAACCTCGCCGGCGCCGGCAACGGCGGCAGCACCCTGACCGGCATCGTCAACTCCCTCGCCGGCGTCGTGTACTCCGCTCCGATCAGCCTCAACGGCACCTACAGCTACAACGGCGTCGCTGTGTCCGTCACTTCTTCTGAAGGCGGCGTGCTCCAGAACCTCGCCGGCAGCGCCGTCACCAGCGGCATCGAAGGAAAAATCGATGAGAAGCTCGCCAAATGGGGCATCAAGCCCGGCATGATGACCATCACCTTCAACAACGAGGACAACAGTTTTGTCTGGAACATCGGAAAAATCTCCCTCCCGGGCACCTACAAAGTCGGTGACGCCGAGAAGACCGTGACCCTGACCTTCGGCAAGACGATGCAGTTCTTCTCGATGACCGGCACCCTGGAAAGCGGGCTGACGGAAGCCAAGATGCTCTTCACAGCCAACAAGACCGCCGGATTCCTAAAGAAAGTCGTCAACCAGCTCGGCCAGAGTTCCTCCGAGGTGGCCACCATCGCCAAACTGGCCGACGGCTACGACAATTACAAGATCGGATTCAAACTCGCGAAGTAATCACTTCCGGACCGCTTCGTAGTGTTCGATGCCGATACGGTGGAGGTCGTTGATCAGTTCCGTCGTCGCGGCAACCTGGAACTTCCTGGAATAGAACTGGATACGATAGCGTGTCGCGGGATCGTACAGATACAGCGTCAGGGGAATCGTTCCCCGGTGCTTCTTGATCACCTTGACAAGCTCTTCCCGGAATGCCGGGGAGAGCATTGTTGTTGTAATGTCCAGGCTGAAACCGCTCAGGAGGCTCTCCGCGATATTTCCCAACAGGGTCACCTTCTTCAGTTTGAAAGTATAAGGTGAGGTCTGGCCCTGGGCTCGCTCCTCAGGCTTGAGGAAAAACTTCTCGCCGATTTCCCCTTCCAGGAAGAGGGTCTCTTTCGGCTTCATGTAACTCATGAACGCCTCATGGTCCTTGCCGAAAAGGGCCAGTTCCCAGGAGCCGCTGTAATCCTCCAGCACGGTCTTGGAATAGGGACGCCCGGTCTTGGAAACCTGCTGCTGGCAGGAGGTGACGATGCCGGCGACGGTGATCTTCGCCGTCTTCTTTTCCTTTTCACAGAGCGCGATCCGGCTTTGCAGCTCGTTGAGCGGGCAGGTCGTAAAGTTCTGGATCTCAAAGTCGTAGCGGTCCAGCGGATGGGAACTCAGGTACATGCCGACAAGGTCCTTCTCTTTCTGCAAAAGTTCCAGGACATTCTCTTCCACCGCGAGGACCGGCACTTCCGGGCGCACGGGCTTGAGCTCTTCCATCCCGCCGAACAGCGAGGCGCCGGCGTCCAGGTTGTCGCTGCGGTAGTGCTCGCCGTAGCGCACCAGTTCGTCCAGGAAGGGATCGCCGCTCCGGCCCGGCAGCAGGTACTGCGTCCGTTTGTATCCGAAACTGTCCAGGGCGCCGGCGTACAGCAGGCACTCCAGGGACTTGCGGTTCAGACTGGCGCTCATCCGTTCCACGAACTCGAAAATGTCGCTGAAAAGCCCGTTTTCATCCCTTTCCTTGATGATGGCGTCCACCACATTGGCGCCGAAACTTTTGATGCCCGTGAGGGCGAAACGCACATCCCCGCTTTTGTTCGCCGCAAAATGGGCCTGGCTCTCGTTCACGTCCGGACTCAGGACCTTGATACCATGGCCCTTGCAGTCGTCCATGATCTTCTTGATTTCGTCCATGCTCTTGGCGGCGGTCAGGCAGGCGGCGAAAAACTCGGAAGGGTAGTGGCATTTGAGCCAGCCGGTCTGGTAACTGACCCAGGCGTAGCAGGTGGCGTGGGACTTGTTGAAGGCGTACTGGGCGAATTTTTCCCAGTCCTTCCAGATCTTGTCCAGCACCTTCTCGGGATGTCCGTTGGCCATACCGCCCGACATGAACTTGTCCTTCAAGGAGTTCAGGATATCGATCTGCTTCTTGCCCATGGCCTTGCGGAGCTTGTCCGCCTCGCCCTTGGTGAAATTCGCCAGCTTCTGGGACAGCAGCATGACCTGCTCCTGATAGACCGTCACCCCGTAGGTGTCCTGGAGGAATTCCTCCATTTCGGGCAGGTCGTATTCGATTTTCTGGACGCCCAGTTTGCGGTCCACGAAATCCGGAATGTAGTCCATCGGGCCCGGCCGGTAGAGGGCGTTCATGGCGATCAAGTCTTCGAAACGCTCGGGATGGAGTTTCTGCAGCCATTCCCGCATGCCGGAGGATTCAAACTGGAACACGGAAGTCGTATCCCCGCGACCATAGAGTTCGTAGGTCGGCTTGTCGTCAATCGGAATCGCCTCGATATCAATATCTTCCCCGTGGTTTTCCTTGATCAGGTCGAGGCAGTTGTGGATGATCTGGAGGGTGATCAGCCCGAGGAAGTCCATCTTCAGCATGCCCACATCCTCGATGTAGTGGCCGTCGAATTGGCTGGTCCTGACATCCTCCCCGGTCTCCTTATCCTTGGACAGGGTGATCGGCAGGTAGTCCGTCAGGTCGCCGCGGCCGATGATGGTCGCGCAGGCATGGACCCCCACCTGGCGGATGGTGCCTTCCAGGGCCTGGGCATATTGGAGGACCTCCTTGTTGAGCTCCGGCCCGTTTTTGAGTTCCTCGATGAATTCCGGGACCAGCCGGTAGCAGTTTTTCAGGGTGATCTTGACGTCCACGTCCTCCATCCCCACCTGGAAGGTCTTCTTGACCTTCACCACCTGCCCGTCCTTCTCTTCCTCCACCTCTTTCTCCACGACCTTGAAGCCGCTCTTCAGCTCATCCAGCTTCGGGTTGAAAGGATATTCCTTCTGCTTTTTCTCGCTGAGCCGGTCGGGGACCATCTTGGTGAGCCGGTTCGACTCGTCGATGGACAAGCCGGAAATCCGCGCGACGTCCTTGATGGCGCTTTTCGCGGCCATGGTGCCGAAGGTGATGACCCGGGACACATGCGAGGTTCCGTACTTGCGCTCCACATATTCATGGGCCTTGGTCAGGTCCTCGAAGTCCACGTCGATATCCGGCATGGAAATCCGGTCCGGATTAAGGAATCGCTCGAACAGGAGTTGGTAGCGGATCGGGTCCAGGTTGGTGATCCTGAGGCAGTAAGCCACGACCGAGCCGGCCGCGCTGCCACGGCCCGGACCCACCATCGACCCCATCGCGCGCGAAGCCATGATATAGTCCTGGACGATCAGGAAGTAGTCCGGGAAGCCCATGCGGCAGATGGTCTTCAGCTCGAAAACGATACGCTCCTCCTGCTCGGGGGTCAGGGTCTCGCCGTAGCGTTCGTGCGCTCCCTTGAAGGTCAGGTGGCAGAGGTAGGCGACCGAGTGGCAGAAGCCGTCCCCGCGATAGGTTCCATGCTTGTCGCAGCGGCCCTCGTCGATGATCTCCTTGTACTCGTCCAGGTACTTGTCAATGTCCTTCATGAAGGCCGGGTCGATCTCGTAGACCGGCAGGACCGGGTCGCGGTCAATGCTGTAGGACTCGATCTTGGCGGCCACCTCCAGGGTGTTCGCGAGGGCTTCCGGATGGTCCGGGAAGAGAGAGAGCATCTCCTCCTCGGTCTTGATGTATTCCTGCTGGGTGTAGCGGAGGCGGCCCGGGTCATCGATGTTGGCGTTCGTCGTCAGGCAGATCAGGCGGTCATGGACCGGACCGTCCTCCTTCAGGACAAAGTGGGCGTCGTTCGTGGCGATGACCTTGATGCCGTGCTTCTCCCCGAGGCGGAAGATTTCCTCGCAGTAGCGGCACTGCTGCTCATAGAGGTCGTTGCTCTGTTTCGGGACTTCCGTCTTGTGCTTCATCACCTCCAGGTAGTAGTCGTCCCCGAACACCCGCTTGTGCCAGGCGATGACTTCCTCCACCTTCTTCTCATCCCCGGAAAGGATGGCGCGGGGCAGTTCTCCCGCGATGCAGGCCGACGAGCAGATCAGCCCCTCGTGGTACTTCTCGATCACCTCGTGGCTGATCCGCGGGCGGTAATACATCCCGTTGATATGGGCCTCGGAGACGATCTTCACGAGGTTCAGGTACCCCTGGTAATTCTTCGCCAGGAGGATCAGGTGATAATACCCCTTCTCCTTGAGGTGGTGGTCCCCCTTGGACACGTACACCTCACAGCCGATGATGGGCTTCACCGCCGGGTGCTTCTTGGCAAACTTGAAGAACTCCTTGACGCCGAAAAGATTCCCGTGGTCCGTCATCGCAAGGGCCGGCATCCCCAGCGCTTCGGCCCGGTTGAAAAGGTTTTCTATGGAGGCTTGCCCATCCAGGATCGAGTACTGGGTATGGACGTGAAGATGTACAAAGTTCATGGAACAAATATACTCATTCTTCACCGCACGGGCAAAAAATATTTTACCGAGTTGCAGGAGGTGTTGCCTGGGCCAGCCTGGCGATTTGTGCGGGCACGTTTTCCGGCCTTTTCCTGCCCGGACGAAGCCATGGGCGGGGAAGGTCCCAGGGGTGAATGGGGAAGGTCGACTTTCGTGGGCCGGACCTTCCCCAACAAAATGCCACCACAGTACCCTCTATTGCCGAATCACCGGGGAAGGTCCCCGCCCTCAAATTCGACCTTCCCCAAATAGGTCCACCACCTTCCCCGGTAGTCGTCGCCCCCTCCCCTTCCGCTATATGCCCTACAAGTGGTTCTCCCTGACAAAGAAGCTACTCTAGGTTTCGATGTAGCGTAAAATGGAAACAATTGAGCAGTAATAGTGGTAACCAGGCGTTTCTATTTTACGTTTTTTCCAGCACCGACGCGGGAGAGATGCACCTCGTAACCAGTTCGGACAAATTCCTTCGAGCTCATGTCATAGAACCGGCCGGTAACCGTTACGCGCAAGGTCCCATTCGACAGCTGTGCAGACTCCACTGTATCAATGTAGGTCAACTGGCCATAGATGTCAGTACCACTGTAGGAGAACCTCGAAAGATCCGGAGATAGTGCGTTTCCTTCTCCAAGACATGGGTCAGCCGACGCTCTGTCACTTCTCCGCTGAATGCATAGTCCCGATCCTCCGTCTCGTAACCAATCCCCCAAGTGGGACTTCCACACCGTCCGGATCTCCCGCCCCTTCCCGTCATAATAACGCACCGTCCAAAGATGAGCATATTCGAACACCGATGCACTATTCAGTATTTATTACCTCTGAAGCCCATGTGCTCCGGCCCCCAGAACAAGTAATTAATCACGTAACTATCCCATTTGTCGCTCATGGTAAAATATACCGGATTAATCTCAAATGATTCCTTTTCCTCGTTGGGAAGCGTACCTTTCAGGCGCAGCGTTCCACTGAAAGCACAGGCCTCGAAGTCCGACTGTTCAAAAAGGATACTGGCTTCCGCCAGCGGAACGCGCACCCGCTCTTTTTCCTCCAGGGGCGACGTCCGGGAAAACAGATACACGTCCTCCACCTTCAAAGAGAACGACCCGTCCTCATTGACCTCCTTCATCGGGACTTCCAAATACAACTTCGTGAAGAGGTACTTTGTGTCTTGATCCGCCGCCTTGAACGTAGCACCCAGCAGCAGGGTATCTCCCTGCGCCTTTTTCGGCATATATCGGTCCCAGTAATGCTGGCGCGCCACATCGGTGCAAAACGCGAATCCATAGGTCGCCTGCTGATCGTCGAAGAAAAAGTCTTCCACGGCGAAAGTCATGGTATTCTGACTCCTCCGCTGCAAAGTCCCCTCCGGCCCATACGTCACTTTGCTGCAGGACAGCAATCCGGCCATGGCAAAGACCAGAACCAACATTCTATTCTTCATAACTGTCTTGAATATAGTTCTTCCAATCCTCCTGATAGTGATAATAAGAGCGCGTCAACGAAAAAACAGCACCCGTCGATTCAAACGGAACCATCTCACCATCATACAGATACGACCCTTTGAAAGCAAATGTCCCATTGAAGTTCATCTTTTCAAAATCCACATGGGTCAACTGATAGGAGGCCGCACTCACCGGAATCCGCCGGAGCCGGGGAAAAGGCTGGCTGCCAATCACATACAGATTGAGGCCTGCAGGATCCATCTCATACTCCTTTCCCACCACGACATCCTTCATCGGGATATCCAGACCGATCCCCCGGAACGGGAACTTCGGATCCCATGTTATCCATACCAGTTCCGCCCCGATACGCAACACGTTCTCTTCCGCATCATATTCAAAGCCCACGCTGGTAGAGGATGAAGTAATCAACATATTCAGAGCATTTTTGGCTCCATGGTACCAATCCTGTTTGTACACTTGTTCTCCGACTGAAAAACGAATCGACGACGGCTTATCCTTTGCCAACTTCTCACAGCCCGCCGCCATCACAGCCGTCAGAAACAGCAACGTAAATAGTTTGTAGGGTCCTGTTTTCATGATGATTCTTTTGATTCTTCCGCAAATATAATCAATAAATCCCCCCCCCAAAAAAAAGTCACAGTTTTATGCTCAATCTTACAGACAAATCCTGATACCCGCGGACACGCTGATATGGGTCAGACTTTCCTTCTCGTCCGAGTCCAAGATGATATTCTGCTTCTTCGTCCCGTCATCCACCGTGACCGCCCTGATACTGCCCGTCAAACCGGATATCTGGGCACCCAGCCACAGCCACTCCGCCAGCCGGAACTCATAGGCAAAGTCCAGCCCGTATCCCACCGTTCCCCCGATCGCAATCGTCTTAGAATCCAATATCTTCATCGCATCCTTGTACTGCATATACCCGAAGGCGATGTTCATCACCAGCATGCTGTTTCCGGACCTGGAGACATGACGGACCGAAAACTGAGGGCCGACAAAGAAAATATTGATCTTGTCCAGTATCTTGCCTGTTTCCTGGTGGCCATCATTGTATATCAGCGTCCCATACGAGGAAGCACCGGCATGCATGCTGCTTACACGGACTCCCGCGCCCAGGTCGTTCTTGAAATACCAGCTGGCGTCCGCTCCATAGATGGGCCCATGCTTCAGTGCCTGGACATACTGCCGTTCTGCCTCGCTGACATTCTCCGGCATCTTCGCGATTCGGTAAGCATAACCACCATGGACCGCAATGCGGAACTTGCACGGCGGACGTACATTTGTCGCGGCCATCCGAAGTGTGTCCTGCATCTGTGGCATCGCCAGACCCAACGTGTCCTGTACCTCGGACAACGCAAGTTCCAACGAGTCCTTCTCCTGCGCCATCGTTCCCAGCGGCAGCAGCAGGAGGAGTATCGGTATTAATTTCTTTATCATTGCTTAATGGTTGTATTCTTGATTCTTTATGGTCCATTCAACATGCTGACGCTCCCGTCAGAACTGCATACTCAGGCCCAGCATCAGCCGGGCGGTTGAGGGATAATAGCCGGTATCCGCTCCAAAGGACTTTTCGGTCAAGGAATAAATGGGGTCCTCATACCCTCCATACCGAGTAAAGACAATTGCATCCTCCAGGGACAGCCACAAGCGGGCAGACGAGACAGGCAAAACAGACAGCCAGGACTTAGGCAGGCGATAGTCCAGCGCAAGCTGACTGATCCGGAAAAACGCACCGTCACAGTAATCTGCCTTCAAGCGATAGTTATTCGAGGTCTCGTCTAAATGAATGCGCAACAAACTGTTCCCACTCATTCCGTCACCACAGGCCGTTATGCCCAAGCCTCGCCAGGATGCAGCCAGATGCACGCCATAGGAAAGACGAGGCATCACGCTGAGCTGCATCTTGTCTTCCGTGGAATTACCGCTGGCAACATAACATGGAACGCCCAAGGCAGTCCCCTCCGCCAACATTGACTGATTGAGAAAGACGGCCCAGACATATGGCGTCTTTTTCACTTCACCTTTATAAAAAGTCGTCATTCCGCCCGCTGATAAAGACCAGTCGCCCCGCGACCACCGCCAATCACCCGTAAGCAAGACACCGGAATTCCTGGCCTGATACATTTCGTTTCTGACAACATCATTTATCCGGGCATTGAACCGCCATACGCTGTCGTCATAAATGAACCACTCTGCTGAAACAGTCCATTTCCCCGCCCCGTCAAAAGCAGCATTTGCCTGAAGGGCCCGGCGAGAAGACCCACTCTGGATAACACGAGATAGGCCAGAATATACCGGAACAACATCAATAAGGTTATACCCATACGTGTTGCCACCCGGAGGGAGGCTCTGCACAGCTCCCCAGGAGGCCCGGACGGACAACGATTCCAGCCACGACGGAAGTAGCCTGCGAAGCCAAGGCTCTCCCGTCAAAGTCCATCCCAGAGTCGCGGATGGGTTAAAGCCGAAAAAATCACCAGACCAAGACAGATGTCCCCAACGGAAAGACGCCGTAACGGATACATCATACCGGCCCAGCCACTGATAAGCGAGCCGGACGGGCACTTCGTTCCACCTTTGGGCTTTGTTTTGGTGGTAACTCTGAGTAATATGTGTCGGGATCAACGACAAGAGTCCCTCGCTCATGGCAGCAGCATATTCGTTCCGCAAGTCCCGCAACAGAGCATCAGCATCCATCCCATAAGCGGGAGGAGGTGAATACAGACCCCCGTAATCAGCCTCATTTAGAAAGTGCCATATCATCTGCCATAAGGCCACCACGCTGAGACGGTGCCGCTCCCTGAACGTATAAGCATAGGATGCTTCCAGTCCCGCGTGCATCCACCTCTCAAAGAAATCACTGATCTGCCCAGACGCCTCTTCTCCGTATTGCGTTGACCATGTTGCCGTACCGTCTTTGCTGTCCCACCAGGATGCATCGAAGAAAGGCTTTACCTTCAGGCCCGTCAGCGGAGTCAGTTCACCCCAAACACGTGTCCCGAAATGCCGTTTGTCTTCCGCACGGAAAGAATTGATATAGAGATAGCGCCTTTCCTCCGGCAAGTCCGTCCGCAACAACCCATACGGAGCAACGCTTATGGCCCCGGTCCCCCACTGCCCCGTGGCCCCCAATTTCATCCAGGTCCATGGGCGTCCCTCTATGCTCCACACGCCGCTGTAACGGCGGAAAGTGTCCCATCTTCCGGTATAAGGTCCATTGTTGTCCAAAAAGGAAAACGACGCCTGTGCACAGAAGCGTTTCGCTTCATAGCCTACGTCCAAATGGTGAGACTGCAGAAAAGAGGACTTGTCCATCACATCTGCCAGTTCCTCCCGCCACGGGCGCTGCCACTCGATGCCCCCCTGAAAGCGATAGCGTGCATGAAAGCCCTCTCCTGCGGATTGACGGGTCGTTACCTTGACCACACCATACGCCGCGTCAAGCCCATACGGAAGCATCTCGGCCGGGTCCATCACCACTTCAATATCTTCCACATCGTCAGGAGAAAGCATGGACAGATCCTTCACCCGCACCCCGTCCACAAGATACATGGGCGCCATGGACTGATGCAGCCGGACGCCTCTCAGCCACAGGGTCGGCGCCATGCCCGGCACACCGGGCGACACAATCACCTCCGCACCGGCCGTACGACCCGACAGCAGCCCCAGCGGATGCTCCGCAAACGGCCGCACCCCCAACGTATCCTTCTCCTGCGCCGCCACGCCAAGCGGCAGCAGCAAGAGGAGTATTAATGAGAGTTTCTTAATCATAGTCACTTATTGTGAAAAATGCTTTCATTTGCTTTAATTGTCTATGGCCGTTTCGTCTCAAATGTTTCGTAAGGTGGGAACATGTGTACATCCTTCATCGCCTCTGTCGGGGGATAACTGATCGTCCAATGGAGACGTTCCATATCTTCTCTTTTTAAATCATAACGGACAAGGACATCACTATAATCTTCCACCTTCCATCTCGATGTACTATTATGATTGAAATCAACAAGGGTTATGGACATATATCCCTGAAACTCCCAGTTAAAGAAAGAATACCAAGTTGAGATGCCTTCTTCATAATTCGTCTTAGTATAAGACTGTTCACTGTTCGGTCTTACACATTCACTTTCATCCGCTCTCCAAAGAACAACAATAGAATCAACCGGGTACATGTCCGATAGCCC
>JAEEGL012454863.1_pt1 | contig 14565 bp, 9 predicted proteins | sample 9134231 | NCBI WGS metagenome assembly JAEEGL01 (sample SAMN16246548, study PRJNA631951) | gut metagenome | biome: gut microbiome; feature: rumen; material: fiber-attached | host: Bos | place: Iran: Karaj | collected 2018-10
CCGTTGCCGAATTCTGGAGAAAGTGGCACATTTCCTTGACTTCCTGGTTCAAGGATTATCTCTACATTCCCTTGGGAGGCAGCAGGAAAGGAAAAATACGGCATTATTTCAATATCCTTCTGATATTCATGATCAGCGGCTTATGGCATGGCGCCGACATGACGTTTGTTATCTGGGGTCTCATCAACGGGGTGTATCAGATCATAGGCAACATCCTGAGACCGATCAAAAACGCCATCGCTGTCAGGCTGCATATCGATAGAGAGACATCTCTGTACCGGCTGATCCAGATGTCAGTGACGTTCGTCCTGATCTGCTTTTCCTGGATCTTTTTCAGGGCTTCCGATATGAATGAAGCATCGATGGTGATCCGTTCGATGATCCTGCATCATAATATGTGGGATGTCATTAAAAACAGATCGTTTTATCAGTGCGGATTAGGTTTCTGGGATTTCTGGTTCATGCTGGCAAGCATCTTTGTTTTGATGATTGCCGATATCGGCAAGAAGAGAGGGATCATCATCAGGGAACGGATCTGCCGCTTACCGGTATTGCTTCGTTGCGCCGTGATCGCTGCAGCGATCTGCGCCATCGTGCTGTTTGGCGTTTGGGGCCCGGCATTCGATCAGTCCCAATTCATCTATTTCCAGTTCTAAGGAAGGGCAAATGAAGAAAAAGGAAAGACTGATAGAAATTACTGTAACTGTCCTGCTGACGATATGCGGGTTCTTTGTCCTTGGCTATATCGTTCGGCCGACGGATACCGATGGCGCATATTCGCAGATCGAAACGTTTCATCGGCTTCCGGATGATTCCATCGAGGTCATGATTTACGGTTCCAGCCACGCTTTCCGAGGCGTGGACCCGATGGTGATGTATGAGGACTATGGCATCGGAGCGTACAATTACAGCTGGCACTGGCAGAGGATCAACACGACCAGACTGTTTATCGAAGATTCTTTGAATACGCAGAAGCCAAAAGTGATCCTGGTCGAATGCTACCGTTCGGGCGAAGTATTGAAAGACACCGATATCACGGCAGAAATATACTATTCGCGCTATATAAAGAATAAAGAAGCGTTGAAAAGATATCTCGATGAGTGCTTCAATGGCAAGCTGGAAAGATATGTTTCTTTCTACTGCCCTTTATATGCGTTTCACGCAAACTGGGGCAATGTGACAGCCGAAAGTTTCAAAAGATTAAGCATCGATCCTGATTTAAGAAACAGGATGGGATTCTATTTTTCTGAAGATGTTACGGAAGTCAAGATTCCTGATTATCATAAATTCGAACAGAAAGAACTGGAAGCGGATGCCGTGATGGTTCTGGATGATATCGTCCGGATGTGCAAGGAGAATGATATCGATCTTGTTTTTTTCACGGTGCCGTATGATGAACCATATGAATATGGAGAAGCCATGAAGACCTATGCAGAAAAGAACGGCTGCGTCTATCTGGATTATTTTGAAAAGATGAATGAGATCGATTTGGATGAAACGACCGATTTCTCGGATTCGGGCCATCTGAACCGATATGGGGCCGCCAAGGTTTCTGATGACCTTGGACGCTTTATCGCAGAACATTATGACGTTACCGATATGAGAAAAATAAGCGGCAATCTCTGGAAAGGCGAACAAGACTGACAGGCAGATTCATTAAAAAAGACCGTTGGATTCAAATCTGAACGGTCTTTTTTATGACGATTTTAAGAATTGTGTTTCCAGATCCGTTATTGGCCAGATAGATCAGATAAGTACAGACTGCTGCAGCGAAAGAATCTTTACGCTTTCTCTTGGCGAAGAGTTCACAGTTCCTCTTTCAACGCTTTCAGCAGGCGGTCATTGTCTGCCTTGCTGCGTACGGCAATACGGATGTATTGCTTGCCTCTTGTTTTCTTGAAGAGGTCTTTGATGAAGATATCATGTCTGGTTAGCAGATCTCTGGTCAGTTCTCTGGAGCCTTTCGTTCCAAGCAGTTCGATCATGAAGTAGTTGGCTTCAGATGGAATGACATGGATATGATCGAGTTTGCACAGTTCTCCATAGAAACGGGAACGTTCGGCTTTGATGGAAACCAGTGATTCGGCATAGTCTTTCTTGTATTTGCCTTCGATCTGCATATAGAATTCAGCCAGGGAATTGATGTTCCAGATGGCTGCTTTTTTCTTGATGAAAGCGATCAGCTCCCTGTCTCCGCTGGCCAGGACGCCCAATCTGAGACCGGGGATGCCATAGGACTTGGAGATGCTCTTGAGGATGACCAGCGATGGATGGGCATCCATGATCTCCTGGGTGATCAAAGTAGCGTTTTCTTCGGTTGCAAAATCGACGAAGGATTCATCGATGACGATACGGATGTTCTTCGTTTCCGCCCATTCGGCCAGTCTTAACAGGCCGTTTTTGCAGATGTAGTTGCCGCTGGGATTATCCGGGTTGACGATGACGATGGTCTGTACATCCTTGTCGTCGAAGTAGTTCATGATATCGTTCTCGTCATAGAGATAATCGCGGTTGTCCGGAACGAAGACGACGGACTGTTCCTGATCGTAGCGGTTGGGATATTCTTCGAAGGTCGGCGAAATGAAGCCGGTCCTTCCTTCGACCTGTTCCATATAGAGCTTGATGTATTCGGATGTGCCGTTGCCGACAACGATATTTGCTTCGTTCACCTGATAGCTTTTCGCTGCCAGCAGGGAGTTGATCCTGAGTCCTGAAGGATACTGGGTGATGATCTTGTTGAAGTTGGCCTTCAGTTCGTTATGAAGCTTTTCCGGAGGGAAATAAGGGTTGACCAGGAAGCAGTAGTCCAGCATATCCGGGAAGCGCCAGTAGCCGCCGAAATGGCTCTGTATCATGCTGAGTTTCTCGTCTTCGTCTTCATTGAAGATGATGCTGGCAAGTTCCAGATCCTGAATATCGTTGATCTCGTACCATTTCCTGTTGGTTACGATCTTGGCTTTGATGCGCACATCGCTGCTGTCGGTCAGGACTTTGAGAACCTGTTCGTAGGAATGATCGTTGCCTTCTTCTTTCAGATAGCTTTCCAGATATGGAAGATAGCGCTCGTTGATGAAAGATCTGGAAAACTTGTAGATGTTGACGGTCTTATAGTAGTAGATGTCTTCGGTATATTTGAATTCGTTCTCCGGTACATAGCGGGTGATCTCGTGATCGCTGTTGAGTTCGACTCGGGAACCGTCCATCCAGCTTTCGTATTTGCCTGCCAGTGCCAGAGTCTTTGTTTCATCATTCAGTAATTCATCCAGAATCGCATCTTCGAAGATGGAATCGGATTCGAAAAGGATCGAATCTTCTTCTTTGAAAAGATTTTTGGTCAGAGACAGGGAATAGATGTTGTTGGTGCTTTCGTAGATGGGGTTTTCGATGAAGATGACCGGTGTACGGATATTTAGAGTACCAATGAAATCGATCAGTGCATCTTTCTGATAGCCGACGACGATAATGATACGCGAAAAGTTACGGGCGTCGATCTGCCTCAGCATCCTTTCGATCAGCGTCGTACCGTTGACTTCGATCATGCACTTGGTGTTATGTTCGGTGAGTTCTTTGAGTCGCTTGCCCATTCCGGCAGCCAGGATAATACCTTGCATCGTGTAATCCGTCCTTTGTTCAGCATTACAATTCTATCATAGATATTTTATGAAAAAGGCAAAAAAAAGATCATCGTTAGCGGATGACCGTGACTGGGCATCGTTCTTCAGGAGGATCGCTGCCTGAATAGCCGTTTTCCGGCAACCTGATTGATCAGATACAGGAGATAGGCACAGATCGTCGACAACGCCAGAGCGACGATGTTTCCCGTAAGAACCGGAAGACCGCTGAAGACATCCCCGAGGATCTGTAACACTCTTTCCTGCATGCAATAGAACTCAAAAGTGAACAGGCCATAGAAATCCAGAATCCGATGCGGAATAAGATCGAAGATCCTGCTAAGCAGAATGATCAGCGAGACAGACATCAGGATGTAAGGAAACAGCGCATAGGCATGCGGAAGATACGGATACTTTCCGAAGGCTTTGGTCAGGATCGACAGATTCAGTCCGATCGCCAAGCTTGCCAGCGATATTATGTACAGCAGGATCGGATGGATCTTTATCTTCGTGCCGGTCAGATGATCGAAACAGATGCCGATCAGAAAGACAGGGATACGGTTGAGGAAGATATAAGCCCAGTCATTCACATGATTATTCAGAAGGAAGAGATAAACGATCCAGATCGCGATAACGCCGGATGTAAATAAAATCTTGGATCGTGCCTTGTTGAAGAAACGGTAATACAGCGGGAAGAGCAGATACAGAAGAACGATCGCAAAATAGAACCACAGATAGGTGTTCAATCTACCGATCAGAAAGTAGTAGCCGGTTACCGCTTTGATGCCGTCCGGAAGATCCTCGCTCAACAGCAGGAAAACGACCCCGGTAATGAGTGCGGGAACGAGGATGCGCTTCATACGCCTGAGAATGAACTCGTGATAGGAGGAACAATGCTTCCAGGAGTTGACCAGACCCATGCCCGAAAGGAACAGAAAGATATCCACGCCGATATCGCCGAAATGGACGATCGCGTATTCGATCTCGAACAGGCCGGGAGTGCTGGAAAAAACAGGTTTCCAGCCGTGGAAGAGATAGATCAGCAGCGCCGCAAAACCGGACAGCGCTCTGCGGTTTGATTGAATGGACTGACGTAGTTGCGACATCAGCCTCATTATATTATATTTTTGACAAATATCATACGTGAAGGTAATCTAAAAGAGTGATCATGAAAAACAAGAAAATAAAGTACGATATCGCATACAGCCTGCTGTTTCTGGTAACCTGTCTGGCTGTTTTCAGTTATTTCTACCTCGATGGCAAGACTTTCATTTCCCATGGAGACGGCATCCGTCAGCACTACAAAGTGCTGCTGTACTATTCATCGTATCTGAAAGATATTTTTCATAATCTATGGACGCAGCGCAGACTGATCATTCCGCAATGGGATTTCCATATCGGAGAGGGATCGGATATCCTGGCTTCGCTGCACTATTATGCGGTAGGCGATCCGTTCGCTTTCTTTTCCTGCCTGGTTCCGCAGAGATACATCTATGCCTACTATGATTTCATGGTGCTCATCAAGATGTATCTGGCCGGTCTGGCATTCGTGCATCTTTGCCTCTATACCGGGAAAAACAATCTTTATGCTGTCCTTTCCGGCAGCATGATCTATGTGTTCTGCTACTGGGTGATGCTGAATGCTTCGAAACACATCTTTTTCCTGACGCCGATGCTGTATCTGCCGCTGATCATTCTGGGTGTGGAAAAGATTATCAGAGAAGACAAGCCGATGCCGTTTCTGTGGAGCGTCTTCTTCTGCTGCGTAAGCCAGTTCTACTTCTTCTACATGGTTGTGCTGCTGACTGTCTTCTATGCGGCAATCAGAGCGCTGGCTTTATATAAGCTGGATCTGAAAAAGATCCTGATCCTTGCGGGTAAACTGCTTGTTCCTGCGCTTCTGGCAGTAGGCATGGCAGCGGCGATCGTACTGCCGATGCTGGAGGTCATGCTGAACAACGGACGGATCGGAGTCGACTATGCGCTGCATCCGTTCTATGAGCTTTTCTATTACGAAAGACTGTTCACGGTACTGCTGGCAGATGATTATCCTGACTGGCTCTGCATGGGTTTTGCTGCGCCGGTGATCCTTTCTCTGATCCTGACATATAAACATATCCGTCGGAATCCTTTCTTGGCTGCGATCAATACTGCCGTCATCATCTTCCTGGCCTTTCCGATCTTCGGCAAGATCTTCAATGGCATGGGTTATGTCGTCAACCGCTGGAGTTTCGCCCTGGCGCTGACGGCGGCATATACGTTCGTCTTTGAATATGAAAGCTTCGAGGGAGAACGGAAGTTCCTGCTGTTTGCCGTACCGCTGTTCATGATGGGAGGGATGGTCTCTGCCTGGTCGAGACAGCTCAGGGTCATCGTACCTTGCATATTCGGCCTGCTGTATCTGGGCAGCCTGTTCATTCCTTGGAAGCATAAAGATAAGCTGCTGCTGGCATTGATCCTATTCAATATCTGTTTCAATGCCGATAATATCTATTCTAACCGCGGAAGCGACAAACGGGCCGCAACCGCTATGAGCGTCGCACAGGCGCGGGAAGCCGTCACATCGAACGAAGCCTACGAACTGAATCAGTTTCTGAAGGAAAACGGGATCAATGGGTGTATCAAGTATTCCGGCAGCGATCTGACTGACAATGTATCGATGCTGAACGGGCTGTCAAGCACCAACTACTACTTCTCGCTGGCCAATTCCTATATCGCTTCGATGCGTGCCAAGTTAGGGATCACGGAGTATTCCATGTACCGCTTCTATAGCTTGGATCAGCGTGCGACGCTGCTGCGTCTTGGCAATGTCCGTTATTATCTTACTCCGGAAAAATACGGCGGATTGCTTCCGTTCGGTTACGAATATGTGAAAACTGTGAATGGCTATGATCTTTATGAAGACGGCTATGCGCTGCCTCTTGGCTACACCTATGAAAAGGCTATCTCTTATGAAACATGGGATGACTTGGATCCGGTACTGAAAGAAGAGGCTATGATGCAGGCGATCGTCATCGAAAACGGAGAAGACGAGACAGACCTGCCTTGTACGGATCTGCCGTACACGATCGATTGCGGCGAAGGCGTAGAAGCCGTTCCGGAAGGTTTCATAACTGCGAATGATGGAGCCGTCATCAGTCTGAAATTCAGCGGCAAAGCAAACTGCGACTATTATCTTTCTATCGGCGGTCTGAACTATTGGGATGGCAGGAACTATTTCGATGAGACCCTGGCGGATGTGGAAATCGATGTCTCGGCAAATGCCGTTTCCCGAACCATCGAGTATCATACCAGCGAATATGAATTCTACAACGGCCGTCACGAGTATGTCGCTTACCTGGGGTTTCATGAAGAGGCGCTCAATGAATTGAGCATGACGCTGTCGAATGCCGGGAATTACAGCTACGGCAGTCTTTCCGTGATCTGTGTGGACCGCGCGGAGGATGCTTCGAGGTGGAATGAACTTGCCAAAGAGAGTCCCGAGACGATCGTTTATGGAACGGATGAGATCGACTGCAGGATCACCGTCAGCAAAGAGAAATATATGCTGCTGAGCGTTCCATACGCCAAAGGATGGAAGGCTTATGTGGATGGAAAAGAAACGGAGGTCCTGAGAGCCAATGAGTGCTATATGGCTATAAGGCTGGACAAAGGAACTCACGAAGTAAAACTGACTTATGAAACGCCTTATCTGAAGATCGGCACGATCATCAGTGCAGTATCGTTCCTGGCAGTGATCGTTTATATGATGAAGTGTCACAAAAACGCTGGTTGAACGACATGGAAGCAATTCGGAAACGAATAGAAACAAGGAACACAGCATGATTCATAATGTATTGCAACTATTAGAGAAAAACGCGGTCAGTCATCCGGACAAGATCGCTTTACGTGATGAAAACGATTGTCTGACTTACCGGCAGTATCAGGAATATGCCAGATCGATCGGAACTTTTATCGTCTGCCGATGCGCATGCAGGAACCGTCCTGTCGCCGTGTTTATCGATCGGACGCTTCGTTCCGTCCTGTCTTTTCTGGGGATCGTTTATAGCGGGAATTTTTATGTTCCGATTGATCCGACGATGCCGAAAGACCGGATCGACCGGATCTTTCATACGCTGGAACCGGCGTTGATCATTTCTTGTGTGACAGATCCTTTGGCAGAAGCGTATGGCGCCGTTCCCTATGAGGATATGCTGAAGAGGGAAGCGGACGAAACCTTGCTGAAACGGATCAGAGAGGATTCTTGCGATGTGGATCCGCTTTATGCCCTGTTCACATCAGGATCTACCGGTATCCCGAAAGGGGTCCTGATCAGCCACCGCTCGGTATTGGATCTGACAGCGGCATTTCAAGACGCTTTTTCCTTCACAGAAAACAGTGTTTTCGGTAATCAGGCTCCTTTTGATTTCGACGTCAGTGTCAAAGATATCTACAATGCGTTAAACTGCGGAGGAACGGTTCAGATCATTCCTAAAAAGTATTTTAAAATGCCGAAACTGTTGATCGGTTTCCTGAGAGACAGATCGGTGTCGACGATCATCTGGGCTGTCTCGGCGTTAAGGATCGTTGCCGATTTCAAGACGCTCGATGATGAAGAACCGCTGGCTCTGGAGAATGTCATGTTTTCCGGCGAAGTCATGCCTGTAAGAACATTGAACTACTGGATGGACCATCTTCCGGATGCCAGATATGTCAATCTGTATGGACCCACCGAAATCACATGCAACTGCACCTATCATGTGATCGATCGAAGATACAGCAATGACGAAATGCTTCCGATCGGGAAAGCATTCCGTAACAGCAGGGTATTTCTGCTTGATGAAGAGGCGAGAAGGATCGCCGATCATGACCGGATCGGCGAAATCTGCGTTTCAGGAAGCTGTCTGGCGCTGGGCTACTGGAATGACCCCGCAGCTACGGCGAAGGCTTTTGTCGATGATCCGCTTGTTTCGGAATATCCGCTGAGGATCTATAAGACGGGCGATCTGGGCTATTATAACGATAAAAACGAACTCGTATTCGTTTCAAGAAAAGACAGCCAGATCAAGCATATGGGCCACAGGATCGAGCTTGGCGAGATCGAGGTCGCTTTGAATTCGCTTGATCTGATCACGATCGCCTGCTGTATTTATGACGACATTCACGAAAAGATCGTCTGTTTCTATGAATCGGAAAATACAGAGATGGACAGACAGATCGCTTTGGCGATGATGAAAAAACTTCCCAAATATATGTGCCCGAACGTCTATATCCGCTATGACCGCTTGCCTATGAACAAGAACGGTAAGATCGATCGGGTCAGATTAAAAGAAAGCCTCAATCAGGAATAAAATAAAACAAAGAGACCGCCGTTCCATGGGATTCCGGAAGTCTGTCCATTTGCTTAAATATTAATAGAACGATATAATTACTATTATTAATGCACATAATGTCATTTCGCAAAAGAAGAGCCACTGTATAAAAGAAACTGTTTTATCTTCGGTTTGAATCGCTGTTCTTTCCGCGAAACCGTTCACGCAGGATGTGAAATGCAAGACTCTGCCGGAATCGGCAGACGATCAAAAAGATGCAGGAAAGGATGTGTTATGGATCAACTGATAGAAATCATGAGCGGAATCAGACCGGACATCGACTTTACGACAGCAACCGCTCTGATCGATGATGACCTGCTGGATTCGTTCGATATCATCGCCATCGTAGGTGAAGTGAATTATAAATTCGACGTTGAAATCAATGTAAACGACTTATTACCGGAAAACTTCAATTCCGCAGGCGCATTATATGAACTGATCAAGAAACTGCAAGAAGAAGACTGACGATGCCGGTTGCTTCTTTTCTCTTTCTTTTGTTTGTTTCTTCAGTCATCTTCGTTTATTATATCGTACCGGTAAAATACAGATGGCTCGTCATATTAGCTGCTAATATCTTTTTTTATTGCTCGTATGGCGTAAAGTATCTCGTTTATCTGATCATCAGCAGCCTGACTGCCTTTTTTGCTGCGCTTCTTTTACGGAAGGCATCAGATGAGTATACGAACGATGCTGCTACAGCCGACAAGGGACAGAAGAAACAACTCAAAGAAAAACTGAAGAAGAAGAAAAAAAGGATCTGTCTGGCGGCACTGGCTATCGTTTTAGGAATATGGATCATTTTAAAATATACGAATTTTTTCCTTGCGAATATCAATGTCTTTTTATCTGAACCTCTGCCTTTAGCCGAGTGGGTCATGCCTCTGGGCATTTCTTTTTATACTCTTGTTCTGGCGGGGTATCTGATAGATGTCTATCGGGACAAGTACGAAGCGGAAACGAACTACTTGCGTTTCTTCTGCTTCGTTTCTTATTTTCCTCATATCATTCAGGGGCCTTTCAGCCGTTACGATGATCTGGGGAGTCAGCTGAAACAGGAACATTCATTTTCTTATGACCGCATGGAAAAAGGAGCCAGGCGCATTCTTTGGGGTTTTTTCAAAAAACTGGTCGTTGCCGATAAACTGGCGATCGTGATCCATGCGATCCGGACATCCTATTCAGATCATCCGGCATCCTATCTGCTTTTTGCGATCCTGATGTATTCGTTTCAGATCTATGCGGATTTTTCGGGATATATGGATATCATGGGAGGGATCAGCCAGATTCTGGGAATCACGCTTGCCGAGAATTTCAGGCAGCCGTATCTGGCCAAAACGGTCGATGAATTCTGGCGTCGCTGGCACATCACTTTGGGAGAATGGTTCAGAGATTATGTGTTTTATCCTTTATCCATGAGTCCTCTGGCATATAAGATAGGCAGCTTCGCAAGAAAACGCTGGGGCATAAAAATCGCAAAACTGTTGCAGAGCTATCTGGCTTTGTTCTTTGTCTGGACGGCAACGGGATTGTGGCACGAAGCGAACTGGAAGCATGTGCTGTGGGGCTATCTGAACATGTTGGTGATCGCGGTTGCGATGCAGTTCGCTGACTTTAATCAGAACCTGAAGCAGCGTATGCATATCAATGAAGAAGCTGCGTACTGGAAGGTGTTCTGCGTGGCCAGGACGTTCTTGCTGGTTTCGATATTGCGAGTGATTTCTACTTCCGATAGCATCGCGACCGCATTTTCTTATTTCGGATATCTGTTGAACGGCGGCCTGTTTGTTCCGGCTGACTTTTCACTGCTGTTTGGTGAGATCGCTGTGAGCGAAACGATTGCGGTGATCCTGGGTGTTGCAGCGATCATTATCGTGGATATCCTGAACGAAACGGAACGCTGGCAAAGCATCAAAGAGAAATGCCCGCTGGTGATCCGCTGCGGCATCCTGACGGTGCTGATCCTATCGGTCATCTTGTTTGGCGGCGGAGAGAATGATCTGCTGGGAGGTTTCATGTATGCCCGGTTCTAAACTGTTACTAAAGAGGGTCATTTCGCTGCTGCTGGTCGTACTGATGACGGCCGGGATGTCTTTTGTTCTGGGAAAGGCTTTGACTCCGGTCACTTTTGCCGATTATTACAATCACGAGATGAAGGCGATCGAGGATTCGGGAGCGGAGATCGATCTCCTGTTTGTGGGAGCTTCCAGATTCTACAGCAGTCTGGATGCGCGCATCCTTGAAGAAGAGCTCGGCCTGGATCATGTCGTGATCGCATCCACTCCTTCCCAATCGGTCAACGGCTCCTATTATATGATGAAAGATATGATCGAAAGGATGAAACCCAAAAAGATCGTTCTTGGTGTGACATGCGACCAGCTGATTGAGGAAGACAGGGTTCAGGGGATGCTGCTGGTGATCGACCGTTTATCGTTAAGAAACAAACTGGAAATGTACCGTCACTGCTTTTATGGAAAAGATCTGTTGTACATGCTGAATATCTACCGCTACCGCGACAATCTTGATGATATTTTCAAGATCCGCGATCAGAAGAAAGCGATGATCGCAAACAGCTGGATACAGGAAGACGACGGAGACGAATACTACTGCTACAAAGGCTTTATCTACCGTTACGGATCTGTCGAGACCGGAAACATGCCGATGTATTTTAAAAGTTCTTTCTCGGAGGATGCGATTCTGGATAAGAATCTCGACTATCTGAAACGATGCATCCGATTGTGCAAGGACAACGGTATCGAACTGGAACTGCTGACCGCTCCGACTTCGGTCATGCGTATGTACTATGTCGATCATTACGATGATGCAGTCAGATATTACCAGAAACTGGCGGACGAAAACGGTCTGATCTATCACAACCTGAATTATCTGGTGGACCGGGAAACATTCCTGCCGGATGAGATGATGCGTGACTACAATCATACCAATGGCGAAGGTGCTGAAATCATCAGCAGGCTTTATGCCGAGATTATGAAGAAAGAAGCGGCAGGAGAAGATGTGTCCGGATATTTTTATCCGACTTATGAAGACTTCTGTGCCAGCGTAAAACGAATCGTGTCTGTCGATGCCGAGGTCGAGAAAGAGGATGACGTCTATCATCTGGCGTTGCGTAGTCTGCATAACCCTGAGGTCGAGGTCCTTTATCAGATCGAAACAGAGGATGGAAAAGTGCTGGTCCCTTGGACGGAAGAAACCGAGCATGTACTGACAAAGGGTTTGGGCGAGATCAAAGTCATCGCCAGGAGTGTGGACGATGACATCGGCCGGGCGTATCAGTTTTACAATATAGGTGATTAAAAAACGGATATGGAGAAGTTGCAGCTGGATATCAGGGATACCGAAAAACCGATCGTCGAACGGATCTTTGAACATGCCGATCGGGACCCGGAATCTCCTGCCGTCATTTGCAACGATGAGATCGTCAGCTATGCCGGACTGAAAGAAATGATCCTGAATGCTTATGCGTGTCTGAAAGAAAAAGGCATCGGTAAGAGCGACAAAGTTCTTGTTCAAGCCATTCATGATAAATACTGTGTCGCCAGCTACTATGCGATTCATCTGCTGAATGCGGTAATGGTTCCGTTCGAAAAGAAAGCCCCGCAGGAACGGGTGCAGGAGATCGCCGGTCTTACCGATGCGAAACTGATTGTTTCCGAGAACGCTTTTGAAGGGAACATCTGCAGCTATGACGAGATCAGCACCCATGTCTATGATGAAACGAATCTCTGGGACGGACAGTACCCGAGTCTTGATTCCGATTGTGAAATGATCTTTACCACCGGTACGACCGGAAAATCAAAAGCGGTTCCGATCACCCATCGCAATATGTCCTGGTATGCCTATGCCATTGCCAAGGCGGTGGAGATGAAGAAAGGAAACCGTTTCTTTATTACGACGCCGTTAAATCATGCCAGCGGTTTGCGGAGAACGCATCTTTCTTTAGCGAATGGTTGTACAGTCATCTATCTGAGCGGTATGATGAATCTTGGGAAGTATTTCGCATATCTCGAGAACTATCATGCGACATCTCTGTATCTGCCGCCCGTTACCATCCGGGTCATGATCGGTTCCGCAAAGGAGGAACTGATGAAGTTTCGGAATCAGATCGATTTCGTTTACTCCAGCTCTTCCCCGATTCCTTCCGGAGACTGCGAGATTTTAAAGGAGATCTTGCCTGAAACCCGGCTCTATAATGCCTATGAAGCCTCGGAAACTCCGGGTGTCAGCCTGTATGATTTCAATATCGGTCATTTCCGTAAAGGCTGCATGGGTAAAGCCAATGAAGGCGTTGAACTGGCGATTCTGAAGGAAGACGGAGAAATCACGAAAGAGTCCGATGTGCAGGGGCAGATCTGCATCAAGAGCCCGATGAATATGCGCGGCTACTATAAGGCGGAAGAGATCAGCGCTTCCGTCTTCAAGGAAGGCTGGTTCGTTTCCAGCGACCTGGGACATTTCGATGAAGAGGGTAATATATATTATGATGGCAGAAAAGGCGACGTGATCAATCTTTCCGGCTATAAGGTCGCACCGACCGAGGTCGAAGAAGTTGCGCTGCTGGATGAAACGATCAAAGAGTGTATCTGCATCGAATCCGTAAACAAGCTCGGCATGCCCGTATTGAAACTGCTGGTGGTTCCCAGGAACGAAGAATTCGATCCCAAGGCATTGACGAAGCTGATCGCATCCAAACTGGAACCAAACAAGGTCCCGAAGCTGATTGAAACGATCGAAGAAGTCCGCAGGACTTTCAATGGCAAGATCGATCGCAAGTATTACCGCAAACAGGAGAATTAAGATGTATTCGATTATTGGCGCTAATGGTTATCTGGGCAGTTATGTACAGAAGATCATCCTCGAGGATACCGGCGAGGATCTTCTTTGTGCGGATCTGAATATCGAAGAAGACTCCGAGAGGGTCAGATGGTACCGGTGCGATATCACGGATCCGGAGGCAGTCGATGAACTGCTGAGGGTCCTGAGCAGATACGAGAACCTCAAGATCGTCTATCTGGCTGCCTACCACAACCCGGACCTGGTGGAGAAGAACAGGGAACTTGCCTGGAAGGTCAATGTGACCTCGTTGCGTTATTTCATCGAACACTGTCGATTCGCAAAGGATATCTACTATGTCTCTACGGATAGCGTCTATGGGGAAAGCGTAGACAGGTATCATTTCAGGGAAGGGGATCCTTTGAATCCGGTCAACTTCTATGGCGAGAATAAAGTCGCTGCCGAAAGGATCATGCTGGAGAACGGCAGACATGTCGTCCGTTTTCCGTTTCTGATCTCGCCAAGTCTGGCGAAGAAACCGCATTTCTATGACCAGATCGTGAATGCGTTACGAAACGGCGAAGAATTCGAGATGTATGCGGATTCCTACCGTTCTTCGCTGTCATTCGAGAATGTCGCAAGACTGCTTATCGCATTGATCGAACATGGCAATACCGAGCCGATCGTCAATGTCTGCGGCGATCGGGATCTTTCGAAATACGATGTCGGAAAGCTCATCGCGTTAAGAGAAGGACTGGATCCGGAGCTGATCGTACCGATCACGATGGAAAAGAAAATGGCCGGTTTTGAAACGA
>JAEEGL010154835.1_pt1 | contig 14564 bp, 12 predicted proteins | sample 9134231 | NCBI WGS metagenome assembly JAEEGL01 (sample SAMN16246548, study PRJNA631951) | gut metagenome | biome: gut microbiome; feature: rumen; material: fiber-attached | host: Bos | place: Iran: Karaj | collected 2018-10
CAATTATGTTATCTCAATTCTATAACTATCATCTCTTCTTTTACATGTCTATATTCGTTTGTTCTCCGCATAGTATTTAATAGTTTTTGCTCTTTTGTTATATATATAATTATATTCTGAACTTTCATATTCTTCATCATCAAGAGAACTTTCTATTATTGAATTGTTTTTTCCAAATATTAATGAATTTTTTATTGGATGATACTTTCTACAATACTCTCCTTGTACAGGGAAATCATCACTAACTATTGAATAATAATTTTTACTTATATAATTCCCTACTAATAAAGATATTATTAATATTGAGACTATAATTATTTGTTTTTTATGTGTTTTTATTAGTGTTATTCCGTTTTTTATATCTGATATAATTGTTCTATTATTTCTTAAGTCATAGAAACATAAATATAAACATATACACTCTACTAAAGCTAAGTTTGGTACTATTAGTAATTGCATTAATACTTCATCTTTTAATATATTTATTCTTGTAAAATATGTGGTTAAAACTACTATGATTAATGGTATTATTATTGCTAAATATCCTGATATTTTTACTGTTTTATTCTCTTGGTTATTAATACGTTTAAAGATACCTTTACAAAGAAAATAATATGGAACTATAGTTAATGTACCTAATATTATTATTAAATATGGTGTCATTCCTAGAAATGCACCTAAGAAAGCAAGAGCTAGTAATATTGTTTTAATATACTCTAATATGGTCATTAAATACCTCCTTATATAAATAAAAAATAATATTACTATTATTTTTTATTTAAATTTAAGAATAAATTATACTGTAGTTTCTTTGTTATTAATTCAAATTCTCCTATGTTTTCTGTTATGAGTGTGTTGAAACCTAACTTTGATTCATTTAATGCTTTATATTTATTATTAGGACTGAAATCACCAGAGACAGCATTTAAATTAATATATTTTATTTCTTCTTTGTTATATTTTTCTATCATTTTCCATTTTAAGAAATATCCAGCATATAAATTTTTATATTTTTCATTTATTCCTTCAGTTATAATATATGCAGCATTATCATACTTTAATACTAATGCTCCAGCTACTGGGATACCATTAGGATATTCTTTTAATAGATTAGTTGATTGAATCATATTGTTTTTATATATTTGTTTTTGTGTATCTGATTTCATCTTTTTACTGATATATTCATTTTTAACTTTTTGACTTAAAGATGGATCTTGAATGATCTCAGCTAAATCATTATTTGTTTCAACCTCTTTTTCATATGCTCTTCTACTATTAATTATATATATTTCTGTATTTACATTTACATAGAATACTTCTATGTTTTGTTCAAATTCTTTTATAAATTCTTGAAAATAAGAAATAGGTTTTCTTTCTTTCTTTTTAACAAATTCATATAATGGTTTAATATCCTTTTTTTCACTTTTTTCTAATTCTAATCCTGCTGAAGATGCTTTTCTTATTTTACTTCTTGTTCTTTTATCGAAGTGATTAAATATTTCTCTAATATCAGAATTTAATGTTATTATTCCTTCCCATCTTGATTTTTGACTTTGATTTTCCATATATTTTGTTTTTCCTTTATATGAGAAACCTGCTCTTTTTATATTTTCTAATATTTTTTCAGCATCATGATTAATATTTACTATTTCACCATCTTTATTTCTTATAGTCAAAGTAATATTAGGATTGATTAAGAAGTACATATATTTCTTTTTAGCTAAATCTCTTTTTAATGTATCAGCTAATTCTTTTACTGATGCTGCATCTTCATAATCAAATAATAAACCTCTAGGAGTATAACCTATCTTATTACCCATAAAGACATCTTTAAACATTACTAAAGAAGCTCCAATTAGATTTTCATAATCATCTACTATACCAATATATTCTATACTAAAGTTGAAGTGTTTAATAAAATCTCCATAAGTAGAGGATTGAAAATAATTTTTATTTGGGTCTTTATTTGCATAATTATCAAATTGTTCTTTAGTTATAGTTATTACCTTCATCGTATACTCCTTACTATGTAATTATAACATAATTTGTTGTTTTCTTTCAATATACAAAGAATAGTTTTTATTGTATAATAATGTTGGTGATATTATGTTCGAAAACAAAAAAATATTAGTATTAGGATTTGCGAGAAGTGGATATGATTGTGCTAAATATTTAATTAATTATAATAATATAGTTATTGTTAACGATGGTGGAAATGAAGAAAAGCATGATAAAGATAAAGTAAATGAATTAAAAGAAAAAGGCGTTCAATTTATTTTTGGTTCTCATCCTGATGATTTACTTGATGATAGTTTTGATTATTTAATTAAAAATCCTGGAGTACCAATTGATCATAAATATGTATTAAAAGCTAGAGAATTAGGTGTTGAGGTTATGAATGAAGCTGAAATGAGTTATAGATTATTACCTAAAGATGTTACTTTAATTGGTATTACTGGTACTAATGGTAAGACTACAACTACTTCTTTAACTTATGAAATTATGCGTGAAGCATTTGGAGATAGAGTACATTTATGCGGAAATATTGGTTATCCAATTAGTGGTATATTAAACAAACTAAAAAAAGATGATATTATTGTGATGGAAGTTAGTTGTCAGCAAGGAGAAAACTTTACTAAATTTAAACCTCATGTTGGAGTTATTACTAATTTTTCTGTAGCTCATGTTGATTTTTTAAAGACTTATGAACATTATAAAGAAGTTAAAGCAAGAATGTTTTATAATCAAAATGAAGATGATATAGCAATTCTTAATAATGATAATCAAGAAGTATTAACTGAAGTGAAAGATATTAAATCTAAAAAGAAATACTTTTCTAGTAAAGAAGAAATTGATGGTTGTTATATAAAAGATAAGGCAATTTATTACTATGAAGATAAAATAATTGATATTGATAATATTAAAATTAAAGGTGTTCATAATGTTGAGAATAGTATGGCTGCGATTATGGTAGCTAAAGAATTTGATGTATCTAATGAATTAATAGAGAAAGTAATAAGTAGTTTTAAAGGGGTAGAACATAGATTAGAATATGTTGATACTGTTTTAAATAGAGAATTCTATAATGATACAGAATCTACTAATATCAAATGTGCTCAAATAGCTTTATCTTCATTTGATAAAGATACATATTTAATACTTGGAGGATTAGAGAGAAATCAAAATTTTGATGATTTAATTCCTTTTATGAGTCATGTTAAAGGTATCTTAGGTATAGGACAATGTAGAGAAAGAGTTAAAGAGTTTGGAGAAAGACTTAATATACCTACTATCATTTATGAAAGATTATCTGAAGGATTTGATGAATTAGTTAAAATGAGTAGTGATAATTCAGTTATTTTACTTAGTCCAGCTTCAGCTTCATGGGATCAATATAAAGAGTGTGAGATTAGAGGAGCAGAGTTTAAAGATTTAGTTAAAAAATTAAAAAAAGAGAATTGAATAATTAGATAGTTTATGTTATAATAAATATCGTTATTCGGAGGGTTGTTTATGAAAGTTGCATTATTGATTATTTCTATATTATTAATAATATTAGTATTATTACAAAGCGGAAGTGCTGAAAGAACTTCTGGAATCTTTTCTGGAGATACTTCATCTTTATTTGTTAATAGAAAAGAGAGAGGTTCTGAATTATTTATGACTCGTTTTACTTTCGTTTTAGGAATTGCATTTTTTCTAATATCTTTAATTGCAATGTTTGTGTAGGACTTTAAAAGTCCTTTTTCTTTTGATATAATAAGAGTGGTGATAATATGAAGGATGATATAGTAAATATTTTGAAAAATAGTGATAAAGCATTAGATGTATATGAATTATTACATTCTTTATATGGTGATGATAATTCTAAGTTAGAAGAATTAATTAAAGAATTACATGAATTAGAAGAGGATACTACTATTTATCATACTAAGAAGGATAAATATATGTTAATAGAAGATTCTCATTTAAAAAAAGGAGTATTAAGAGTTAATAAAAAGGGTTTTGGTTTTGTTGAAGTAGATAATCTAGAAGAAGATGTATTTATAGATGCTTTAAATATGAATGGAGCCATTCATGATGATGTAGTATTGGTCGAAATAACTAGTAAAATGAATATAGATAGACTAGAAGGAAGAATACTTAAAATATTAGAGAGAAAAACAGATCAATATATTGGTGAAATTAATTTTAAAGATGATATTGGATATATTACTTTAGATGATAATAAGATTAATTTAGAAATTATTATTCATAAAGAGAATAGTTTAAATAGTGTTGATGGACATAAAGTTGTAGTTGAATTAGATAAAAAGATTAATAATAATAAATATGAAGGTAAAGTAGTTAAAATTATTGGTCATAAACATGATCCAGGTATTGATATTTTGTCTATTATTTATAAATATAAGTTTGATATAGAATTTCCTGTTGAAGTACAAGAAGAAGTTAGTAAAATGCCAATGGAAGTTCTTCCTAAAGATAGGGAAGGTAGAAAAGATTTAACTAATGAAATAATCTTTACTATCGATGGTGATGATACTAGAGATATTGATGATGCGATTAGTATAGAAAAGATGAATAATGGTCATTATAAACTAGGGGTTCATATAGCTGATGTATCTTATTATGTTAAAGAGGATTCTCCTTTAGATAAAGAAGCCTATAATAGAGGAACTAGTGTTTATTTAGTAGATAGAGTTATTCCTATGTTACCTCATGAATTATCGAATGGGATTTGTTCATTAAATCCTGGTGTTGAAAGATTAGCTGTCAGTTGCGTTATGGAATTTGATGGGGTAGGAAAACAATTAGATTATGAGATATTTCCTAGTATAATTAAATCAAGAAAACAAATGACTTATAAGAAAGTAAATGATATTTTAGAAAGAGATATTGTTGCGGATGATTATAAAGAATATGAAAAAGATTTAAGACTAATGAATGAGCTAGCTCATATTCTGAGAAAGATGAAAGAAAAACGTGGTTATGTTGATTTTGGAGTAAATGAAGCAAAAATATTAGTAGATGATGAAGGAAAACCAGTTGATGTTCAATTACGTTATCAAGGAGAGGGAGAAAAATTAATTGAAGACTTTATGATAGCTGCGAATGAATGTGTAGCTAATCATATTTATTTCATGAATTTACCATTTATATATCGTGTTCATGAAGTGCCTAAACCTGAGAAATTAAAAGATTTCTTAAAGTTTGTTTCTTCTTTAGGATATAATGTTACTGCAGATTTAAAGGATACTAAACCTACTGTTATTCAAGATATATTAAAACAATTAGAAGGAAAACCTGAATATAAAATATTATCTTCATTATTACTTAGATGTATGCAAAAAGCTGTTTATAGAGCAGAAAACTTAGGACACTATGCCTTAGGAAGTTCATGTTATACACATTTTACTTCTCCAATTAGAAGATATCCTGATACAACGGTACATAGGTTATTACATTGCTACTTATTTGATCATAATATTGATAATAATATAATTAGAAAATGGGAATCTAAACTTATACCAATAGCTGATCAAACTAGTGAAAGAGAGCGAGCATCTGTCAACTGTGAAAGAGAAGTTGATGATATGAAGATGGCCGAGTATATGGAATCTCATATTGGTGAAGAATTTGATGGTATGATCTCTTCTATAACTAATTTTGGTATGTTTGTAGAATTAGATAATCTAATTGAAGGGTTAGTTCCAATTAAAGATTTAAAAGGTTATTATCATTTTGATGAAGAACATATGTGTTTAATAGAAGAAAAATCTCACAAGAAATATACAATAGGTGAAAGTGTAAGAGTTAAGGTAGTTAGATCTTCCAAAGAAGATAGAACAATAGATTTTGAAATAGTAAAGGAATATAAAGATGAGTAAGAAAAGAAAGAGAAGAAGATTAAAAAAGAAGCCAGTTATTATCCTATTATTAATAGTATTAATATGCGGTGGTTTGTTTGGATATAAGAAGTTATCTAATAAACCTAAAAAGGAAGAGAAAAAAGTTGAAAAGAAAGAACCTGTTAAAAAAGAACAGGATTATGAATTTAGTATAGTAATGGTTGGTGATGCATTAATTCATTATGGATTATATGCTGATGCAAGACAAAGTGATGGTTCATATGATTTTAAACCTATGCTTTCTAATTTAAAGCCAATTATTTCTAAATATGATTTAGCTTATTATAATCAAGAAACTATATTAGGTGGTACAAAGATGGGTCTTTCTTCTTATCCTATGTTTAATTCACCTCAGGAAGTAGGAGATGCTTTCATTGATTGTGGATTTGATTTGGTATCTTTAGCTACTAATCATACTATGGATAAGGGAGAAGCAGGTGTTCTAGCATCTGTTGAGTATTGGAAAAAGCATCCTGATATAATAACTAGTGGTCAATGGTCTTCTCAAGAAGAAAGAGATGATATAAAAGTATATGAAAAGAATAATATAAAATATGCATTTATTTCATATACTATGTGGAATAATGGATTACCTACTCCACAAGGAAAATCTTATTTAAATAATGAATATTCTCAAGAAAAAGCTAAAGCTGATATTGAAAAAATAAGAGATAAAGTAGATGTTGTGATGGTTGCGATGCATTGGGGTACTGAATACTCTTTAGGTTATGATAATGATCAAGAAAGAGAAGCTAAATATTTATCTGATTTAGGAGTAGACATAATTATTGGTGCACATCCACATGTTGTTGAACCTGTTCAATATTTAAATGATGGAAAAACTCTTGTTATATACTCGTTAGGTAATGTTATTAGTGACCAAGATGGAACTGAAAGGTTAACTGGTTTAATAATGGAAGCTAAAGTTAAAAAACATATTGATAAAGATGATAATGTAACAGTTAGTGTAGTTGAACCTAGAGCAGAACTTGTATATACATATGCTAATCGTCATACTGGTGGTTATAATAAATCATTTAAACTATATACATATCCTCAATTAAATGATAAACTATTACCTGATTACAAATCTTATTATGATAAGTATAAGAAAATAGTATCTTATGTTTATCCGGATTTACCATGGGGATTATCAGGAGCGTGATAGTATGGAAATTCTTAATAGAAGAGCAAAACATGACTATTATATAGATGAAGTATTAGAAACTGGTATAGTATTAACTGGTACTGAAATTAAATCTATAAGAAAAGGTTCTGCTAATATTAAGGATAGTTATGCAATAATTAGAAATAACGAAGTTATATTATTAAATATGTATGTTGCTGAATATAAAGAAGGTAATATATTTAATCATAAAGAAACTCGTGATAGAAAATTATTATTACATAAAAAAGAAATTAATAAATTAATTAAGTATAAAGAAAAAGGTAATTATACTTTTATACCTTTAAAATTATATTTTAAGAAAAATCTATTAAAAGTAGAGTTAGGTGTTTGTAGAGGTAAAAAAGAATATCAAAAGAAAGAAACTATTAAAGAAAGGGATATTCAAAGAGATATAAGAAAACAAATATCAAAATATTAAAAGAGATTAGATTGAATCTAATCTCTTATTTTTTTATCTAAATAAAATCTTGCTGCAAAACTTATTAATAGTAAGATTATATAAATAATTATATTATCTCCTGTTTTTGGATTTTCTATAGTATTATTTATCTTTGTAGTAGTTTCATTATTAATAGGTTTTGGATTATTACTATTATTATTTTTGTTAGTACTTATAGTAGGAATATTTTTTGGAACATTTGGAGTATTTGCATATTTTGGAGTATAAGCATACAAATGAATTGTATCTATTGAGTCTTCATTTCCTATATATAAGAAATCCACATCATCTTTAAATACTATTTGTATTGTTTCATTTTCTATTGCTTTTCCTATAATATTTCCTCTTGAATCTTTAACTATCCAGAAATTATATTTAAGTGTTTGATTTGGTAAATCTAATACTTCCATAGTATCTCTTTCTTTAGTTATTTCATAACTGAATGTAGAGTACTCTCCTCTTCCTAGATTATCTTCTTTAAAGAAAGAAATATCATCAGTTTTATTTAATAATGTATTATTACTATCAGAATTAACTTTATAGTCACTATTATTAGAATTATTTTGAATTGCTTTTTTTGTTGCAGTTGGGGTGTATTTTAAACTATCTGTTTTATATAAAACATCATTTAAATAGTATTTTGAAGTGTATTTTGTTGACAAGTATATTTTAACAGTACTTCCACCTTTAACATTATCTAATTGACCACCGGTTTCACTCATCCAATTGAAACGTTCGTATAAACCTTCTTCACTATCTCCCTGTTCTGCATGAACACCAACTATATAATAATTGTCTGGACTACTTTCAAATGTATCTGGATCAGTAAGATAATTGCTAGAACTATCATAATTATTAGGTATAAATTTAATATTTAGATCGGCAGCATTATCATTATCATATCTAAAATATAGTTTATCTTGTTTCCATATTTTTCCGTCTCTATATATTTCTACATTAATACTACCTTGATTTTTTTCATGTTCAATTAAGTATTCTTCTGTTTTTCCTTCTTGATTATTTTTCCAGTCGCTTACTCCGATTATAGGTTTTTCTTCACTTGCAATGAATGGTTGTACAACTATATCATATTTTTTAGTAAGTACTGGATATAGATTAACTATATCGTTTTCTTTTCTACAATCACTAAACTTGTATTTTATTGAATATTTATCAATAATTTGATCATTTATTCTCATTGTTCCAGTATTTTCATTATAAACATACAAGTTTTCCCATTCACTTTTTTCAATATATCCTGCTTTTGTAGGATTATCTGTCCATCCTAAAAAATCTTCATCTTCTTCAGTATTATAATAGTAGTCAATATTGTTTTCATATGTTTCCCATGAATGAACGATATTGTTATCTAAATTATGGTATTGATATTTTGTTAATTCATTAAGCGTTTTAATTGTATAATAATCAAATAAAACTCCATCATCTTGATCCCATACAGGAATAAACTCTTTATTTGTTTCATCCCATCCTATAAAGTAATTGCCTTGATTTATTTTATATCTCATTGTTTCATTTTTTTCTATTTCGTCATATATGAGATTTGCTTCTTCGCTATTTTCAGTAAATTCTTGGAAGTATGAAGGGGTAGTAAAATATTCTATAGGATATACATTGTTATTTTGATAATGATATTTTTGGAATATTAAATCTATATATTGGTATGTTGAATCATAATAATCACTGAAAATACCATTATTATTTATATTAATATATTTATCATTTGAAACCATGTGAATGTTTGATGTTCCTGTTCCATAAGAATGATATGAAGTTAAACCAATGGTATAATCATTATCAAAATATAGATAGTCATCAGTTGTAAATTTTTCATCTGTGATATTTACTTTTTTTGTACCCTTTGAGGTTAATATATAATTATTTCCATCATTTGCTTTATAGACTAATTGAAATGCTTCGAATTTTTTATTTTTAGTAGCTGCATGCATTCTTTTAAGACTTTTTACTTTTTTAAATTCTTTTGGAGTAGGATTATTAATCAATGGTTCATCATCACTAAGAATCATTAGATCGTCTCCTGATCTATAATAATAGCCATTATTTACATAAAATTGGTTGGTAGAATTATCAAATTTTAATCCTGTATTTGAACGACCAATTTTAAAGTAATTATTAGGATTGTTAATACTATATGTAAAATATAAAGTACCACCACCTAGGTTCAATATCGTTTCACTACTAAGATATAATGAGTATTTTTTACCTGTTGGTTCATCTAATATATTAGATCTAAGTTTAAAAGAATTATAGTCTTCTCTTTTTGAACAAACAAAAATATAGTTTTCTGTTTTTATTTTCTTTTTATCAATCTTTAATCCGTTAGTTGGATCAGATATTTCTACTGATATTGCTTCTCCAGTTTCACTAGAGCCTAAAGCATACCATTTATCATTAAAAGTATTATGTGCCGCTATAATATAATGTGAGTCTAACTTAACATCTCCGTAATAGTTAATCGGCTTGAAATCTACTTCCTCAGCTTTTGCTATTAAAGGTGTAAACAACATGAACAATAATATTGTTATTATTCTTTTGAATTTTTCCATCATTCCACTCCCTCGCCTCTATTATGATTTAATTGTATTATATAGTATTATTTAAATCAATATTTCCGATATAAGCAAGGCGCAATAAGTGTAAAGAAATTGACACAAATCATAACGTTATTGACAAAAAATTTACTGTAAAACAGTTTTGTTATTTTTTGTTTTTGATTTTTGTTTATAGTCCAGGAAGGAATTATATTAGGTATATTATGAGATAAGAGAAGAAAATATGATAGTGATATAAGAAATCAAGTATCAAAATATTGAAAAGAGTATTGAATATTCTTTTTTTTATGGTATTATATGTGTACGGGTGATTTTATGTTAGGATATATGGCTTTGAAAGCTGATGGTACAGACAAATATGGTGATAAATTTGAGTTAGGAAAAGGTTATCATGTTGATGGTCCTATTGCGGCTAGATTTGGTTCTAAAAGTGATGGTTTTCGTTTTTGTACTAATGTAGCAGAAGTTTTTAGATTTATTGATTCTGAAGATACTAAAGTTGCTGTGGTTGAAGCTACTGGTAAACTAGATAGTTCTAGAGATGAATATAATGATTATGAGATATATGCTTGTAGTGATTTATCTTTAGTAAAATATTTAACTAGAGAAGAAATACTTAATCTTACTATGTTAGAAGGAAGAAGATCTATTGAAAAGTTAGTTAAAACATATAAAGTAAATGAAGAAGAAAGAGATATCTTACTTGATCATGTTAGAGGAGATAATCAAATGATTGGGTATGTTTTATACTATTGCTTTGGTGATACAGATATTTATAATTCTGGAAGAGATAATTTTAAGAAAATAGTTAATGAAGAGTATTCTAAGTTAGATGATAGATTATCTAAAAATAGTAAAACAAAAAAGATGATTTAATCATCTTTTTTTTATTTTGATTTTCCTTTTTTTGTTTCTTTCTCTGCTATAGATATAGCATCATCTATACTTGCCCATGGATCACTATCTCTATAAGAAGATTGTGTTCTATAGTCTTGACTAAGTACTTCCGCTTTCATTCTTTTAGCCATATCTATTATTTCTGAGCATTTTTCTTTTTCTTCAATTAAATGATTTAAAACCCCTTTTGAAAAGTAATATTGACTAGCTAAAGATCTTCCTAGAGTTAACCATGAATGAATATCATCTATATCAACATCTAATGGTTTAGTAACTCCATAATAGAATCCCATATCATCTTCAGCTATACATTGCCAAAAAACTTGGTAAACAGTTCCTTTTTCAGTTTCTTCATAGGCACTTGCACATCCTATTTCAAAGGCTTCATCGAAATACATTACTCTTTTTCCGTTATTATCTACCGTAATACAGTATTGATAACCTTTACTTTCAATCGGTTTTCCTTCTGTTTTTAGAGTTTCCTCAATTTCCTCTCGCATCTCTTTTCTTCTTATTAAACTGATAATTCCCATATAATCACCTAATTTTATTCTATAATTGTTTTATAAGGGTGTCAATTTTTTTTGTTTGATATCTTAGTTGTATGTAAAATTTTCAATTAAAAAAGATGATTTAATCATCTTTTTCTTCACATTCATTTAATTCATCTTCTAAATCAGATATTCTTTCTTCTAATCTTTCTTTTTCTTCTTCTAAGTCTTCAAATCTATTATTTTCTTCTTGTCTTTCTATTTCTTCTAGGTATTTAGTTCTATTTTCTTTTAATCTTTTAATATTATCTTTTGAAGCATAAACTATAATACTATTAACATCGGTATTTAATGGTACTAATTTTTTATTATTGATTTCTTTGATTACATCTTTAATCATTTTAGTAGGTTCACTGCAATCAGTATATGCATGTAATCTGTTGTTTTCATCAATTGATTCATTTATATCACAATACTTATTTAATGAATATTCTATTTCGATGTTATTAATATTTTTTTCTTTAAACTCTATATCATCATATTCATTTGGTTTGATTATTAAATTATTATTCATTTGATGCTCTTTGATTTCTGTTTTCATTATTGAATCATCATGATCAGTTATTTCAAAATTTAGTGTACCTAATGATATTAATCCACATCCTAAGCCAAATGCTATTATAGATATGATAAATGACCAGATAACTGCCTTTTTATTACTTTTTCTATTAAATACAAAGTTAAATATTAATAATAATAAGATAACTATAATTGTAATAGATGAAGTGAAAGCAAATAATAAACCTATAAAGAATAATCCAGTTTTATAAACTAAGAATGATAATATAAATCCTATTAATAGAGCTACTAACATACCTATCATTTCTATACTAAATAGTAGTAAAAATCCTTTAAACATTATTATTAATAATTTAAATAGACCATTAATAAACTTATATTCACTATGATTTGGATCTCTGATAATTATTTTTTCTTCTTTATTAATTTTTTCTGTTTTAATATTGTCTTTTTCTTCCTTATTATTTTCATCTGGTGTTGTTTCTTTTTCTTCTTCTGTTTTTTCTTTAACATAATAGTTTAGATATCTTGTTTTAAATACATGTATTACTATTATAATAGTAGCTATTGTGAAGAATATGTTTACTATAACACTTAGGATCGTTACTATATAAGAAGATACATTTCTAGGGATAAATTGTAGTATTTCAGTAAAAATGTTATTACAAATTGAACTTAATATAGAAGAAACCATAGCAAGTACAATTATGATTATTAATTGTTCAAATATACATTTTATTCTATTTTTATTAGTCATACTACTAAACATATTAATTGTATCAGTAATAAAATTTAATGTATCATCTATGTAGTTATTAATGCTCTTTTTACTTTCTTTTTCATTATTAATTTCTTTTATATCGTTATGTAGTAAATCATCTATATTAAGATTAAATTTATCACATAAAGCTATTATTTTATCCATTTCTGGATATGCAACACCAGATTCCCATTTAGATATAGCTTGTCTTGAAACACCTAGTTCATCAGCTAATTGTTCTTGTGAAAGATTATTTTCTTTTCTGATTCTTTTTAAATTATCAGCAAATTGATTTTTCATAAATTTTCCTCCTTACACGTTAATTCTATAATTTCTACCGGTTGCATTCCACCAACTTTAGGTTGTTTTTTGTAGAAATTTGGTTGCATTTACATTATTTTATCATATTTTCGTATTTTTTTTCTTGTGTTATATATATTTTTCTTCTTTTTTCTATAATATGATATAATGATGATGAAAGGAATGATCTTATGGAAGATTTTAAAAGAGTTGATGTTTTAACTTATGTTAAAGAGGGAATAGAAAATGGTACTATGGTTCCTAAAATAGCTGAGAAGTTTGCTAGAATTGCTGCTAGACAGGGAACTGTTGGTGAATCTGTAATTTCATGGACTGTAGATTCAGAAGGTAATGAAGTTGAAGAAAAAGTTGACAAAGTTGGATTAGATCCTGAAACAGGAGAACCAGGTTGGATTGTTACAAAAGTAGATGACAATGGTGAGGTTATTATTGATAACAATAATCATCCTAATCAATGGATTATTTCTGATTCTGTTTTCAGAAAAAAATATGAACAAGATTTTACTAATCCAGGCGTGTTTAAACCTAAAGGCGGACCTCAATTATTTGTAAAAATTACAGAAAATATTACATTAAATCAATGGGGTAAAGATGAAAATATTGCTGCTGGAGGTTATATTAATATTACTGATCCTAATGATATGTATGGAATATCTCAAAGGGATTTTGAAGATACTTATAGATTTGTAGAAAAATCTGATTCATTAGAGCATGAAACTTCAGAAAAGAAGTTATAAAAAAACAATTCATATTTGAATTGTTTTTTTATGCTGTTTTTACATCTGATTTTTCTTCTTGTAATTTTTCTTGAGTTGTTATCATTTGTTGTATTTCACTTTCGTATTCTTCAGTCCTATTATCTATTTGATTATCATCTAGCATATCCTGTACTTCTCTTTCAACATTTCTTTCTGGTTTCATTCTATCTGCATTTATCATTTTTTGTGCTTCTTCAATATACTCTGGAATTCTATCTAAAGAAAAATCTTTTTCAAAATATGTTGGATTTGAATAATATAAACTAGTTAATAATTCTTGAATTGAACTGAATGAATAATCATTTCCTGACATAGATCTACTTTTGTTAGTTGAAGCTCCATAAGGGCCATTCATTAAGTGCATTTTTACTCCTAGATTATAAGCTCTCTGAATCATATCACTTACTATACTTCCTCCACCTATAGCAATCATTTCTCCATTTCTTTCTTTTACATGAACTAGTTGGGTATCTGGTAAATCCATCCAGTTTTTAACTTTATGACCATCCATTTCTAGGATAGTTGCATGAGTAATAGTATTTGGTTCAACTTCCATTTGCTCATTTTTTACAGATTCCATTGTTAGGGTACCTAATAATACTATTGGCTTTTCACTTTCTTTATTTCTTC
>JAEEGL015378040.1_pt1 | contig 14564 bp, 12 predicted proteins | sample 9134231 | NCBI WGS metagenome assembly JAEEGL01 (sample SAMN16246548, study PRJNA631951) | gut metagenome | biome: gut microbiome; feature: rumen; material: fiber-attached | host: Bos | place: Iran: Karaj | collected 2018-10
GTGTTAAAAATGATAGTATTGTAATTGATCAAAGTCAATGTAATGGATGTGGATTATGTACTAATGTATGTCCATTTAAGGCTATTGTTAAGGAGGATTAATTATGAATATAATGATTGTTGGTGTAGGTGGACAAGGTACCCTACTTGCAAGTAGAATTTTAGGTAATACAGTAATTAATGAAGGCTATGATGTAAAAGTATCAGAGGTACATGGTATGAGCCAAAGAGGTGGTTCTGTAGTTACTTATGTAAAATATGGAGATAAAGTATATTCACCAATTATTGATAAGGGTGAAGCTGATATTATTTTAGCTTTTGAAAAGCTAGAAGCTTATAGAGCTATGCCTTATTTAAAGAAGGATGGATTAATTATTTGTAACGATCAAGAAATTAACCCAATGCCTGTAATTATAGGTGCAACTACTTATCCAGAAAACATCTTTGAAAAGATGAGTAAAAAGATTAATTTAAAAGTAATAGATGCTTATAAGCTAGCTAAAGAAGCTGGTAACGCAAAAAGTGTTAATGTTGTTTTAATTGGTGTTATGGCTAAATCTACTAATATAAGTTATGACAAGTGGATAGAAGTGATAAAACAAACAGTTAAGCCACAATTTATTGACTCAAATATCAAAGCATTTGACTTAGGTTATAACTTATAGGAGGTTTTTATGGCAATTTATCAAAAAGAATATGAATGTATGAGTCGTGAGGATTTAAAGAAATTACAATCTGAACGACTAGTTAAACAAGTAAAAAGAATGTATGAAAAGGTAGAATTATTTAGAACTAGAATGGATGAGGCTGGATTAAAGCCTGAAGATATTAAAGGTGTAGATGATTTATACAAATTACCTTTCTCATACAAGAAGGATTTAAGAGATTATTATCCATATGGTTTATTTGCGGTACCTATGAAGGATGTAGTTAGAGTACATGCATCTAGTGGAACTACTGGTAAGCAAATAGTTGTAGGATACACTAGAAATGACTTAGATATGTGGAGTGATTGCTTTGCAAGACAATTATATGCTGCAGGCGCAACTGATGAATCATTTGTTCAAGTATCTTATGGATATGGTTTATTCACAGGTGGTTTAGGTGCACATGATGGAGCACAAAAAATTGGTGCTACAGTTATTCCTACTTCAACTGGTAATACTCAAAGACAAATTCAAACTATGATTGATTTTGGTACTACAACTTTATGTTGTACACCAAGCTATGCTTGTTATTTAGGTGAAACTATTGAAGAAATGGGTGTAGTAGATCAACTTAAACTTAAATCAGCTATTTTAGGTGCTGAACCTTGGACAGAAGAAATGAGAAAGACTATTGAATCTAAGCTACATATTAAGGCTTATGATGTATATGGCTTATCAGAAATAATGGGGCCAGGTGTTGCTTATGAATGTGAATGCCAAAAGGGTATGCATGTTAATGAGGATATGTTTATTCCTGAAATAATAGATCCAGATACTTTAGAAGTACTTCCTATTGGTGCTACTGGTGAATTAGTATTCACTACTATTACTAAAGAAGCATTCCCTCTAATTCGTTATAGAACTAGAGATATTGCATCTTTATCATTAGAAAAGTGTTCTTGTGGTAGAACATTCATTAAGATGACTAAGCCACAAGGTAGAAGTGATGATATGTTAATCATCCGTGGTGTAAATGTCTTCCCTAGCCAAATTGAAGAGGTATTACTAAAGGTTGGTGGAGGAATTACTCCTAACTATCAAATTATAGTTGATAGAGTTAATAATAACGATACACTTGATGTATGGGTAGAAATGAATGAAGCAATCTTCACTGATGATGTAAAATCAATTGAAGCTACTCGTAAGAAAATTACTGATGCACTTAGAAGTGTACTTGGTATTGGCGCTACAGTTAAGATGGTTGCTCCAAAGACAATTACAAGATCTGAAGGTAAAGCTAAGCGTGTAATTGATAATAGAAAATTGCATTAAGGAGGGATTTTTATGTTAGTTAAACAAGTAAGTATTTTTGTTGAAAACAAAGAAGGTAGAATTGCTCAAGTATTAAATATTTTAGCAAAAGAAAACATTAATATTAGTGCGCTATCACTAGCTGATACTACTAATTTTGGTATTTTAAGACTAATTGTTGATGATCCTAAAAAGGCAAAGAATATTCTTCAAATGGAGGATATGATTGTTAAAGTTAATGAGATTTTAGCTGTTGGTATAAATGATAGACCAGGTGGTTTAGCATATGTACTTGATGTATTGGCAAAAGCTAATGTTGCTATTGAATATATGTATGCTTTCACAGGCCATAATAAAGAACATGCCACAGTTGTATTTAAAACAAATGATTTAGAAAAAGCATATGATTGCTTAAAGATTAAAGACATTCCACTAGTTGAGGCAGAAGATATTAATCAAGTTTGGTAATCATAAGAAATAAAAAGGATGTGATTTGATGCCTGAGACAACAGAAGCAGTTACAACTACTACGGAAAAAATCACAAGCAGTGCTTATTGGGAAAACAAATTAGATGAAACCTTAAAATGGATAACTACTAATGGTATTAGAATGCTTTTAGCTTTAATCGTTTTATTTATTCTTTTTAAGATAGTTAACATCATTTCAAGAAGAATCAAGAAAAGCATGGTTAATAGAAAGTGTGATCCTACTTTTACTGTTATTATAGTTAACTTATTTAGAAAAGGTGTAAAGCTACTTTTATTCGTATCTTATTTAGCCTTTGTTGGTATGGATACAGCAAGTATTGGTGCTGTAATCGCAAGCTGTGGTGTAGGTATAGGTTTAGCCCTACAAGGTAGCTTATCAAATTTAGCTGGTGGTATAATAATTGTCATTGTTAGGCCATTTAAGCTTGGTGACTATATAGAAGCACAGGGTGAAGGTGGAACTGTAGAAGATATAAGAATATTCTTCACATATATTGTTACACCAGATAATAGAACAGTAATGATACCTAATGGTGTATTAGCTAATGGTGTTATTAGAAATAACTCTATGAAGGATAGAAGAAGAGTAGATTTCAACTTCTCTGTTAGCTATAAATCTGATTTAAAACTAGTAAAAGAAACTTTATTAAATTTAGTTAATTCTGATAGTAGAGTATTAAAAGATCCTGCTCCATTTGCGCAAATATCTAAATATGGTGATTCATCTATAACATTCACTGTTAGAGCATGGGCTAAGGCAAGTGATTATTGGCCACTATACTTTAGTATAATGGAACAAGTTAAAGAAGAGTTCGATAAGGTTGGAATTGTAATTCCATACAATCAACTTGATGTTACTATTAGAGAGAATAAAGAGGAATAAAAATGAACAAAACAAAATTAAGAGCATATGCTAAATTAATCGCTAGACGCGGTTTAAATGTAAGCAAGGGTCAAGATGTAATAGTCCAAACTGAAGTAGAACAATTAGAATTTGTTAATATGGTTGTTGAAGAACTTTATAAGGCTGGTGCTAGAAAAGTATTTGTTGATTTCTATTCATTAACTCTATCTAAAACACATAATAAATATCGTAAGCTTGATGATATGATAAAGATAGAAGATTTTGAGTTAGAAAAGATAAAATGGAGAAGCAAAAATCTTCCTTGTATTTTGTTTTTAGATAGTGAAGATCCTGATGGATTAGTTGGTATAGATCAAGAAAAAGAATCAATCGCATCAAGTAAGAGATATCCTATTTTAAAGCCATTTATTGATGAAATGGAAAATAAATATCAGTGGTGTATAGCTGCTGTAGCTGGTATTGCGTGGGCTAAGAAATTATACCCATCCTTATCTAAGAAAAAAGCAGTTGAATTATTATGGGAAAATATTTTAAAATGCTCTAGAAGCTTTGATGGTAACCCTATTAAAAACTGGGATGATCATAATAGTGATTTAAAGAAAAGATGTGACTATTTAAATAGCCTGCATTTAAAAGAACTAAGATATAAAAGTAGTAATGGAACTGACTTTAAGGTTGGATTAATTAGTGATGCCCTATTTATGGGTGGTGCTGAAACATCTTTAAAGAATAAAGTATTTAATCCTAACATCCCTTCTGAAGAAATATTCACTTCTCCTAAAAAGGGTGTATGTGAAGGAGTATTATATGCGACTAAGCCTCTAAGCTATAGAGGAGAAGTAATAGATGAATTTTATATCATATTTAAAGATGGTAAGGCCGTTGAAGCTCATGCGAAGAAAAATGAGAAATTATTAAATCAAATGATTAATGAAGATGAATTCGCATGCTTCTTAGGTGAGGTAGCTTTAGTACCATTTAATTCACCAATCAATAATACAAATATATTGTTCTATAATACTTTATTTGATGAAAATGCATGTTGCCATGTTGCTTTAGGCCACGGGTTTACTAATGTCATTAAAGATTATGAAAAATATAGTTTAGAAGAATTAAGAGAAAAAGGTATTAATGATTCTATGATTCATGTTGATTTTATGATTGGTTCATCTGACTTAAGTATTATTGGTATTGATGAAAACGATAATGAACATATTATATTTAAGGAAGGAAATTGGGCATTTTAATGCCTATTTTCTTTTGATATTTGGTATAATATAAGTAGTGAGGTGATATAATGGACGATAATGAATTATACAAAAGCATTAATAGTGTTGAAATTGTAGATGTTATTGATTGTGTAAAAGCATATGCCATTTTATATCATGCTCAAGTAGTTAATAGCTATGATGTCTACCTATTTTTAGCATCTATTAACTTATTAAACACATATGTTAAACAAAATAAAAAAGCTATTAGCTATTCCTTTAAATCTAGAATATATTTTATTAATGAATTATTAGCTCATAACGATTTTAGTGATATCAAAGTTAATTACCTATATACTAAAAAAGAACAGCTATATATGTTTAGTGTGTTAGATGTTCAATTTAGCTTTCATGGTATTATAATTGAAAAAGGAATTTGGGATATGCTAAAGAAGTATCAAAGCCAGTTTTCTTGGGATGGTATAAGAAAACAAGTTTGTGCTAAAACGGTATTTAATACAATTCTTGCTAAAAAAGAGTTAACCGCATTAACACGAGATTTTAGAAATCTTTATGAGTATCTAGATGAAGTAGTTGAAAAATATAAAAATGGATCTATTATATTAGCTAAAAATGGATTAGTGGATACTTTTGGAGTATTCATATAGGAGGTATATATGACAGGAAAACAAAAGAGTTATTTAAGAAGTTTAGCTCATGAATTAAAGCCTGTTTTTCAAGTAGGAAAAGAAGGCGTTAATGATGAAATGATTACAGGTATTAGAAACTATTTAAATAAGCATGAGCTAATGAAAATATCGGTATTACAAAACTGTGAAGAAGAAATGGAAGATATTGCTAGTGCATTTGAAGATTGTGGTTTTACTGTAGTACAAGTAATTGGAAAAACAATAGTATTGTATTTAAAGAGTAATAACGCCAAAAACCCAATCATTCTTCCTTAATGAAATCCTTTTCATCATTTTTACTAGAAATTTGCCATATTTTTTAAAAAAAATATAAAAAAAGGGTGAAAAATGGGGTAAAACGAGGGAAAATGATAGCGTTTTACAAAAATATTTTTTATATATGTAGTTTAAAAAAGGGCTAGAAATGGCCTTTTTTTTATTATAGAAAAAATATAACTTTAATTTTACTATTAAAAATAAATATTTTTAGTGTAAATTTTTACAAAAAATGATACAATATATATTAGAGAGAAAATGACAATATTAAATTGAGGTGATGGATGTGGCAAAATTATTTATTTTATTTCCAAAATTTGCGTTAATGTCTAAAGGTGCAACACAAGATGCATACTATGGACCAGAGCACTATGCTAACAACACAGGCGCATTTAGTCCTTGGCATTTCAACAAGAACCAAGGCAGATATAAGGCATGCTTAGCTTTATATTGGATTATAACAGTTGCTCTTGCTGGTATTGGTGTAGTATTACTAGGACCAGTTGCTGCTCTTGGATATGCTGTTTTAGGCATAGCAGTTATTTTTGGAGTTTTATCATTAATCTCTACTATTGGTGTTGCTTCATGCAAAGGATCATACAAGAAGTTTGAACTTAGTGAAGAACTATATGGTTATACTAAGAGCGTTGGTGATTCCTTAAACGAATACAAACGTTGCTTAGACCAACTTCAAGCAAAGTTTACTCTTCCTGAGCCATCTAACCAAAGTGGACAATTTGGATTTGCAAAAGCACTTTATGATGAATTCTTTGACACTAGAGAGTTAAGTGTTTATGATGCAAAATATAAAGAATTCACAAAAGCAATGAACTACACTTATTCAAGTTATGAGGGTTATGTATCTAGAACATTACAATCAATTCTAGAAAACTACAAGGAATATGAACTTGGACAATTACAACAAACAGATGAATTAAAGATTGATAACATCGTTAACAATTACCCAGAACTTGAAAAGTTATACAATGAGCTTGATAAGTTAAATAAGAAGTATCAAGCAAAACTTTTATACTTATATGAAGAAGATCAATCATTGTATCATAACCTAGAAATCCTTGCTAGATTAAAAGAATCTGCAGGTAATAATGATTTTGATGGTGAAAGATTATATGCTGATAAAGGTTTATTCGTTGATTTATATAAGAAATATGACGATGTAACTAAGCAAGTAGAAGTTCAATCAGAAAAAGCATATGCAGATTATCAAGCAGGTATTGGTGCAAAGATGCAAGAGGTTGCTAAAAATCTTGATATCGATATGACTCTTGATACTAAGGTTCCTCTAGTATTCACTACAAAGAATGAATACCTAGACTCTGTAAACGACCTTAAGTATAAGAAGGATGAATATGAGCGTCAAATTAAAGAAAATATTGACCGTGTTAATTTAGTATTGTCAAGACTTGATGAGCGTGTAAATATTTTACGTAAGAGTGATACAGTAGCTGAAGTAGATTTCTTCGAAACATTACTTAACACTTGTGATATTGATGAAATCAACGTTAAAATCACAAGAATTTTCCAAATGTTAAAGAGACTACGTCAACAAGCTGATGACTATAATAGAGTAGTTGAACAATCAAAAGAAGTAATTAAACAAGAAGTATTTGAAAAAGAATCATTAAATATTGATACAGTACCTCGTAGAGTACAAAACTATATTGATGAAAAAATTGATGTTAAATCATTCATTTCTGAACTTAATGTTCAATTACAAATTGATGAAATTAAGAAGAGATTACATACATATCCAATTTATCTATACAGCGTTTATGTGGCTAATGATGATATCGATCAAGTTATGAAGAGTGCTGTTAGAGGATATAAATTTGATGGAGTAGATAGTAAGAAGAACAATATTTTACATATTTGTGCTAGAAACAATGCTGTAAAATGTTTTGAATATTTCTTTAAGAGAGTTGAAACTAAAGCACTTGATTTAAATGCTGATGGTGAAACTCCACTTGATGTTGCTTATAGAACAAGCAAAGAAATCTTTGAAAAATTATCTAAAGCAACTATTCTTGATCATGAATATGAAATTAAATATCATGAATATCAAATCAAGGCTAACCTTGATCCAACAATCATGTCTAAGCTATTAAATGCTCAAGCTGATTACTGGGATTACATGGCTAGAAACTCATCTAACCCAGATGTTGTTGATATGTGTAAGAGTAATGCTGATGAAGCATTAGGCTTTGCTCAAGATTATGATGATAACCCTAATAAATTTGCTAAGATGTATGATCTAAAGATCATCGCTGGTAAATATGATAAGATTTTAGGATTAGTTAAAAACAGAGAAAATACTGAAAAAGCTTTAAGATACTTAGGAATTCTAAGAAAGTATGAAGCTTATTATGATAAGAAAATCGTTGATATTTTTGAAAATGATTTAGTTACAGCAATTGAAGAATTAAATACAAGAAAGATTGATACTCTTTATGTATCATTAAAGAACTACATTGCATGTAATAGTTCAAGCTATGTTACATCATTATACAAGACTGAATATCAACAAAATGACTTAATGTTAAGTACAAACATGGTATATATTGAACGTGCTATGATTGGTGTATATTCATGTCAAAACTTATTATCATTAATTAATAAAGAAGGAATTGAAAGAACTGATAATTTAGTTTCTTTAGTAACAAAGCTAAAAGAAAATTACATTAAGAAGCTAGAAGAATTATACGAAGAAACACCTAATAGATATGCATATAGATTACTTGCAGAAGAAGATAGAACATTCGCATCATCACATGATGAAAATGATATCTACTACAAATTACTTGGTGTATCTAGACAAGCAACAATCCCTGAAATCAAGAAGGCATACAAGCGTCAAATTCTTGCTCACCATAGGGATAGAGGTGGCGACTCATCTAAGGTTGCTTTAATTAATGATGCTTACGCTAAATTATTACTTGAAAAGGAGGCCTAGTAGATTATGGCAGAGGATTTAAAGAAAGAATTAGAAAAGCAACAAGAATTGATGCGTACTAAAGATATATATATAAAAAGATTAAATGCAGAAATTCAAGAAGTTAAAAATGACTTAAAAAGAGCAGAAGATAAGCTAAAGAAACAAACTGATAAGTCTCTTGGAGAATTTATGAAATCTCTAGCTGAGGTATTCACAAGAGTCGATGCTGGTTATGTTGATTTCAAAGATGATATGTCTGATAGTAGACAAATGTCTTATACATTATCCAAATTTAAAACTACACTTCAATTACAAAATATTGAAGTAATGGTGCCAAATGTGTTAGAAAATTATGATATGGATGAAATGGAAGTAACTGATGTTATTCCTACAGGTGATAGAAACCTAGATAAGAAAGTAGTTCATATCGATAGAGTTGGTTTTAGAAATAAAGTTACTAGAGTAATTTTAATTCAACCACAAGTTATTACTTATAAATATGATGAAGCATTAGACGTAGAAGGTATGTCTAACAAAGATAAAGCTATGGCAGCTATGAAAGCCTTAAACGATGTACTTGGTAACCGTGAAGATGGCGGATCAGTATCTGAAGATTCTGCACTTGGTGAACAAATGATGCAAATGATGGATGATGCTGGCGAAAACAAGTATAATCTAAAAGAAGTAGATGAAGCTGCAGAAGCTAGAAAAGTTGCTAGAAAATTAAGTGAAAAAGCACATAGAGCTGAAGAAGCTAAGAATGAAGCTATGCGTAAAGCTGATGAAGCTAGACGTGAAGCTGATAGATTATATCAAGAAGCTGCAGAAGCTGAAGATAAGAAGATCGAGCTTGAAAAGATTGCTGAAGAAGCAGTTGCTAAAGAAGAAGCTAGAATCGCTGAAGAAGAGCGTATTGCTGAAGAAAAGCGTCAAGCTGAATTAGCTAGACTTGAAGCCGAAAGAAAGGCTAGAGAAGAAGAAGAAAGACGTCGTAAGGAAGAAGAAGAACGTCGTATTGCTGAAGCTAAGGCTGAGGCTGAAAGACTTGAAGCAGAAGCTGCTGCTGAAAGAGAACGTCTAGAACAAGAACGTCTTGCAAAAGAAGCTAGATTAGCTGAAATTAAGGCTGCTGCTGCTAAACGTGCAGAAGAAGCTAGAAAAGCTGCTGAAGAAGCTGAAAGACTTGCTCGTGAAGAAGAAGAAAGATTAATGGCTGAACTTGAAGCTGAGAATGCTGCACACGCTGAAATAGCTAAAGCTGCAGAAGAAGCTAAACGTCAAGCTGAATTGTTACAAAAGAAAAATCAAGAGCCTAAAGAAGAACCAAAACCAGAACCAGTTAAGGAACCTGAACCAGTAGCTGAGCCAGAACCAGTTAAGGAACCTGAACCAGAGGTTCAACCTCAACAAAAACAAAAGGAACCTGAAAAGGAACGTAGAGGTCTATTTGGCTTTGGTAAGAAGAAAGAAGATAAGAAGGCTGAAAGCGTAAAGAGTGCATGGGAAGAAATGGCTCGTGCTAGAGAAGAAAAAGAAAAAATGGAAAGAGATAGAAAAGAGCGTCTAAGAACAAGTAACCCTGACGATATCTACAATCCACCAATTTTCGATTTAGGAAATGATCCACTACAAGACATTTCACAAGACAATCAAAAGAAAAAGAGAAGTAACAGGTAAAAATGTATAAAAATTACGCTATTTCTTGTTAATTCTAATATTGAATATATTGGAAATATGTGGTAAAATGGTATTATGATAAGTATATATTTTAAGATTTGTTATTAATACTTAAAGAAATTTTTTGACAATATTGAAAAAATAACCGATTTAAGGGAGGAATTACTATGAGTAATATTAAATTAACAGTAGGTATTGACTTAGGTACAACAAACTCAGAATGCTATATCTATTCCGATGTTACAAATCAACCAGTTCTACAATACTTACATGGAAGCATGACAGGAATTTATCCATCAGTTGTATACTATGATAAAGCTTCTGACAAATTCCTTGTAGGAGAAAAAGTTAAGAACAATGCTGATTTATACATGGATGCATGGAAGCACATGAAAATCAACATGGACAAAGGTGATACTTACACAGAAGAATATAACGGAGTTAAATTAAACCCACAACAATTCTCATCTAAAGTTCTAAAATATATTAAAGATGGTCTAGATGAATTATATCCAGACAATGAAGTTGAAGATTTAGTTATTACTGTTCCAGCTTATTTTAAAGATAACGAAAGACGTTCAACTGAACAAGCTGCACGTGATGCTGGATTCAATCCAACTCATGAAATCCGTTTAATCAACGAGCCAACAAGTGCTACACTTGCTTATGGTGAAGATGTAGAAGATGCATCTAACGTATTAGCATTTGACCTTGGTGGTGGAACATTCGATGCTACTTTACTAGAATGTGAAAATGTTGATGGTGTAAGATTCTATCAAGCAGTTAGAACAGATGGATCAGTTATTGGTGGAAAGAACTTCGATGAAAAGATTTCAGAATATTTATACAATTCATATGTTAATACAGATGAAGGTAGAAAATATGATGGAAATGCAGGATTTAAGAAAGAATTTATTAAGAGAAGCTATGGTATCTCTGAAAAGATAAAAATTGCTTTATCTAAACAAGATGAAGTTAAGGGTACAGATATGATTCGTATTCAAGGACAAAGAATCGTTCTAGAATATCAATTATCAAAGACTCAATTCGAAAACATGATTGGTTCATTAGTTAACCAAACAGTAGAAATGGCTAAGAAGGTAGTTGGCGGAAGAGAAATCCAAAGAATTATCTTAGTTGGTGGTTCTACTCGTATTCCACTAGTTGGACAAATGATTAGAAATGCTTTCCCTAACGTTGAAATTTCTGATAGCGATCCAGACTTAATCGTTGCACGTGGTGCAGCAATTCAAGCTTCAATCATGGGAAATAAGAAAGAATCATTCTTAAACGAAATTTTAACTAACCCACTAGGAATTACTGTTGCAGGTGGATTCGTACAATACATGATGCTTGAAAACACACCTATTCCTTATGAAGTAGTTGAAAGATTCTATACAGCTGGTAAAGGCCAAAAGAGCGTTACAGCATATGTTGTTCAAGGTAAGGATTTAAATGTTGAATCTCCTGAAAACCAAATTTTAGGTAAGATTGAATTACAAAACTTCCATGATACAACTGATAAAGTTCCAGTAGATGTTACACTTAGAGTTGATAACTCAGGTAAGATTGAAGTAACTGCAAAAGAAGTTCATGAAGATGGTGCTGAATTCTATGATACAATGCAAATTGGTAAGGGTTCTTCAGTACAAAAGACTAACTTCGAAGAAATGACTAAGGCTGCTAATGAATTCTTCAAGAATTTACCACCAGAGAAGTTACAAAAGCCTGAACAAGAAATCAGAGCTAAGCTTCAAGAAAGTCAAAACCCAATTACAGAATGGATTCTATTTAGATTAGATAATCAAAAAGAATACATCAAGACAGCTGAAGAATACAGAGTATTATTATTCAGAGCTCTTCAAGCTTTACGTCAAGGTATCTAAAATTAATAAAAACAAAAAGCAACTTTCAAAGTTGCTTTTTTTATAAGTAATAAGGAAGGAGGTTTTATTATTAAAAGATTAAAAATAGCTTTATTAATCATATATATATTAATAGTATTAGTCTTAATATATGAAGCTGCTATACCTGGTAATGTATCAACTAGCCAGCATAACTTTATAAAGAAAATTATTAATAATATATCTAAAATATTTATTAAAGAAAAAATAATAAATCCTACTTCCATAGAAGTTAATAATAACTTCAAGGAATTTTATTATACAAATGAAACTTTAAGCCTTGATGTTACTGTTAATCCATCTAATTCTAGCTATAAAACATTAGAATTCTCATCTAGTGATACAAGTGTTTTAGAAGTTGATAGTAGTGGTTCTATAACTTTTATAGATGAAGGGACTGCTACAATAAAAATAGTACAAGTTGAATCAAAGCTAGAAAAAGAAGTAACACTTAATGTTAAAAAATATGTTGAACCAATTGAAGAATTAATTGAACCTAATTCTATAATTTTAAAATCATATGATGATAAAACAACTATACCAGTAGGTGATGTTATATTATTCTACCTTGAATATGATAGAGATGATGTAAATGATCATAAGTTTAGGCTAGAATCAAGTGATGAATCTGTATGTAAGGTATTTGATAATTATTGTTATGGTGTAGGTGTTGGGACTGCCACAATCAAAGTAACACATAGAACTACAGGCTTAACTTCAAGTATGGAAGTTGAAATCACAGATGGAACAATAGTAGAACCAAGCTATTTTAGATTAGTTGGTGATGATACTATTTATGTTAATGATACAACTATTCATACATATACAGTAGAAGTAGATCCAAATGCCTCAAATTTTTATAAGGAATATCGTTTTGCGGCATATGATATAAACGATGAGCAATCTGATGATTTAATTCTTGATATAGGTTGGGCAAATGGTAAGCTTACTATTAAAGGCTATGGTGAAGGTTATATTTATGCTGTAGCGGGTAACTGGCTAGTTTATGATAGAATAAAAGTAGAAGTTAAAAATATCTTACCTGATTTTGAATTAAGTGATAAAAGAATTGTTATAGGTGAAGCATATAAGGTTTTAATAGAGCCAAATAATAGTGATCTAATAACTTATGATAAATACACTTATTCATCAAGCGATGAAGTGATTGCTACTATTGATGGACTAGGTAATATCACTCCTAAAAAGGCAGGTAAAACAACTATAAAAGTGGTAGTAGATGATGGATTTGACAAGGTTGAAAAAGAGTTCATTTTAACCGTTGATAATAAAGTAATAGAAGATGATATAGGTTCATCATTTGGCAAAATCATAAGAAAAGGTATAGCTCATTTCTTAGGATTTATCGTCTTTGGCTTCATTTCTTTCTTTATGTTTTACTTATTCTTAAAGACAAATTATGAAGGAAATAAGAAATACATTTACTTGTTAATTGGTATTAATGGACTAGTATTTGCTATTCTTACAGAATCAATTCAGTTAGTATCCCCAGGTAGAGATGGGACAATCAGAGATGTATTACTTGATTATTTTGGTTATACAATAAGCTTTATTATATCAATCACAATAATTGTTTTATGTTATTTAATAAATAAACATAAAAATAATACAAAAAATATATTAGATATTAGTGAGTAATTAAATTTAATAATAATTATTTGGAAATTGGCTTTTTTAAGCCTTTTTTCATTATGTAAATTTATAAAATTCTTTTGCTTAATAATTTTATTAATATTATATATTAATATTGCATAAAATGCCTACGTATGATAAAATATCTTTATAAGTGTATGCATACACATACGCGTAAATTTCAAATGAAATTTTAAAAATTACTTGTTATTGGAGGTAATTATTATGAAGAAAAATGGACTTAAGAAAATTGGAGCAATTTTGGCGTTATCATCAACAGCCTTAATTTTTGCTGGTTGTGGTAAGAACAACAAGCCAATCATTACAACTTCAGATAGCGAAACAAAATATGATCCTGAAACAAAAATGAAATATAAAATTTCTGATGTTACTGGTGGTAAAGAAGTTGAAATTGTTGAAATAGGAAAACAAGGAACTAAATTAGTTATTCCAAAAACTTTAGGTGGAGGAATAGTTACCAGAGTTTCATGTACATATTCAGATGAAGAACTAGAAGAAGTTGAAATACCATCTACTTTAAAATATTTAACAGGTAATGGATTTATGGATTGTGAAAATCTATCAACAGTTACTTTTGAAGAAGGTGCGCAAATTACAGATATTCCTTCTAAGGCTTTCCTTAATACAAAAATTTCTTCAATAACAATTCCAGCAAGTGTTAGATCAATTTCATTTGAAGCTTTCCAAGATATTGATACATTAAGAAGTGTTACATTTGAAAGTGGATCAAAGTTACAATCAATTGGACCATTCGCTTTCTATGGATGTGATAGTTTAACAAATATAAGCCTACCAACTGAATTAATTTCTATTGGTGGTAGTGCATTTGAAAAGTGTGAAAACTTATCAACACTTACAATTTCAAATGCTACTAA
>JAEEGL015497182.1_pt1 | contig 14564 bp, 10 predicted proteins | sample 9134231 | NCBI WGS metagenome assembly JAEEGL01 (sample SAMN16246548, study PRJNA631951) | gut metagenome | biome: gut microbiome; feature: rumen; material: fiber-attached | host: Bos | place: Iran: Karaj | collected 2018-10
TCTACGAGAGCCTCTTCACCATCGGCAGCGTCCATCAGGGCAAGATTGTGAACCTCAACGACAAGGGTGCCACCGTCATCCTGCCTTACGAGGTCGAGGCTTTCGCCCCGATGCGTCACCTCACCAAAGAGGACAAGAGCAAGGCCAAGAACGGCGAGACCCTCGACTTCAAGGTCATCGAGTTCAACAAGGATTCGAAGAAGATCATCGTGAGCCACACCCGTACCTTCCAGGACGGCCAGGACGGTGCCGCCGAGAGCGACGACCGCAAGGAGCGCGCCACGAAGAAGACCGTGAAGCAGATCAACGACAACCTGGAGAAGACCACTCTGGGTGACCTTGACATCTTCCAGAAACTGAAAGAGGACAAGTAAGTCGTCGATTGTCGACTGTATGAGAGAGGCGGGAGCGGAAGCTTCCGTCTCTCTTTTTAACATTTTTTATGATATCCATTGACAACAAAAACGGCTTTTTTGCGTCTATATGGGTGTAGAATAATATAAAAACGCTATATGAAGAACATTGTAAGATTGGTGCTTTTGGCGGTAATGGCCGTCGTGGCAGGTATGTGGAACGGCGCTATGGCTCAGTGCCCCGCTGGTGCGTGGCAGCAGAGTTGCGCCTGTCCCGGGTGGAACAACCCGACCAGTTTTATCACAGGCTCGACGGAATTTACATATCAAGGTCGGGGCGGTGTGAAGAGCAATGCCGCATACAATGTAATGACGTCACAGGAAGGTGTCACGTGGAGCAACTCTTATACGGCAAGTCAGTTGTCTACCACAGGTATTTCAGGCTGTGCGAGCAAGGGTGTGGCACCATTACCCGACCACGATAAGCAGTTTGTCTTCATGTCTACCACCAGTCAGGTGTCGGGCCATCCGGCAAACAAAGACCCTAATACGGGCGACCATCTGCCCTTTGTGCCCACGCAGTTCAATACCAGCAGCCCAGGAACTATCAACACCAACCTTACACGAAGCATACGCATCGGCGATGACTGTGCAAACTCGTCTAATAGTGATCATGACGTAGCTTCTTTGGGCTACAATATGTTTATCACTCCTGACAACGCCTTGATGTTTATTTATTATGCCTGCGTCATCCAGGCTCCCGGTCATGGTAAAGACTGCGACCCATTGTTTATCATCCGTGTGATGAAGCAGAACGCATCAGGGCAATGGGCTCAGGTTAGCGATACCCTGGCATATTATATTTGCTCTACGCCTGCTACGGGGCAGGGTATCACTGTTGGCTCCTCCTACGGTGGATACGGCACTCTGACATTGGCCTCAAACTATAACACTGATGGCTGGCATGCCAACAACACAACCAACGGTGCTACGGCCAACAGCAGCAGTGTGCTGTTCAAAGACTGGAGCAAGGTGGCATTGAACCTATCGAAATATCTGTACGAGAATGTGCGTGTCGAGATTATGATTGCCGACTGCTGCATGCATTACCACTACGGCTATGCCTACATCGCCGGCGAATGCCGCGAGATGACCATCAATAGCGCCGGCTGCCCTCCAGGTATGTCGACCGCTGTGGATACCCTTACTGCTCCTCGCGGCATGAGCCTCTATCAGTGGGCCGCCTCGAATATGGGCAAGTCGGACCCCGTGACGCGCCTCAACCCTGGCGGTGCCGACTCGTGGTTCACCTTCCGCGACCTGACCACGCCTCTCACCGAGGCGCAGGGTGGCTACCGCTATTGTGCGCAGGCTGCCGACTTCCAGGTGATGTATCGTCCCAATGTGCCGTCGCATGCGCTGATACAGCCTATGGACTCGCTGGGACATGTGGTCGACAGCTTCGGCAACCGCCAGACCTTCCGCTGCCGTATGACCTCGGCCCTCGACCCGGGCAAACCCTTCACCTCCGACCTCTATTTGAGTGTGAACAACACCAAGCCCACGATGGATATCGACACGCTGGCGTTCTGCGACGGCAATGTGCGCCTGTGGAACCGCAGCTATGTGCCCGGTGAGCCCGGTCTGGTGGTCGACAGCAACACTATGTGGTATTTATACTCCAACCCGGGATGTATGGGCAGCCCCCTCGACTCGCTTCGCGGCGACAGCATCGACTATAATTTCGGCGACACCAACCTGCACGGTTTCATAGTGCGCAGCGAGACCACCGACCCGGAGTGCTACTCGGAAGCCAAGTACGAGATTAAGCCGCGTACGATGCCCAAGCCTGGCATGACGTTGACTCCGCGTACGCTGTGCGACTCGGCGGAGGCTACGATACGCGACACCACCACCAACTCGTACTACCGCGAGTGGTATATTCTCCGCGGCGATGCCCTGACGAGCGACAGCACTGCTCCGCGCGACACCCTGCGTGGATATGGGACAAACAACCGCCAGATAACACGTCCGTTCTCGCACTCGACCGAGCCGATAGGCTTGATGGTCCGCAACGGATTGTATTACCTCAACCCGTACAACACGAGCGACACGATATGGTGTTCGGCCATTACATACGATACGATATCGGTGTTTACCCACCCCTATTTGACGGTCACTGGCGACACCGTTGTGTGCCAAGGCAGTCAGACCCATGCCATAGTGGATGCCCCGCTTAATCCCGGCAGCACATATCAGTGGTCGCGCGACTATGGTGTCATCAGCGGCGGCATACCAGCCGGCAGCCTTCTGCAGGTGACGCCGTATGCCGACACGTCGGTGTACTATGTGATGGTCAAGAGTCCGGAAGGGTGCGTTGCATGGGATAGCATACATGCCTACCTGGTGCGACCGCAGCTGGCCATGAGCCCCGCCGAGGGACTGATATGCCCGGGCGACACGGTGACGCTCACCGGTTCGGCCGCCGACCACTATACCTGGTCGGCTTCGCCCAGTGACCCGTCGCTCAACGGACAGCAGAGCAACCCGGTGGTGTATGTGCGTCCGAGAACCACCACGACATACACTATGGTGGGTCACGGAACCAACGACTGCGACGCGTTGCCGCTGACGAAGACGGTGACTGTGCGTCCGATACCTGTGCCTACGATAACTACCACTCCCGGATATGTGGATCCCGACGACCCGACGGTGGTGCTGCGTGATGTGTCGCCCAACGGTGTGACGACGCTGTGGCTCTTTGACGACGGCACGCAGGCTACGAGCCGCGAGGTGACGCACACCTTCGGCAACGCTGTGGGCAACGACTCGGTGTATGTGGAGCTGGTGTCTGCCAACGTGCTGAACTGTGAGGCGAGCCGCGTTTTCGCCATCCCCGTCACGCTGTTCACCGCGTGGTTCCCGAATGCGTTTACCCCCGGCAGCGAGGACGACAACGCCACCTTCCGCCTGTTCAGCCTGAACGAATATGAGAACTTCCACATATACATCTACGACCGTCACGGACAGCTGATGTTCGAGAGCGACAATCCCAACTTCGAGTGGGACGGCACCCACGACGGCCAGCCCTGCCCGCAGGGATCCTATGTGTATGTGTGCAACTACCGCAAGCCTGTGGCCCACACGCCTAACGCCATAACGGGTTCCGTCACCCTGATAAGGTAATGGCCGACAAGCTCTCTCTCCTGAAGCGTTACTGGGGCCATACCGCTTTCCGCCCCTTGCAGGAGGAGATTATAGACTCTGTGCTGGAGGGCAACGACACTATGGCGTTGCTGCCCACAGGAGGAGGAAAGACCCTCTGCTATCAGCTACCCACGCTGATGGCAGAGGGTCTCTGCTTGGTGGTGTCGCCGCTGATAGCGCTGATGAAGGACCAGGTGCAGCAGCTGAATGACAGGAAGCTCAAAGCCGCCTGCATAGTGTCGGGCATGAGCCGCACGGATGCCTCGGCAGTGCTGTCGAACTGTCTGTGCGGCACGGTGAAGTTTCTCTATGTGTCGCCCGAGCGACTGCAGCAGCGCATGTTCATCGAGCATTTCCGCCAGATGAAGGTGTGCCTTATCGCCGTCGACGAGGCACACTGTGTGTCGCAGTGGGGCTATGACTTCCGGCCGCCCTACCTGCAGATTGCCGCCATCAGGGAGTATCATCCCGAGGTGCCGCTGATAGCACTCACCGCTACGGCGACGCCGGTGGTGGTGGAGGATATCAAGCAGCGCCTGATGATGCGCCACCCGCGCCATTTCCAGTCGTCTTTTGGTCGAGCCAACCTCTGCTATTCGGTGGCCTACGACGACAACAAGATTGCGCGCCTGCTGCGCATAGTGAAGGGGACTGACGGATGCGGCATCGTCTACACCCGCAGCCGCCGCGCCACCCAGCAGGTGGCCGACCAGCTGAACGCCGAAGGTATTGTCGCCGCCTACTATCATGCCGGCCTCGAGGCCCGCGAGCGCGACAGACGCCAGCTCCTCTGGATGCAGGACAGGTGCCGCGTGATGGTGGCCACCAACGCCTTCGGTATGGGTATCGACAAGCCCGATGTGCGCTTCGTGGTACATATGGATGTGCCCGACTCGCTGGAGGCCTATTTCCAAGAAGCCGGCCGCGCCGGAAGGGACGGGAAACCTGCCGACGCTGTGCTGCTCTGTGGCTCGGCCGACGGCGCCAACCTCGAGCACCATTTCGAAAACGACTTCCCGACGCTTAAATATATCCGCAATGCCTACCGCGCCCTGTGCAACTACTACCATATACCGATGGGCAGCGGCGCCGACAGCAGCTTCGATTTCCAGCTTGAGGAGGTGTGCGGCAGCTACGGTTTCGCGGTGCGCGACTTCTACAGCGCCTGCCGTTTCCTCGAACGCGCTGGCCTGGTGGCGTTGCCCGACAGGGAGGATGCCTACTCGACGCTGTATGTCAACGTGAGGCGCGACGAGCTCTACCGCCTGCAGGTGAACAACCTGCCGCTCGGCAACCTGTTGCAGGTGCTTATGCGCATGTACCCGGGCCTGCTCAGCGAGCCGGTGCCCGTCGACGAGCGCAAGATAGCGTCGCGCAGCATGCTCGATGTCGGAGATGTGCGGGCCATGCTGTTCCAGCTGCAGGAGATGCATGTGGCCGAATACCGTCCGCGACCCACCAAGCCGCAGATTGTCTTCACCTCGCCGCGTGTCGACGAGCGCGACATATCCTTCAGCGAGATTGAATACGACAGCCTAAAGGAGGCTGCGCGCCAGCGGCTCGATGCCGTGAAGGCTTACATAGGCAACACCACCGAGTGCCGCAGCCGTCAGCTGCTGGCCTACTTTGGCGAGACCGAAGGGGTGTGCGACTGCGGACGTTGCGACGTGTGCCTAAAGAACAGCATGAAAGAAGCCGATGTGGCGGCTGCGGTAATAGAAGAACTGAAGCGCGGGAGGCTGTCGCCGCAGGCGTTGCAACAACTGCTGGAGAGCAGAGGCTATCGCGATGTTGTGGAGACGGTGCGCGAATTGCTCGACCGCAAGGTTGTCTATCTCGACCCGAACATGCTGCTCAGCCTCTCGTAGAGCCGCGCCACGGGAAGTCCCATAACATTATAGTAGCAGCCCTCGATGCGGCTTATGCCAATCATTCCTATCCATTCCTGAATGCCGTAGGAGCCGGCTTTGTCGTAAGGGCGGTAAGTGTCGACGTAGTAGTCGATGTCGGCGTCCGACAGCTTGTGGAAGAAGACGTCGGTGCTTTCGGTAAAGGAAGTTTCCTTGTTTTTAGAGCGCAGGCATACGCCTGTGTAGACGGTGTGCTTGTTGCCCGAGAGGCTGTGGAGCATAGCCACCGCCTCGTGGCGGTCGGCGGGCTTGCCGAGCACCTGTCCGTTGTGCACCACTACGGTGTCGGCCGTCACCAGCACCTCGTCGTCCTTAAGGTTCTCTGTGGGATAGGCGGCTGCCTTGCGGCGCGCCAGATATTCGGCTACCTCGCCGGCGGGCAGGGGAGAGGAGAGGTGCTCGTCGGTGTCGAGGGTGATATAATCTACAGGGTAGCCCAGCTGCGACAAGAGCTGTCGGCGGCGGGGCGATTTGGAAGCCAGCAGGAGTCTCACTTCACCTCCTTGCCGGCTTTGAACTTGGCCTGGTAGACAACACGGCCGCCGTCGTACCACACCCACTTGCCTTCCTTCTCGCCGGCCGAGAAAGCGCCTTTCTCCACAGGGGCGCCTGCATCGTTGAAGCGCTCGTATTTGCCGTCTAGGAGGCCGTCGTTGAAGTTCTGGCGGAGCTCAATCTTGCCGTTGGGGAAGTAGCGCACTTCCTCGCCGTCCTTCACGTCCTCGGTGTAGTGTATGATGTAGCGGGTGGCGCCGTCGTCGTAGAGGCCGCGCCATTCGCCGTTCTTCAGACCGTTGTGGAAGTCACCGTAGTAGTCGATCTTGCCGTCCTCGTACCAGGCTGTCCAGCGGCCTTCCTCCATATCGTCCATATACTCGCCCTCGTGGAGCTTCTTGCCGCTCTCGTACCAGGTGGTCCATACGCCCTCGCGCTTGCCATTGCGGTAGTTGCCTTCGCGCCAGCGCTCGCCGGTCTCGTAGTAGTAGGTCCAGCGGCCTATCTCCTTGCCTCCGGCGTAGGAGCCCGAGATGCCGAGCTTGCCGTTGGTGCGCCAGTAGAAGGTCCAGGCGCCGTCCTGGTCGCCGTTGACCATCGAGCCTTCCATATCCTTGAGACCTTTGTCGGTCCACCAGATGGCGTGACCCTGCAGCTCGTTGTCCTTATACTGGCCTTTGAACTTCACCTTGCCATTCTCGTGCCACTGTGTGGTGGCTCCTTCGCGGCTGCCGCGCACATAGGTTATCTCCTCCTCGGTCTGACCGTTGGCGTACCACGAGCGGTAGAGTCCGTTGCGTTTGCCGTCCTGCACGGCCACCTCGCTCTTGAGGTCGCCGTTGCGGTGCCAGCTGCGGCTTACGCCCGTCGTGTAGCACTCTTCGGCCATCTTGCTGCCGTCGTCGTAGTAGTATACCCAGGTGCCTGTCTTGCGGCCGTTGTCGTAGGAGCCCTTCTGCGACACCTGTCCGGTGGGGTACCACCAGGTCCATGCGTCGGTGCGTTTGCCGGCGGCGTTGAGGGTGCCTTCCACCGACGCCTGGTCGGTGCCGGCATAGGTCTTGCGGTACTGGGTCTGGGCCTGCGCTGCGGTAGCGAAGATGATGCAGGCTAAGAGTAGGGTGCTGTATTTTTTCATGATGACTGTGTTATTTTTCTGACGAAGGTTCGGTATAGGTGATAACTATCTTGGCGGGGTTGGCGGCGGAGGTGCCGTTGAGGATGGTGCGTGCACCGGGGTTGCGGCGCGAGTAGTAGAGCATCAGGCGGGTGCCGTAGTCGGTGCCGCCGTTGGCGTGCAGGAGGTGCTGCAGGTGCAGCGTGACACGCAGGCGGTAACTGTTGATGCGGCTCTGATAGCCGCCGTCGCCCCCTTGATAGTAGCGCTGGTCGGACACCTGTGTCACCGTGCCGTCGCTGGCATAGCCGTAGGCCACCAGCGAGTCGGGCTGTATGGAGGGTGCGTCGTCGGCCAGTGGCAGCAGCAGCTCGGCATAGTGTATCTCGGCACGCGGATGTGCGGCGTGGAAGGCGCGCAGCATGCTGTCGAATCGGACCACCACGTTGTATCCGCCGTAGGGCTCGAGGTAGAGCTTCTCGCTGCCGCCGATGCTGTCGGCGCCGGCCACCATCGAGCCTGCATAATCGTGCTCATAGTGCATGAAACGTTTGGCTCCCGAGCCCACCACGAAGACATACTGCGACTGTACGGTGTCGTCGTTGTAGTGGTAGTAGGCCGTCAGGCGTGTCTGTGTGGCCGCGAAGTTGAAGGCCACGATGCCTGTGTCGGAGTCGTCGGCAATCACGCGTATGCGCAGTCCTTTCGCCGAGGCGAGGAACTCTTCGCTCGTGGCGTTCTGTGCCAGCAGGGACTCTATGCCGTTCAGGGGGAAGCGTATAACGGTGTCGGTGGGGCTTATGGTGACGGTGTTGTCGAAGTACTTGACGCCCTCCCTCACCGCGAGGGTGTTGAAGCCGTAGTAGGTGGTGTCTGTCACCAGCTCTTCGGCCAGAGGCATAATCTCGAAGTGGATGTTGCGGCTCTGGTCGCCGCCGGGGAACACGGCGTCTTTCACCAGGCATAGCACCGCCGAGTCGATAGTGGCGCCGCCGAGGCTCAGGCCCTGGTCGTCGCTCTGCAGCGTTATCTGTGTGTAGATAGAGGCCGTCATCTTGCCGAAGGTGGGGTCGGCATACCAGCCCACTATGTTGTACACGCCGCCGGTGGAGGCTATCGAGTCGTCGCGGAGGCTGTATGCGAGGTCGGCGTATAGGGTGTCGGTCTTGCCGTTGTAGATGGTGGAGGGGTCCACGAGGTTGACGCCGAGGTCCGACTCTTCGGGGTTGCACCCGGCAATCAGCAGTGTCAGTAAAGCCACGAGGGCTGTGAGTGTTCTTTTCATTTAGTTGTCGATTCTTCCTATTAGCGAATCATAGAATTTGTTGATGCGGGTATAGAATTCGTCGCGGTCGGCGATATAGTCGAGCACGGTGCGCTTGGTCTCTTTGGCGAAGGCCACCAGCTCGGGGTTAGCGTTGGGCGAGCCTATGATGACGCCCTGCGAGTAGGTGATGGCCGATTTCATGAGTCCTATGTAGGAGGTGTCGCCGTAGAGGCGCAGGTCTTTGGCGGTGGCGTTGTCGTTCTTCATCTTCCGCTCGAGGTCGCCGCCGATGGTGCCTTTGAAGCCGTCGTCCATCAGCGTTATCACCATTTTGGTGCCGCTGAAGAAGGCGTTCTCCTTGTTGATGCGGCGCAGGTAGAAGGGAATCATCGAGGTGAACCATCCGCAGAAGTTGATGAGGTGCGGCTGCCAGGCCAGCTTGCGCACGGCCTCCAGCGTTCCGCGGCCGAAGAAGAGCAGGCGCTCGTCGCTCATGTGGTCGAGGGTGCCGTCGGGCTTCGTGGCGCCGGGGGTGTTGGCGAAGTACTCCTCGTTGTCGATGAAGTACACCTGCATGCGTGCCGTCGGTATCGAGCCCACCTTGATGATCAGCTGCCGGTCGCAGTTGTTCATGATGAGGTTCATGCCGCTGAGCCTGATTACTTCGTGCAACTGGTGCTTTCTCTCGGCCACATAGCTGAACTTGGGCATGAAGACCCTTATTTCGCGTCCCATCTCTTGCGTCCTGGCGGGCAAATAGCGCCCCATTGTCGCAAGTTCACTCTCGCCGGAGAAAGGCATAATCTCCTGACTTACATATAGTATTCTCCCTTTTGCCATAAGCAATGGTGTATTATATATCCGATGCAAAATTACAAAAAAAATCTGATATGACAAAATTTGATTTTTTGTTTTTTGAAATTGAAAAAATAATTGTAACTTTGCATTTTGAAACAAACGACGGATTTACCAGATGAAAAGTAGTAAGAAAATGATAGATAGTGCGTTGCTCGACAGGGCCCGGCGCTACTGTGCCCTTGCAGAGCAATGCGAGAGCGGTGTGAGGCAGAAACTTGTCACCTGGGGTGCCGGAACCGACGATGCCAACGCTGTGGTGGAGAACCTGCGCAGCGAGGGTTATCTCGACGACAAACGTTATGCCCGCGCCTACTGCGAGAGCAAGATGCTCCAACAGGGCTGGGGACGCCAGAAGGTGCTCTACCAGCTCCGCCTGAAACACCTGCCCAAGGAGGCCATCGACAGTGGCGTGGCTGTCGTCGACGAGGACCGTTACCAAGAGGTGTTACGTGAAGTTACAGAGCGCAAGATGCGTGAACTGGGCCCCGACTTCACGCCCGACAACCAGCGCAAGTTGGTCTCTTTCCTAACCTCCCGTGGCTTCACATTCGGCGAAATAAACAAAGTAATAACAAATATTCTAGAACAATGAAACGTATCTTTACCCTTGTGGCGGCTATGCTGCTCACGGCTGCCGTCGTTACCGCCCAGGAAGAGGCCACTCCTGCTGCCAAACCTGCCGGCGCTTGGACTACCAGTACCACCCCCGCGCTGAAAGCCAGCGAATTCTTGTTCAAAAACTGGTCCTCGACTGGTAACTCGCAAATCGACATCACCGGTACCTTCTTCGGCAACTACAAATACACGCATCCGAAGTATGTGTGGGATAATGTTGTCGACCTCGCCTACGGTTTTGCTTGGCAGGACCTCGACAACAGCGCTGCCGACTCCGCCGGCGGCCTCTTCGAGACCCGTCGCAAGAGCAACGACAAGATCGACCTCACCAGTGCCCTCTCGTGGAACGCCTACAAAGGTTGGGGTGCTTCTCTTACCGCTAACCTCAAGACGCAGTTCGGCAACGGCTACGTCTACGACGGCATAGGCGCCGCCGCCGAGGAAACCAAGCAGAAAGTCTCCGGCTTCTTCGCCCCCGCCTACCTCACCACAGCCCTCTCCTTCGAGTACAAGAAGACCGACTGGTCGGTGTCGCTCTCGTTCCTCACCGGCAAGACCACCTTCGTCTGCGACGACACCCTCATCGCCCACGGCAACACCTACGGTGTCATACAGCCCGACGACTTCGACGCCACCAATCCAACCACTTTCAACCATGTCTATTTCGCACTCGGTAGCTATGTGAAGGCCCAGTACCTCAAGAAGGACCTACTGCCCAAACTCGACCTCTACGCCCGTATCGAACTCTTCTACGACTATTGGAAACCCACCAACATGGCTTGGGATAATATGGTCGACCCCGTCACCGGCGATGTTAACAGCAAGTATGCCCTTGCCGAGGGCGAGACCTACGACGCCCTTGCCGCCAAAAACTGGCTCCAGCGCCGCGCCTTCGAGACCGACCTCGACTTCGAGTTGAAGCTTGACTACCGCTTCTCCGACCATATCGCTGCCAACTTCGCCCTCAATATGAAGTGGGACACCGACTTCAGCGGCATGGGCAAGTGGGGTCACTGGCAGTTATACCAGATGGCCGGAATACAGGTATTCTTCAATTGGAAGACACCGAAGGCTGAATAATCTATTTAAACCTAAGTAACACGCTTTCGTTCACTCGCAGGCCCATAAGCTGTGCGAGTGAACATTCCTTTACGGCAAGCTCGAGCAGGCCTGTGGCCGACACCGTCAGGCGCAGTTTGCGTCGCGGGTCGTTGGTGGCGTGCTGCTGAAAGTAGCTTGTCATCAGCTCCGTCACCTCCTGATCCCTTACCGTGAGCACGAAGTCGCGTCCGGCACGCAGCTCTTCGAACTCGCGGTAGCTCATGCCGAGATAGGCGTTGCCGTAGTTGTCTATGTAATGCACGTAGATGCGGTAGTAGTCGCCCTGCTGCATATAGGTGTGCATGGTGCGCTGTGTGAGCTGCGTCGGCCGCTCGCCGAGGTCGCTCAGCGCCGCGCCGCGCAGCAGCTTCACGGCGGCAGGGGCGAAGAGGTTGTAGGCCGCGAAATTGTAGACGCCTCCTTCCTGCACAGGCAGCAGGGCGGCATCCTCGATGTCGGTGCCGAACACCATTGACGGCAGACCGTTGTCACAGCACAGGTAGTACTGGCCGCGTGATTTGATGCATAGGAACGGCTGCTGGGAGGCTACGTCGATGATGTGCACCGTGCCGGAGGGGAAGCCCTGACAGGCCTGGCGCACCACGAAGGTCGCCGTCATCACGTTGAACGCCTCAAGGCGGTGGCTGATGTCCACCACCTGCACACCGTCCACATGGCTGTACAGCAGCCCCTTCACCATTCCGGCGAAGAAACTCCCGTCACCCCAGTCGGTGGTCAGTGTCACTATCGGCGTACTCATAAGTTTTTATGTAACGCTTTATTTTTTCTAATATTGTGTTGCCGTATGGAAAAAAATGTGTACCTTTGCACCGTCAAAACAGCTCTTTTTATGATCAAGAAACTCCTCTCCCTGCTCCTCGCGGCGCTTATGGCACACGGCTTCGCCAGTGCCCAGAGCACCAGTTTTTCGGTGCCTTACGGCAGCTTCGAACAGTGGACCTCGCATTCCGGCTACAGCGTCACAGCCTTGTTCATACCCATATCGGTATACAGCAGCTTCTCCACCCCCACGGGGTGGGACTACCTCTCATATCCCGTCAACGAGACGATGACGGTGTCGGGCTTCAATATCAACGTCAACACCGACATCCCTCTCATCAAGGCCAGCCAGGAGACGGGCTCCGTGCCCGACGGCAGCAAGGCGGTGAAGCTCGAGACCTTCATGCTCAGCGACATCATCTCCTCCACCGTCTATTCCGTCGCCTCGGGTTCCCTCGACACCACGCTCACCAACACCGTCTACCCCAGCATCCTCTCCACGGGCGCTGTGGATATCGACCACTTCATCCCCCTGATGAACACCTTCATGGGTAATATGGACAGCCTGGAGACGCTCCTCTCCACCTTCGCTGCCCTCGACGTCAACTACTACTTCGACGGCGGCATTGCCCTCGGCGACTTCGTACCCTCGCGCCTCACGGGTTCCTACAAGTACCACTCTGCCGTCGGTGGCGACAACGGCGGCGTGCTGCTCCTTGGCACCCGCTACAACAGCACCCTCGGCCGCCGCGAGGTGGTGGGTGGCGGCGCCAATATTGCCCTCGCAGATACCGCCTCCTACGCCCCCTTCACCGTAGGCTATATGTCGCTCTACGACATCGACACCACCTACCCCCTGCAGACACCCGACTCGCTGATCATCATGCTCGTTTCCTCCGCCAGCCTCGACCGTCAGCAGGGTTCCTGGCTCTGCGTCGACAACCTCGCCCTTTGGCACGACCCCTGCGCCTCTGTCACAGGTTTTGCGGCAGCGCCCGACATCCACGAGGCCGTCATCGCCTGGAACGCCACCGGCAGCGTCAACGGCTACGAGCTCGAATACGGCACCGCTGGCTTCGCCCTCGGCAACGGCACCCTGCTGACCGTCGCCGGCGGCAGCTGCTCCTTCAGCGGCCTCGCGGCCAACACACAGTACGACGTCTATATCCGCACCATGTGCAACAACGGCATCCGCGGCGACTGGGCCTCCTTCTCCTTCACCACCCTGCAGGACTCCTGCGCCTCCATCCTCACCCTTTCCGCCGAGCCCGACATCCACGAGGCCGTCGTCTCCTGGAGCGCCAGCTCCGACCCCGACGGCTTCGAGGTGCTCTACTGTCCCACGGGTGAAAACCCCTTCGACGGCATCTGGCAGCCCGTGGGTGGCAACAGCCACACCCTCACAGGCCTCGAGGCCAACACGCTCTACGACGTCTATGTCCGCTCCGTCTGCGGCTCTGTCTATGGCAACTGGGCCGGCGCCCAGTTCCTGACGCTCCCCGACACCTGCGCCCGCATCCTCTCCGTCGCTGTCGACTCCTCTGCCGCGAGCCTCACCCCCGACAGTCTTGTATTCGGCTATGTGGCCGCCTGGACCTCCTCCTTTGAACCCCAGGCCTGGGAGGTGGAATACGGCCTGCAGGGCTCAGACCTTACCTCCCTCACCGACTCTTCCTCCACCCTCAGCCTTCCTCCACTGCTCCCAGACAGTCGCTACGAGCTCCGCGTCCGCGCCCTCTGTGCCGACAGCATCTACGGTGACTGGCTCTCCACTGAGTTCCACACGATGGGGTTGGAGATAATAGACACCACCACTACCGACACCACCACTCAAGCAATAACGCAATTGAGCAATCAGACGATTACTGTCTCCCCCAATCCTGCCAGCGGATACTGTGTAGTCGACATTCCCTGCAAGGCCGAGCTAAACCTATATGCCTCCGACGGACGGTTGCTGCAGACGGTTGTCTGCTTTGGATCGCCGGTAACACTGCAGTTGCCATCGCGGGGAGTTTTCCTGTTGCAGGTCGTCACCCCTTCCGGCACCCTCACCCGCAAGATTGTCAACCGCTGACGAGACATACGGCGGCTAGTGGGACAGTTGGACAGTTGGGACAGTTGTTTTTTAGGTCTACATAACCACAAATTTTACATTATATCTATTAATATTTATATATAAATATTAATAGATATAAAATTTTTATTTGACTTTGGATAGCCATATTTTGAACTGTCCCACTGTCCCACTGTCCCACATTAGAGTGCTACCGAGGTAGGATATGTTGTTTTTCAGGATATTGCACTTTTTGAAAAAAATTTTCAAATCATTCGTAGACCGCAATGCGGCGGTTGTATTTTTGCAGACGAAATGGTGTGAGGGAGGAATGGTGTAAAAGTGTAAGGGTGTGGGCATAGGAGTGGCATAGAGGTGCCTTAGAGGTGGCGAAGAGGTGGTTTAGGGGAAGCTTTTCTTTTTGTCCTCCACACAATATCGGCGGGATTTCGGCGTTATTGAAAGATAAAATATAAAAAAACAACTAATTTGCAATAGGATATGTCACTATTATCGATACGTAACCTGCATGCTTCCATCGGCGACCGCGAGATACTGAAGGGTGTCAATCTGGAGGTGAACCGCGGCGAGGTGCACGCCATCATGGGCCCCAACGGCAACGGCAAGAGCACCCTGGCGGGTGTGGTGGCCGGCAACCCCAAATATACCGTCACCGCCGGCGAGGTGCTCTTCAAGGACAAGAATATCCTCGACCTGCCGGTGGATCAGCGCGCCTGCGAGGGCCTGTTCCTCGGCTTCCAGTACCCAGTTGAGATTCCGGGAGTGAGCATCACCAACTTCATGCGCA
>JAEEGL016914378.1_pt1 | contig 14564 bp, 11 predicted proteins | sample 9134231 | NCBI WGS metagenome assembly JAEEGL01 (sample SAMN16246548, study PRJNA631951) | gut metagenome | biome: gut microbiome; feature: rumen; material: fiber-attached | host: Bos | place: Iran: Karaj | collected 2018-10
AACATTACCGTCAACAAGAACACCGTTCCGAACGAAACCCGCAGTCCCTTCGTGACCAGCGGCATCCGCGTCGGTACCCCGGCGGCCACCTCCCGCGGCCTGAAGGAAGCGGAGATGGCGAAGGTGGCCGGCTGGATCGCCCGGGTCCTGCGTGAAGGCGAAACCGCTGTCCCGGAGATCCGGGCACAGGTGGAAACCATGATGGCAGGCTACCCGCTGTATGCGTAAGGTCCCTGTGTGATTCCCCCCCGGTTTCAGAGTCCGACTGCCGGCACCGTGAAGACGGTGCCGGTTTTCATGCATACCGGCCGCGAAACGCAGTGGCGGCGCGCCGCGCATGAAAAATGCGAAAACTCCTGTACATTTTGATGGATAAGGGGTAGCGCGATCATGAAAAATATGATATACTATTCCAAAGTGTGAGCTTAATAAAGTTCTCCGAAGACATAAGCGGGCGAAACCCGATGTGTTTGACACGATACTGTTGTATTTCTATGTACGAAAGGAGGTTCACGATGAGCACGAAGGCGAAGGAGAAAGAGGCCGGCAGGCTGCGGATCGTTTCTCTCGGCGGCGTCGATGAGATCGGCAAGAATATGTATGTCTTCGAATACGAGGACGACATCATCGTAGTGGACTGCGGCAGTGTTTTCCCGAAGGAAGATATGCTGGGCGTGGACCTTGTGATTCCCGACATCACCTACCTGATGGGCAAGCGGGATCATATACGCGGTTACCTGTTTACCCACGGCCATGAGGATCATATCGGTGCGACGCCCTATATCCTGAAGCAGGCGCCGGCACATATTTACGGGACCAAGCTGACCATGGCACTGGTGGACCTGAAACTGAAGGAATACCGGGTGGACGGTGTCCCGATTCACGTGGTCCGGCCGCGGGAAGTGATCCAGCTGGGGCAGTTCACCTGCCAGTTTATCCATGTGAGCCATTCCATCGCAGGCGCCTGCGCGATCGCGATCACCTGCCCTGCGGGGACGGTCATCTGCAGTGGCGACTTCAAGGTGGACTACACGCCCATCGACGGGCAAATCACCGACCTGCAGACCTTTGCCGAATACGGGAAGAAAGGTGTCATGGCCCTCCTGTGCGAATCCACGAACGTGGAGCGCCCCGGTTATACGATGAGTGAGCTGAAGGTCGGCGAGACCTTTGAGCGGATGTTTGCCCAGGCGACAGGCCGTGTGATCGTGGCGATGTTCGCCAGCAACATCCACCGGATGCAGATGATCATTGATAACGCGATCCGCTACGGACGGCGCGTCTGCTTCATCGGGCGGAGCATGGTCAACGTCAGCCGGGTGGCGATGAGTATCGGGGAGCTGAAGATCCCCGAAGGCTGGCTGATCGACATGGATGTGCTGGATGACTACCCGGATAACGAGGTCCTGGTCATGACGACCGGGAGCCAGGGCGAGCCCATGGCCGGCCTGACCCGGATGGCCTATGCAGAGCACCGGAAGCTGCAGATCCGCCAGAGCGATATGGTCATCATTTCCGCAACGCCGATCCCCGGCAACGAAAAGCTGATCTCCCGCGTGATCAACCAGCTGTATCGCCTCGGCGCACAGGTGGTCTACAGCCGTATGGCGGAGGTCCACGTTTCCGGCCACGCCTGCCAGGAAGAGCTAAAGCTGCTCCACGCGCTGATCCGGCCGAAGTACTTTATTCCCGTGCACGGTGAGTACCGCATGATGTGGCAGCACGCGATCCTGGCGGAGAGCATGGGCGTGCCGAGCCAGAATATCGTGATCCCGGAGCTCGGCCAGGTCATCGAGATGAACGAAGAAATGCTGGCCCTGGGCGAACAAGTGCCGGTCGGCGGCGTGCTGGTTGACGGCCTGGGCGTCGGCGACGTCGGGAATGTCGTCCTGCGTGACCGGAAGCACCTCAGCCAGGACGGCCTGCTGATTGTGGTGATGGCGATTGACCGGGACGAGGAGAAGCTGATCTCCGGTCCGGATATCGTCTCCCGCGGGTTCATCTATGTGAAGGAAAACGAGGATATCATCGACAATACGCAGGAACTGGTTCGCCAGATCCTCGCGGCCAGCAGCCTGAACGGGGACAACTGGCCCGACCTGAAGAACACGATCAAGGACGAGGTGCACCGCTTTATCTTCGAAAAGATCAAGCGGAACCCGATGATCCTGCCGATCATTCTGGACGTGTAAACGTCCTCCGGCGTATTTGCAAGGAACGTTCAAAACGGATATAATAACGGTCAGAAGGAAGAAAATCCTCCTTCTGACCGTTATTGATTTCTGAAGGAGGCAGCATCATGGATTATTCAACGACTTATCGCCTGGCGCAGGAGATCCGGGACAGCGAGGAGTACAAGACCTATCACGACCTGAAAGAGTCTGTGATGGCCGAGGAGACGACCGCCGCGCTGATCCGCGAATACCGGAAGCTGCAGATGACGATCCAGATGTCTGCCATGAGCGGGAATACCGCGAACGAAGAAGACATGCAGCGCTTCTCCGGTATCTCCAGTCTCCTTTTTTCCAAACCGGAGGTCAGCCAGTTCCTGCTTTCCGAGATGCGGCTGCAGCAGGCGCTGGCGGATATCTTCCGGATCCTGACCGAGGCGGCGGACGTGGATATGGCTGTCCCGGGCATTGAGGGCTGAACGTGAAGAAAGACAAGAACTATACCTACCGCAGTATGCGGGATGAGCGCGAATACGGGCTCTACTGGTACAGCGGGTTGTGGCACATCCTGCGTCCGGTTCTGGTAGGGCTGACGGTGCTTGTGCTGGTGATCGGCATCGGGATGACCGTATGGAACAAGCTGTACGGCAGTTTCCTGGCGCCGGTGGATCCGGCGGATGAGGCGGAGTATACCTTTGAAATCCAGAGCGGACAGAGCCTGAACCGAGTCGCTTCCAACCTGGAGTCGGCCGACCTGATCCGGAGCAAGACGATCTTCAAGTATTACTGCGATTTCGCGGGTATGGCCCAGAAGATCCAGACGGGCACCTATTCTCTGAAAAAAGACATGACCATGACGGAGATTGCCGACCGGCTGACAACCGGTGATGGCAATCCGCTCGTGCGGAATATCACGCTAATCCCCGGCGAGACGGTGGAGGAGTTCGCCGCGAAACTGGTGAAAAACGGCGTGCTGGAAGACGACAAGGCCTTCCTCGCAGCCTGCCGCGACGGGAAGGCGTTTCGCGAGTATTACTATATCGACGATGTGCTGACCTCCGGTCATCCGGAGGAACGGAAGTATGTCCTGGAAGGCTATCTGTCGCCGAACACTTACGAAGTTTACGTGACCGCGTCCGCAGAGGAGATCATCCGGAAGCTGCTGAGCCAGACGGAAGCCGCGTTCCCGGTCGAGCTCCAGGACCGGGCGGAGGAGCTGGGCCTGACCATGGACCAGACGCTGACGCTGGCGAGCCTGATCGAAAAGGAAGCGAAGGAGTCGGATTTCGCCCGGGTCAGCGCTGTGTTCCACAACCGCCTGAAAGCGAATATGCGGCTGGAGAGCGACGTGACGATCCACTACATTACAGGCATCCGGAAAATGGCACTGGCGGACAGCGACCTGACGGTCAACAGCCCCTACAATACCTACCAGGTGAACGGGCTGCCGGTCGGGCCGATCTGCAATCCCTCGCCCGCGGCGATCCGGGCTGCACTGTATCCGGATGAGACCATGATCGCGGAGAAGTATCTGTACTTCTGCGCCAAGGAGCCGGAGAGCGGCGAACTCTACTTCTCCAAGACGCTGGACCAGCACCGCCGTGCGGTCGAGGCCTATGCGCCGAAGTGGCAGCAGTACGACCTGGACAGGGGGATCAAGTGATGAGGATCCCTGAACTGCTAGCGCCTGCGGGGAACATGGACTCCCTTCGGGCCGCCCTGCATTTCGGCGCGGATGCGGTCTACGGCGGTATGAAGCATTTCGGCCTGCGGGCCTTTGCGGGCAACTTCGGGCCGGAGGAACTGCGGGAAGCAGTCCGCCTGGCCCACGAAACCGGACGGCGGTTCTATGTCACGATGAACGCCTATCCTTTTGATGACGAACTAGACGCCTTCGCTGCAGCGGCGAAGGAAGCAGCGGACTGCGGCGTGGACGCGGCGATCGTCGCGGATCCCGGCGCGATCCGCTTCCTGCGTTCAGAGGTGCCTGCCCTGCCGATCCATGTGAGCACGCAGGCGAACACCGTGAACGCACCGGCGGTTGAACTGTACCGCAGCCTGGGGTGCGAGCGGGTGATCCTGGCCCGGGAAATGAGCCTGGACCGCATCCGGGTGCTCCATGAGCGGATCGGGGACGGGATCGAGCTGGAGACGTTTGTGCATGGTGCGAGCTGCATGGCCTATTCCGGGCGGTGCATGCTCTCGGCATACCTGACCGGGCGGAGCAGCAATCGCGGGGAATGCGCCCAGCCATGCCGCTGGCAGTATGCCGTGGTGGAGGAAAAACGGCCCGGGGAGTATCTCCCGGTAACGGAGGATGAGCGGGGGACCTACCTGTTCTCCGCGCGCGACCTGTGCCTGATGCCCCTGCTGCCGGAGCTGTGCGACGCGGGAGTTTCCAGCCTGAAGATCGAAGGGCGCATGAAGACAGAATACTATGTCGCGGTGGTTACCGGCGCCTACCGGCGCGCGCTGGACCTGCTGGCACGGGACCGGGAAGCGTTCCGCGAGGCACTGCCGGAGATGACGGCGGAACTGCAGTGCGCCAGCCATCGGCTGAGCGATACCGGCTTCCTGGAAGGACCGCCGGAGACGCCCGGCGAAGCGGAAGGCTTCTGGCAAAGCCGGGAGTATGTTGCGAAGGTGATCGAAGCGGCAGGTGCAGACGGGCACGCCCGGCTGCTCCTGAAGAACCGGTTCTATGCCGGGGACGAACTGGAACTGATGACCCCGCAGGGCGTCCGCCGGGTGAAGGCATCCGCGTTCGTGAGGGAGAAAACGGGAGAAACACTGGAAACCCTCGGCATTGCCGGGGAGATCATCCGGATGCCCCTTCCCGGGGCAGGCGCCGGGGATATGCTCCGCGGGCCTGTGCGCAATCATCGGAAGGACGCGGACAGGACTGGAAACTGAGGAGAACGACGGAGAATCAGAATGGCAAAGCTGAAGCGATACGACCTGTATGAAGGGGACGACGAGTTCATTTCCTCTTCGCTTCCCGGGAAGAAACCGCTCGGGCGGGATGAAGGCCTGCGGGAACGGGACGCGTACGACCGCCGGAAAGAGGAAGAGGCGGAGAAGCGGCGCCGCTATTTTGCTGCCAATGAAAAGGACGACGGTCTCGGGGCGCCTTCTTCCGTCTTTGACGATTTTGACCGGTTTGAACAGCCAATCCCGATCCGGGACGAGCGGCCGAAGTACCGTCGGCGGGAGAAGCACCGGGCAGCCTGGACGGTGACAGCCGTCTTCTGCCTTCTGCTCCTGGCGGCGATGGGCATCGCGGTCCTGCCACAGCTGACCGGGATCCGGTACCGCTTCCTGCCGAATCTGGCCTTTGCCAACGGAAATCTGATCCGCCTGGACGGCGAGCGGCAGGACGCCTTTGACCTGAACCGGCGGGAGATCTATAACGACCGGATCTATCCGGGCGTTTATATCGATAACGTTCAGGTCGGCGGGATGACAAAAGGGGAAGCAGCCGAGGCGGTCCGGAAGGTTCACGAGGATGTGAGCAGTTCTTTTGACATCGTGATCGCGGTAGGGAACGAGAACTGGCACGTGAACAGCGAACGGGTGCCGGTCTCCCGGAACATCGAGGAAGTCGTGGAAAAGGCTTTTGCCAGTGGCCGGGGCAATTCCGCCAGCCTGGCGGGGAATGCTGCGACGCCGTTTGAGGAGCGCGTCAGCCAGGCGTCCGCCATGCGCTCAAACCCTGTGACCTTTGCCACGAAGCAGGACTACGACCATGAAGCTCTGAGGGCGCTGACCGACGGGATCGTCAATTATGTGAACCGGGACCCGGTCAACAGCACCGTCCATTCCTTTGATTTCAAAACACAGACTTTCACTTTTACCGACGACCGTCCCGGAGCCCGGATTGACCCGGACGACCTGTACAGCCGGGTGGCGGAGCTGCTGGACGACGGAGTGACCAAAAAGGAACTGCGGATCGTTCCGGAAAAGATCCTTGCCGAGGTGACCAAAACCGAGCTGATGAACCGATTCGGCCTGATCTCCGCCTATACGACGACCACCACGAGTGACGGCAAGCGCAATACCAATATCCAGCTCAGCGCGGAAGCGATCAGCGGAAAGACGGTGCTGCCGGGGGAGATCTTCTCTTTTAACGCCGCGACCGGGGAACGCACGGCAGCAAAGGGCTATCAGGAAGCGCCGGCTATTTCCGGCGGCCAGAGCAAAGACGAGGTGGGCGGCGGCGTCTGCCAAACCAGTTCCACCCTGTTCAACGCGGTCGCGCGGGCGGACCTGGAAATTATCGAACGCAATCCGCATGCCTGGCCGTCGCATTACATCGAGAAAGGCTTTGACGCGACGGTCAACTGGCCGGGACTGGATTTCAAGTTCAAAAACAATACCGAGTGGCCGGTCTTTATCATCGCGGGCTACAGCAAACGGAAGGTGACCGTCAATATTTACGGGATGAGCCTCGGTTCAGACGTGCGCATCGACCTGGAGAGCGAGGTGGTCCGCACGATCCCCAAGCCGGAAGGCACCAACTATGTGATCAACACATCCCTGGCGCCGGGCGAGAGCAAGAAGACGGTCACCGGCCGGCAGGGCTATGAGGTGAACACCTGGAAGGTCTGGTACCAGGGTAACCGCGAGATCAAACGGGAGATCCTGTTCAAAACCACCTACAGGGCTTACCAGGAGACGATCGAATACAATCCGAAGTAAGTTCATTGCATCACACCGGGGATTATGCTATAATTCCCGTGATGCCGAAGTGGCGGAATGGCAGACGCGGCGGACTCAAAATCCGTTGCCCTTAAAAGCGTATGGGTTCAAGTCCCATCTTCGGCACGTTCCGCAAGCCCCGTGAGCACCTGCTCACGGGGCTTTGCTATGGCTCCGGACCGTGGCGAACTGTTTTTTTCTCCGAATGTGTGATAAAATAGACCGCGTATGAATTCAATGATACCCGGGAGGGAAAGATGCCTGTGAGAGCGAACCGTGCATGCCTGATCATCCTTGCTGCCCTGATACTGTTCCTGGCCGCGGCGGCCGTTCCCGGCCGGACGGCGGCGGAGTCGGAGGTGTCGATCGGGAGGATCGTGGACGGCGTGTGGAAACTGGATCCGATCAACTATACCTACCGAACGCTGCAGAACACAAAGGAACTGAACCTTTCCGGAAAGGGGATCCGGGCCATTGAGGGTATCGAGTACCTGTCCGGCCTGTACAGCCTGGACCTCTCGTACAACGAGATGGAAAGCCTGGACCTGAGCTCGTGCACCCGACTGACGGAACTCAACTGCTCGGGCAACCGGCTCACTACCCTGGACCTGTCCGCCTGCCGCAAACTGAAGAAGCTGAGCTGCTCGGACAACGCCCTGGGAGAACTGGATGTGACTGCCCTGAAGAACCTGCAGGTGCTGGACTGCCGGAACTGCGGCCTGAAGGCCCTGAACCTGGACGAAAACCGCTCACTGACCGAAATCTACTGCTCCGGCAACGAACTGTCCCCGATCGACGTAACGCACCTGAAAAAGCTGAAAGCCCTGGCTGTCAGAGGCGTTGGTCTCACTTCGCTGGACGTGAGCCGGAACGAACAGCTCATAACCCTGGACTGCTCCGGCAATCCGGGGCTGAAGGAACTGAACCTGAAGGCGAATTCGCGTCTGAAGGAACTGTTCACTGCCGGGACAGGTATCATGAACCTGGATTTGTCCAAACAGCGTACGCTGGAGGGCCTGTTCGGTTCCCGGAATGGATACGGGTATGAGCTGGGGGAGGATGCCCGGATCTGGAAACTGGAGGAAGGCTGGCTGACGACAAACCCGGATGCAGCCGTTCAGATCGGTTCGACGATCACGATCCGGCCAGCCGGGGAGGACCCGCAGGGGCAGGTCGCGCTGCCGGGATACACCAAGTACAAACCGGGCGAGTTCACCAACCGCATCCTCTCCTCAAGCTACGATGAAATGTGTCACTACTTCCGGATGACCGTGGGCCCGAACAGAAGCGTTTTCAGCAAGGTCGACGAGAAGTGGATCTATGAGAATGCCCATACGGTCGTTGAGACGGCGAGGCTTGCCGTGCAGGCCAGACAGTTCAGCACCATCAAGCTCAAGTCCGCCACGCGGGCCTTTACGGTCTTTGACGCGGACGGAAATTTCAAATTCCGGTGTACGGTCGACTACATGGATGGCGAGGACGCCATCGAGTATGCCAGGCGGCTGAACAAGGACCATGAGGAAGCACCGGACGAGGCGGATCTCCTCGGTTACACCGGTCAGGTGAACGCTTATTCCTGCGGGAACGCCCTGATCATCATGGAAGGAATCCCGAGCACAGCACAGGAAAGGACGCCGACCCTGGAAAGCTATATCATGAGCGATCCGGAGAATCCGCTGTACCTGATCCGGTGATCCGGCGGAGTAACGAAGAGAAAGCAGGGGAGAAAAGCGTGAGACTGACAGATGTGATCCGGAGCGAGGAACTGACCCTTTCATTCGAAGTGTTTCCGCCGAAGACAGACGCCGCCTTTGACGATGTGCTGCAGGCGACGGAGGAGATTGCTGCGCTGAAACCTTCGTTCATTTCCGTGACCTACGGCGCCGGAGGCGCGGGCGGGAAGTATACCCGCGAGATCGCAAGCCGTCTGCAGAACGCGGACGGCGTGGAAACGCTGACCCACCTGACCTGTGTCGGCGCCGGTCGGGAGGACGTGGAGGCTTATTTGCGAAAGCTGAAAGAGAACGGCATCTGCAACATCATGGCGCTGCGGGGAGACCTGCCGCAGGGGATGGACCCGGAGACCATGAAGAACAGTCCCTTCCCGCACGCGGCTGATCTGGTCCGGACAATCCGGAAGGCCGGGGATTTCTGCATCGGGGCGGCCTGCTACCCGGAGGTGCATCCGGAGAGCGCGACCCAGAAGGAAGACCTGCATTACCTGAAGGAGAAGGTGGATGCCGGTGCGGACTTCCTGACGACTCAGATGTTCTTTGATAACAACCTTCTGTATAACTTCCTGTACAAGCTCCGGGAGACGGGTGTGACGGTGCCGGTGGTGCCGGGCATCATGCCGATCACCAGAGCAAACCAGGTGAAGCGCGCACTGGAACTGAGCGGCAGCTTCATGCCCCGGCGGTTTACCAGCCTGGTGGACCGCTTCGGTTCGGCGCCGGACGCGATGAAACAGGCGGGCATCATCTACGCCTGCGATCAGATCATCGACCTGTTTGCCAACGGGATCCGTCATGTACATGTCTACACGATGAACAAGCCGGACGTGGCCGGAGCGATCCTGGGCCACCTTTCCGGGATGATCGGGAGGGCCTTCTGATGGCAAAACCGAGGACGCTTGAGCTCGGGGAGATCCCTTTCGATGAGAAGGAGATCCTCCGCTATGCCCTGATGCCCTCCACAGCGCCGGCGCCGGATGAACTGCCTTTGGAGGAATGCCTGAAGGCAGCCCGCAGCGCGGTCCGGTGCCGGGCGGTTTGGCAGCGCTATCCGCTCGAATGGGGCGGAGATGAGCTGGACCTCGGCTTTGCAAAGACGGCTTCCCGGCATCTCCGCCGGCACCTGGAAGGGTGCGCGGAAATCCTGCTGTTCGCCTGCACGGCAGGCAGCGAGATAGACCGGCGGATCAACCGCGAGAAACTGGTCTCCCCGGTGCGCGGCCTGCTGATGAGCGCGATCGGGTCACAGCAGGTGGAAGGTGCCTGCGACCGGCTGTGCGACCTGCTGGCGGCGGAGCATCCGGAGAAACAGCTGGTCACCCGCTATTCTCCGGGATACGGGGATCTGCCGCTGGAGATCCAGAAAGATGTATTCAGGGCACTCGACTGTGAGCGCTCGATCGGTGTGACGCTGACAGAGAGCCTGCTGATGCAGCCTTCCAAGAGCGTGACGGCCGTGATCGGCATGAAAGAGAGGGACGCGGAATGAGCTTTTCCGAGCTGATGAAGAAAGGCCCCCTTTTCCTGGACGGAGGAATGGGGTCGCTCCTGCAGGCGCAGGGCCTGATGCCCGGCGAGGCGCCCGAGACCTGGAACCTGACGCATCCGGAGAAGATCACGGCGATCCATCGGGCGTACTATGAGGCCGGAAGCCACCTGGTGATGGCCAACACTTTCGGCGTGCATCCGCTGCGATATCCCGTGGAGGAATGTGAAAAGATGCTTCGCGCGGCGGTGGATTGCGTGAAGGCAGCACGGGAGCAGGCAAAAGCCGGGCAGGAGAAGTTTATCGGCCTGGACATGGGCCCCTGCGGCAAACTGCTGAAACCGTTGGGTACGGTGGAGTTTGAGGAAGCGGTCGGATACTATGCACAGATCATGCGCATGGGCGCTGAATGCGGCGTGGACTGTATTTTTATCGAAACGATGAACGACAGCCAGGAAACCCGGGCGGCGCTGCTGGCGGCAAAGGAAAACTGCAGCCTGCCGGTGCTGGTCTCCAATGCCTACGGTTCGGACGGAAAGCTGATGACCGGCGGAACGCCGGAGTCCATGGTTGCGATGCTTGAAGGGCTCGGCGCCGACGCGGTCGGTGTCAACTGCTCCCTCGGGCCGGAAGCGCTCACTCCGATCGTGGAGCGTTACCTGGCGGCGGCTTCCGTACCGGTGCTGATGAAGCCCAATGCAGGACTGCCGGAAGTGAAGGACGGAAAGACGGTCTATAACGTGCTGCCGAATGCGTTTTCCGAACAGATCGCTTCGCTTGTGCCGAAGGGCCTGCGGATTATGGGCGGGTGCTGCGGCACGACCCCGGACTATATCCGGACGCTGAAGCAGGCGGTCGGGGACAGCGTTCCCGCAGTGACAAAGCCGGAGCGGAGGACGGTGATCTCCTCTCGGTCCCAGGTGATCGAACTCGGGAAAGACCCGGTCATCATTGGAGAGCGGATCAATCCGACAGGCAAGAAGCGCCTGCGCCAGGCGCTGCAGGACGGCGACATGGCTTATATCCTGAACGAAGCGATCGCCCAGGAGGAGCACGGGGCGCAGGTGCTGGACGTGAATGTCGGTACCCCGGGGATCGATGAGGCGGAGATGCTCTGCCGGGCGGTGGAGGAACTGCAGGCGATTTCGGATCTGCCTCTGCAGTTGGATACGGCGGATTCGGCGGCCATGGAACGCGCGCTGCGCCTGTATAACGGGAAGGCGATGATCAATTCAGTCAACGGGAAGCAGGAAGTTATGGACGCGGTCTTCCCGCTGGTGAAGAAATACGGCGGCGTCCTGGTGGCGCTGACGCTGGACGAGGCGGGGATTCCGCCCACAGCGGAAGGCCGACTGGAAATTGCTGAAAGGATCCTTGCGGAAGCTGCGAAGTATGGTATCCTGCCGGAGGAGATCCTCTTTGATCCGCTGACGATGACGGTCAGCGCGGACATCTCCGCGGCGCGGGTGACCCTTGACGCTCTGCGGATGATCCGGAAAAAGACGGGCTGCGGAGCGGTGCTGGGCGTCAGCAACGTTTCCTTTGGTCTGCCTGCCCGGGAGGTGCTGGGCAGCATCTTCCTGACCATGGCGCTGCAGTCGGGCCTGTCCGCGGCGATCATGAACCCGCTGTCGGATGCGATGATGGGCGCAATGATCAGCTATCGCACGCTGACGGAGCGGGACGCGAACTGTATGGACTACATCCGCTTTGCGGATACCCTGCCGGCGAAGGTTGCCCAAGCTGCGGCGCCAACAGCAGGCGCGGTGAAAGCGGCGGGCGGGGAAACAGGCCCGCAGGGGCTGCGCCGGGCGGTCGTCAAAGGTCTCTGCAAGGAGGCAGCACGGCTGACCCGGGAAGCGCTGGACAGCGGGACGGAAGGGCTGGACCTGATCCAGAAGGAAATCATCCCTGCTCTGGACGAGGTCGGCAAAGGGTTTGAAGAGAAAAGGATCTACCTGCCCCAGCTGATGATGAGTGCCGAGGCGGCGGAAAGTGCTTTCGCTGAAGTTAAAGCCCGGAGCGCCAAAACGGAAAAACAGGAGAACCGGTGCCGGGTCGTGGTGGCTACGGTCAAGGGCGATGTGCATGACATCGGTAAGAATATCGTGAAGCTGCTGCTGGAAAACTACGGCTTTGAGGTGACTGACCTGGGTAAGGATGTGCCCCCGGAGGACGTCCTGGCGGCGGTCGAGAAACTGCATGCGCCGGTATGCGGGCTCAGTGCCCTGATGACCACGACGGTGCCTGCGATGGCGGAAACGGTGGACCTGCTTCATGAGAAAGCTCCCTGGTGCCGGGTGATGGTCGGCGGCGCGGTGCTGACGGAAGAGTTTGCCCGGGGGATCCATGCGGACGGCTACGGCCGGGACGCCATGGCGTCGGTCCGGCTGGCGGAGAGTTTCGCCCGGGAGGGAAACGCCTGAGGAAGGCGGCATTTCGCGAATTGGACGTTTTTCCCACACAACAGCCTGTTTAGACAGATTTTATGAATAATTCAGGGAACTGTCTTGCATATTCAACAATAAATGTGACATATTTCCCCACTTGCAGTGAAATACGAAACCGGGCTGCAGGTGGACATGCACCAGCATAAAACGATTATTCCCGGAAAAAACGAAAATGATGGGGATCCAATGCAGATGGCAGGAAAAGTGGAGGAACTCCGGGAGATCATCAGCCGGTCGAAACGGATCGTTTTCTTTGGCGGAGCGGGTGTTTCCACGGCCAGCGGGATTCCGGACTTCCGGTCCGAAACGGGACTGTTCGCGCAGGAGGAAAACGGCTTGTCCCCGGAGATGATCCTGAGCAAGAGCTTTTTCTACCTGCAACCGGAAAAATTCTTTGATTTCTGGCGGAAACATATGCTGCATCCGGAGGCCGGGCCGAATGCGGTGCACCGATACCTGTATGAGCTGGAAAAACAGGACAGGCTCCGGGGTATCGTTACCCAGAACATCGACGGGCTTCACCGGCAGGCCGGAAACATCCGTGTGTACGAGCTGCACGGGAACGTGAACGACAATTATTGCATGGAATGCAACGCCGCTTATCCGGCAGAAGCAATCCTGCAATCGGAAGGGATTCCGCGGTGCGAGTGCGGCGGTGTCATTCGGCCGAACGTGGTCCTGTACGGAGAACCGCTGGAGAAATACGTATGCATCGGGGCCCGGCGGGAGATTGCCAATGCGGATACCCTGATCGTCGCGGGAACTTCCCTGACGGTGGAGCCGGCGGCCTCCTTCACCGAAGACTTTGCGGGGAAGAACCTGATAGTGATCAACCGGATGCCCACAAAGGCGGATGAACGGGCAACCCTGCTGATCCACGGGGATGTGACGGAGGTTTTTTCCGAGCTTTCCCGGGAATAGCCTTGAACTGCCTATTTGCCCTGTAGTATAATAGGCAAAATGGCAGAGGGAGGAATCCGGATGATCTCCACCAAGGGACGGTACGCGATCCGTGTGATGATCGACCTGGCTGAGCACGATGAGGGAAAGTATATCCCCCTGAAGGATATTGCCGCGCGGCAGGAGATTTCCAAGAAATACCTGGAGATCATCGTAAAGGATATGGTAGCCGGCGGGCTGCTGACCGGCGCCAGCGGAAAGGGTGGCGGCTACAAACTGAACCGCAGGCCGGACGAGTATTCCGTCGGGGAGATCCTGGAGCTGATGGAGGGGACGCTCTCGCCGGTGGCCTGCCTGGCCGAGGAAGTGAACGATTGCCCGCGGAAAGGCGCATGCAAAACCCTGCCCCTGTGGACGGAGTTCGATACGTTGGTCCATGATTTCTTTTATCAGAAAAAACTGAGCGATCTGATCAACAAAGAGGGAAGAGCCTGAGGCTCTTCCCTCTGTTGCTGTTATTATCGGACGATGATCTCGCCGTTTTCATCCAGGTCGACGGTCAGTTCGGTGCCGGGGGCTACGTCGGCGGCGATCACCCTGCGGGCGATGAGGGTCTCCACATGGCTCTGTAGGTAACGCTTCAGCGGCCGGGCGCCGAAGACGGGGTCGAAGCCCCGGTCGATCACGGCGTTCATGGCAGCGTCGGTCAGGGTGACTTTCAGCTGCTTGTCCTCGAGGCGTTTGTTCAGACCGGCGATCATCAGGCGGACGATCGAGCTGATCTCGTTCCGGGTCAGGGGCTTGTAATACACGATCTCATCGATCCGGTTCAGGAACTCGGGCCGGAAGTGCGTCCGGAGCATCCGGTCGACCTGCGCGCGGGCTTCGGGCGAGATCTCGCCGCCGGCGATGCCGTCGAGGATGAACTCGCTGCCCAGGTTACTGGTCATGATCAGGATGGTGTTCTTGAAGTCTACGGTGCGGCCCTGGCTGTCGGTGATCCGGCCGTCGTCAAGCACCTGCAGGAGGACGTTGAAGACATCCGGATGGGCTTTTTCCACTTCATCAAACAGCACGACGCAGTAGGGGTGGCGGCGGACCGCTTCGGTCAGCTGGCCGCCTTCGT
>JAEEGL017287166.1_pt1 | contig 14564 bp, 11 predicted proteins | sample 9134231 | NCBI WGS metagenome assembly JAEEGL01 (sample SAMN16246548, study PRJNA631951) | gut metagenome | biome: gut microbiome; feature: rumen; material: fiber-attached | host: Bos | place: Iran: Karaj | collected 2018-10
CTATGAGGCTGCCGTCGCGATCATGACGACAGACACGAAGCCGAAGAGCATTGCCGTGGAATTCGAGGCGGGCGGCAGGACCTGCCGCGTCGGCGGAATCTGCAAGGGTTCCGGCATGATCCACCCGAATATGGGAACCATGCTCTGCTTTATCACCACGGACTGCGCGGTGAGCTCCGGGATGCTGAAGAAAGCCCTTCTCGAGAATGTGCGCACCACCTTTAACAGGGTCTCTGTCGACGGGGACACCTCCACCAATGACAGCTGCATGATTCTGGCCAACGGCCTTGCGGGCAATGAATGCATTGAGGAGGACGGCGCGGATTACAGGGAGTTTTCCGCCGCGCTCCATGTCATCATGGAGGATCTGGCGAAAAAGATTGCGGGCGACGGCGAGGGCTGCACCAGGCTTATGACGGTAAATATCAGCGGCGTTTCCAATGAGGATAAGGCGGAAAAGCTTGCCATGTCCGTGTGCTCCTCCAGCCTGACGAAGGCCGCGATGTTCGGTGCTGACGCCAACTGGGGCCGTGTCCTCTGCGCGATGGGATATTCCGGCGAGGACTTTGACCCGGAGAAGGTTGACGTGGCATTTGCCTCCGCAGAGGGGAGCATCGCTGTATGCGAGCAGGGCAGGGGCCTGGATTTCGATGAGGACCTGGCGAAGAAGATCCTCTCCAGAGAGGAAGTGGAGATTAATATCACCATGTACGAGGGGGATGCCGGCGTCACCTGCTGGGGCTGCGATTTGACCTATGATTATGTGAAAATTAATGGAGATTACAGAACGTGATGAAACTGAATCCAGAAAACAGAGCGGCTATCCTGGCGGAAGCGCTGCCTTATATCCAGGATTATTACGGTGAGACCGTCGTGGTGAAATACGGCGGAAACGCGATGACCAGCGAGGAGCTGAAGCACAATGTCATCCAGGACATCGTCCTTTTGCACCTGGTAGGGATTAAGGTGGTTCTGGTGCACGGCGGCGGGCCGGATATCTCCGCGCTCCTGAAAAAAATCAACAAGAAATCTGAGTTCGTGAACGGTCTGCGCTACACCGATGAGGAGACCATGGACGTGGTCCAGATGGTGCTCTGCGGCAAGGTGAATAAAAACCTGGTGACGCTTTTGGACAAGGCCGGCGGCAAGGGCGTCGGTCTCGGCGGTATGGACGGCGGGCTTTTCCGCGCGGTCCGGAAGGTCGACGAGGACGGCACCGATTACGGGCTGGTCGGCGAGATCACGGAGGTTCACCCGAAGATCATCACAGATATGCTGGAACAGGGTTTTATCCCGGTAGTATCTTCCGTGGCGGCCGGTATCGACGCGGACACCAATTATAACATCAATGCGGATATCGCGGCGGAGAAGCTGGCCATTGCCCTGAAGGCAAAAAAGCTTATCCTGCTCACGGATGTGCGGGGCCTCATGAAGGACCCGAAGGATGAAACCACCCTCATTCCGAGGCTTAAGGTGTATGAAGTGCCGGCCCTGATACAGAGCGGGATTATCTCCGGCGGCATGATACCGAAGGTGGAGTGCTGCGTGGAAGCGGTGACCCACGGGGTAGAGCGCGCGAACATCCAGGACGGAAGAGTGCCCCACTCCATCCTTATCGAGCTTCTGAGCAACGACGGCGTCGGAACCATGTTTTCCTGATGCTCCCGGCGCATCCTGTGCGCGGAAAGGACAGAAAATGACTTTTGAAGAATTGAAAGAACTGGAATCCAAGTATGTCGTGCAGAGCTACGGCCGTTTTCCTGTCGCCTTTGAAAGGGGACAGGGCGCGACCCTCTACGACGTGGAAGGCAGGGCCTATGTGGACCTCACCTCCGGAATCGGCGTCAACTGCCTGGGACACAACTACCCGAAGCTGACGGAAGCCGTGTCCGCCCAGGCGCAGAAGCTGATGCATGTCAGCAATCTCTACTATACGGAGCCCATGATCCGGGCCGCGGAGAAGCTTGTAAAAGCAACCGGGATGCGGAGGGTATTTTTCGGCAACTCCGGCGCGGAGGCGAACGAGGGCATGATCAAGGTCGCCAGGAAATATTCCTATGACAAGTACGGCGCAGGACGCGACAAGATTATTACCCTGGTGAATTCCTTCCACGGCAGGACCGTGACTACCCTCAAGGCCACCGGCCAGGATCAGTTCCACAAATATTTCTTCCCATTCACCGAGGGCTTCGACTATGCGGAGGCGAACAACCTGGAAGACCTCAAGGCAAAAGCCGATGACAAAACCTGCGGTGTGATGATGGAGCTTGTCCAGGGCGAGTCGGGCGTGCGCCCGCTGGATCCGGACTATGTAAAGGCAGCGTACGAGTTCTGCAAAGAGCGGGATATCCTGTTCCTCGTGGATGAAGTGCAGACCGGTATCGGCCGTACGGGAAAGCTGTTTTCCTTTATGCATTTCGGCATCCTGCCCGATGTGATCAGCATGGCGAAAGCCCTGGGCGGCGGCCTTCCCGTCGGCGCCTTCATGGTCGGGGAAAAGTGCGCGGATGTCATGACGGCGGGAACCCACGGCAGCACCTTCGGCGGCAATCCCATGGTATGCTCCGCCGCCAATGTGGTGCTGGAGGAAGTGACTGCCCCGGGATTCCTTGAGGAAGTCACCCGGAAGGGAGAGTACCTGAAGAAAGAAATCATGGCCCTCGGTTCCCCGGAGGTCGTATCGGTGCGCGGCATGGGACTGATGATCGGCATTGTGCTGGCACATCCCGAAAAGCGTGCGGATTTCGTGAAGTCCCTGCTGGCAAAGGGCGTAATCGTCCTGACCGCCGGCAGCGATGTGATCCGTCTCCTTCCGCCGCTGGTCATCTCGAAAGAAGAGATGGATACCGCCATTGCGGCCATGAAGGAAGTGTTCGGATAACCTTCCGCAGCGGCCGGTTCCGTCCCTGTATGCCGCGGCTCTGCAATTGACATAAATTTATCGGATTGATATAATTTTATAGTACTCTAATCGGAGCGGAAAGAGGCTGGGACTGTGGAAAACAAAGAGATATCAAAGGCCGTTATTGCAAGGCTGCCGCGGTATTACCGTTATCTCGGAGAGCTGATTGAGGAAGGCGTCGACCGCATTTCATCCAATGAGCTCAGCGGCAGGATGAAAGTTACCGCTTCCCAGATTCGTCAGGACCTTAATAATTTCGGCGGATTCGGGCAGCAGGGCTACGGCTATAATGTAAAGTATTTATATTCGGAGATCGCCAAGATCCTGGGCATCGACCGGCAGCATAACCTGATTATTATCGGGGCCGGCAACCTGGGACAGGCGATCGCCAACTACGCGAACTTTGAGAAGAGAGGTTTTGTTCTCAAGGGGATGTTTGATGTCAATCCGAGGCTGGTGGGCCTGGTGGTCCGCGGGGTTGAGATTTGCGGCATCGATGACCTGGAGAATTTCATCCGGAACAATGAGGTGCAGATCGCCGCGCTGACCATACCGAAGTCCAAGGCGCCGGAGATCGCCGAGCGCCTGGTCAATGCGGGAATCAAGGCTATCTGGAACTTCGCCCATATTGACCTGCAGGTCCCCCCGGATGTGGTTGTGGAGAATGTCCACCTGTCGGAAAGCCTGATGCGCCTGTCCTACCGGGTCTGCAGCCTGCAGGACGAGATGAAGCGGAAGGCGGCGGGTTCAGGAAAAACGGAGTGATATGATCATCGGTACGGGAATTGACATTGTCGATATGGATCGTGTGAAGAAAGCCTGTGAAAGGGAATCTTTCTGCAAGCGCGTCTACACGGAAGAAGAACGCCGGCAGGCTGGAAACAGTGTTTCCAGGCTTGCCGGCGATTTTGCCGTGAAGGAAGCGGTGGCAAAAGCGCTGGGAACAGGTTTTTCCGGGTTCGGCCCGGAGGATATCGAGGTGCTGCGGGAGCAGTCAGGACGGCCTTTTGTCCGCCTGTACGGCGGCGCGGCGGCCCGCGCCGGGGAGCTGGGCATCTCGGCGATCCATGTTTCCATCACAAATACGAGAGAGACAGCGGCGGCATTTGCCGTAGCTGAGGGGAACTGACCCGGGAACTGACGCCCGGTGTGACGCTGCAGAAGATCGGAGGTCTGTCATGAGACGACTGGTTACCGGATCACAGATGAAAGAGATTGATTCCTACGCCATAAAGAGTACGGGAATCCCGTCCATGGTCCTGATGGAGCGGGCGGCGCTGGCCTGCACGGAAGAGGCCGAAAAGCTTCTCCTGAAAAACGGGATAAGCGCGCGGGATGCCCGCGTCCTCGTTCTTGCCGGGACAGGCAACAACGGGGCGGACGGCGTGGCCATAGGGCGGATGTTTATGCTCCGGGGCGCCTCCGTCACCATCGTCTGTGTGGGAAACAGGGAGCATTACACCGAGGAGATGCGGCAGCAGACCGCCATCGCGGACAACCTGGGGATCGAGATCGCGGACTGGGAGGATTATCTTGCGGGCGCCTTTGACCTTGCTGTGGACGCCCTGTTCGGCGTCGGTCTCACAAGGGATGTGGAGGGGAGCTTCGCGGACGCGGTGGATTTTCTGAACTCTCGGAAGCATGGGCTGGTCCTTTCCGTGGATATCCCTTCCGGCATAAACAGCGCTGACGGAAAGATCCTGGGCTGCGCTGTGCGCGCCGATCTTACCGTGACATTCGGGTTCGAAAAGCTGGGAACCGTGTTTTACCCGGGAAAGGACTGTTCCGGGACTGTGGTCACGGCCGATATCGGATTCCCGCCCTTCGACGGGTACCAGGGGCGCCGGTACTTTACCGGGGATGCGGGGGACCTTTCCCTTGTGCCTGCAAGGAAAGGGGATTCCCATAAAGGCACTTACGGGAAAGTCCTGATCGTCGCCGGATCCGGGGGAATGTGCGGCGCGGCTTACTTTTCCGCGCTCGCGGCCTGCCGGACAGGCGCCGGCCTGGTGAAGATCCTGACGGTGCGGGCCAATGTCCCCGTACTGCAGACCCTGCTGCCGGAGGCCATTATCGCGGCCTATGACCCGGAGACGGCGGAGGAAGAGCCGGAAACCTTCCGGGAACTGGTGGAGGAAGCCTGTGCCTGGGCCAGCGTGATTGTGCTCGGGCCGGGGCTGGGCGGCGGCAGGCATGTGGAGCAGCTGCTCCGCATCATACTCCTGGCCGCCTATGTGCCGATCATCGTCGACGCGGACGGCCTGAACGCCGTGGCGGAGTATCCCTACCTCGCCGATTACTTTACGGAAAATGTCATCATTACGCCCCATATCGGGGAGATGGCCAGGCTGACCGGACTGGAACCTGAGGATATCAAGGCGGATCCCGTCACCTGCGCCTGCCTGTACAGTGAAGAGAAGGGCGTTATCTGCGTCCTCAAGGACGCGGTAACTGTTGTGGCCCGCCGGGACCAGACGGTATTTCTGGGAACGAGCGGGACAGGGGCCATGGCAAAGGGCGGCAGCGGCGATGTGCTGACAGGGGTTATCGCCGGCCTTCTCGCGCTGGATCTCTCAGAGGATGACGCGGCATCCCTCGGCGTGTGGCTGCACGGACTGGCAGGGAAGAAAGCGGAGGAAAAACTGGGGGCGCATTCGGTTCTGGCGTCGGATATCGCCAATGCCCTGCTGCCATGACATGACAGGCAATTGAGAAACAGGAAACAGGAGAAAGGTATTTATGGACAGTTACTGGCCGGCTGCGGTTATCCTTCTGGTACTGCTGACAGGCATGAATATTATCCTTTACGGCTTCGGGGCTGCGCTGCAGAACCTGAACCAGACCGAGCTGGAAGAGAAGGCGGAGAGCGGGGACGAGAAAGCCTCCCGGCTGCTTGCGGTGCTGGATAAACCGGGGAATTTCATCGCGTCCCTGCATATTATTGAAACCATCCTGAATATGGCGGCCGGCGCCGGCATCTTCCTGGCGGTCCAGAGGCTTCACCCGGGATATGCCGTAATCCTGCTGGTGATCCTGTTTATCCTGCTTGTCAGCATCAGCGTAGTCATTCCCAGGAAAATGGCCGCGGACAGTCCGGAGCAGTGGGCAGGCGCGCTCCTCGGGCCGGTTTCCCTGATGATGAAGGCGTCGCTTCCCATCGGCGTCCCGGTAGCCTTTATCAGCGGCGGCGTGCTCCGCCTGTTCGGCGTTGACCCGGATTCGGACGAAGAGAAGGTGACGGAAGACGATATCAAGCTGCTGGTCAGCGAGGGGCATGAGAAGGGTATCATTAAGGCCGGAGAGGCCGAGATGGTACAGAACGTGTTTGAGCTGGACGAAAAGGAAGCGGGGGACATTATGACCCACCGCACCAACATCGTGGCGCTGGACGGCCATATGACCCTTGACGAGGCGGTGGAATTCATCCGGAACGAAGCCAGCAACTCCCGGTTCCCCGTCTACGAGGAAGATATCGACCATATCATCGGCATCCTGCACATCCGGGACGTCCTGAACTTTTCCGAGGAGAAAGAATGCAGGCAGCAGCAGCTGTGCGGGATAGAAGGACTCCTGCGAAAACCGAATTTCATCCCGGAGATACGGAAGATTGACCAGCTGTTCCACGAGATGCAGGCCCGGAAGAGCCACATGGAGATCGTGGTGGACGAGTACGGCCAGACGGCCGGCATCGTGACCCTGGAAGATATCCTGGAAGAGATCGTCGGCAACATCGAGGATGAATACGATGAAGAAGAAAAACTCATCGTACGGCGCAGCGACGGCACATGGCTTCTGGACGGCATGGCCCCTCTGGCGGAGGTGGCGGAACAGCTCGGCATTACCCTGGACGAAAAGGATCTGGAAAACTTTGAGACCCTTAGCGGCTTTTTGATTTCCCGCCTGGACCGGATACCGGAGGAAGGGGAAAAGCCGGTGATCGCCTGCTGCGGCTGGATCTTCAAGATCCGCCAGGTCGGCGGGAAGACCATACGCACAGTTGTGGCGGCGCCGGGCAGAAGGAAAACAGGGCCCCCGGAAAAGAGAAATGTACAGGAACAGCTTGCCACAGGCTGATTCTGATGGTATGATTATTTGTTGTATCAATAATAATCCAATGGAAATGAAAGAGGAGTTTTTATGTCCGGACATTCAAAATTTGCCAATATTAAACATAAGAAAGAGAAAAATGATGCCGCAAAGGGCAAGATCTTTACCGTTATCGGCCGTGAGATTGCAGTCGCGGTAAAAGAGGGCGGGGCGGACCCGGCCAACAACAGCAAGCTCCGCGATGTCATCGCGAAGGCGAAGGCAGCCAATATGCCGAACGATACCATTGACCGCGGCATCAAGAAGGCAGCGGGCGACGCGGGTTCCGTGAACTATGAGAACCTGACCTATGAAGGCTACGGCCCGGGCGGCGTGGCCATCATCGTGGAGACGCTGACGGACAACAAGAACCGCACGGCTTCCAATGTGCGCGCGGCATTCTCCAAGGGAAACGGCAATATCGGAACTCCGGGCAGCGTTTCCTTTATGTTTGACAAAAAGGGCCAGATCATCATCGACAAGGAAGAGTGCGAGATGGAAGCGGACGATCTGATGATGATGGCGCTGGATGCCGGCGCGGAAGACTTTGCCGAGAACGAGGATGATTTCGAGATCATCACCTCCCCGGATGATTTCTCCGCTGTCCGCGAGGCCCTGGAAAAAGAGAACGTCCCCATGCTGGAGGCGGATGTCACCATGATCCCGCAGAATTATGTGTCCCTTTCTGATGACGACGCAAAGAAGAAGATGCAGAGGATTCTCGATCTCCTGGACGAGGATGACGATGTCCAGGCAACCTACCACAACTGGGACGAAGAATAACATCATATGTTTTTCATTGCATAGTCTTTTGTACTGTGCTAAAATAACACAGCTATATTTTTTAAATCGTTGAAGAGAAACGACCTGTACAGAAGTTCCCAGAGAGGAATGCCGGCGCTGCCGTGATGGAAGCATTCTGTACCGAGTGCAGGCCAGACCGTCTCCGAGAGGCCCCAATACGGCACGGTGATTCCGTTATCATCATGGAACGAGCGGCCGCAGTCTGCGGCAAACGGGGTGGAACCGCGCAGAATCTGCGTCCCCGGGTGATACATTGCATATCATCCGGGGGCGCTTTTTTTGGCCGCGTTTCCCCGGACAGAGATTTGTCTTACTAACAGGAGGAATAAATAACATGAAAGCAGAATACCTGGATCGTTACCGTCATTCAATGTCTCATATCCTGGCAAAAGCCGTGATTGAGATTTTCGGGAAGGAAAATGTGCAGTATGCCATCGGACCGCAGATCGCGGACGGTTTTTACTATGATTTCCTTCTCCCCCGCACCCTCAGCAAGGATGATTATGAGATGATTGAAAACAAGATGCGGGAGATTCTCAAGAGAAAGGAAGCCTGGACCTGCGAAGAGGTCACCAAGGCGGAGGCGCTGGAGATCTTTAAGGATCAGAAGTTCAAGCTGGAACTGATACAGGACCTTCCGGACGATGAGAAGATCACGACTTACCGGACAGGCGATGACTTTATCGATCTCTGCCGGGGACCGCATGTGGAGAATTCCCAGGATCTTCTCGGCGTTGCGTTCAAGGTAAAATCCATCTCCGGCGCATACTGGAGAGGCGATGAGAAGCGGGATATGCTGCAGAGAATTTACGTCTACGCGTTCCCGACGAAGGACGAGCTGAAGGAACATCTGAAGATGATTCAGGAGGCCCTGGAGCGCGACCACAAGAAGATCGGCCCGCAGCTGGATCTCTTCATGTTTGATGAGACGGCGCCGGGCATGCCCTACTGGCTGCCCAGGGGCTGGAAGCTTTACAATGCCCTCCTTTCCTTCTGGCGTGACCTGCACGACCAGTACGGCTACCAGGAGATTTCCGCGCCGGTCATCAACAACAAGAAGCTCTGGGTGACCAGCGGACACTGGGGCCATTACGTCAACAACATGTTTATCCTTCCGGGCGAGAACGGCATCGAGGGAGAAGATACCTTCGCAGCGAAGCCGATGAACTGCCCGAACGCCATTATGGTGTACAAGAGGGATCTGCACAGCTATAAGGATCTCCCTCTGCGCTACAGCGAGACGGACGTCATTCACAGAAAAGAGAAGTCCGGCGAGCTTAACGGCCTGTTCCGCGTCCAGATGTTCCGCCAGGACGATGACCACACCCTGCTGGCGGAGGACCAGATTGAAGACGAGATCGGGAAAATCATGGAGCTGGCCGGAAAAATCTACGGCACCTTCGGACTGACCTATGAGGCGGAGCTTTCCACCAGGCCCGAAGATTTCATGGGAGACATCGAGCTCTGGAACAAAGCGGAGGCATCCCTGAAGAAGATCCTGATGAATAAGTACGGCGAGGGCAATTTCGAGATCAATGAGGGCGACGGCGCCTTCTACGGTCCGAAGATCGACCTGAAGATGCGCGACTGCATCGGCCGTGAGTGGCAGATGGGCACGATCCAGCTGGATTTCCAGCTTCCGCTGAACTTTGACCTGAAGTATGTGGCGCAGGACGGAACCCAGAAGAGGCCGGTTATGATCCACAGGGCTATCTTCGGATCCATGGAGCGCTTCATCGGAATCCTGATCGAGAACTTCAAGGGCGCATTCCCCTTCTGGCTGTCCCCGGTGCAGGTCGGCATCGTTCCTATCCGTCCGGAGCACAACGCCTACGCGGAGGCTATCGCCGATAAGCTGCGCAGGGCGCATATCCGCTTTGAGGTGGATTATACCGACAAGAATATGAAGGAAAAGATCAAGACCTACAAGAACTATAAGGATCCCTATATCCTTGTAGTCGGCGACAAGGAAGCCGCGGAAGGTACCGTTTCCGTCAATATGCGCGGAAACAACCGGCAGATTCACGATATTCCGCTGGATGATTTTATCAGTGTCTGCCGCAGGATGAATGAAGAGTATACGCTGGAGCTGGCGGATACATTCTGATACGGGAAGAAAAAAACAAAACAGATTTGATAACAGGGAGCAGAAGATGAAAAGAACAGTTTTCCGGAAAATGGGCTTTCTTGCGGTTCTGTGCGCGATGCTGGCCGTATTCTTCTGCCTCCCTGCAAGGGCGGACGAAGACATGATGCAGCTGCCCGAGGAAGCGGACCACGTGGCCGTGCTTTATGATGTATCCACGGGATACCCGCTCTCCGAGGCAAATGCTGTCGCGCAGACAAATGACGGGTTCATTTACATAGGATGTTATGGCGGCCTTCTGCGCAAGGAAGGACAGGACCTGGTGCGTCTGCCGGAAATCACCAGTGTGGCGAGCCTCTATGCTGACAGGGAGGACGGCAGTCTCTGGATCGGAACCAATGACAGGGGAATGATCCACATGGACGCGGATTGGAACTATACCTGCTACGGTGAGGAGTCAGGACTTCCCTCCCTTTCTGTCCGCAGCATACAGGACAACGGGGACGGCAGGCTGCTCGTAGGCTCCGGCGCCGGCCTGTGTATCCTGGACCGGGAAACCGGAACAGTGGTCCCGGTGGAAGATGAAAGAGTAAAAAACATACAGACCTACAAGCTGACAGAAGACTCCGGTTCCGGCATCTGGGGCATCGCGGGCGACGCCGATATGTTCTGCTATAAAGATGGCAGGATTCTGGAATACCGGACAGCGGAGGAACTCGGCACAGGCGTAAACTGCGTCGCCCCGGACAGGGAAAACGAGGGTTTTATTTATCTGGGAACCAAATCGGACCTGCTTTTTTACGGCAGGGCTGGCGAACCTCTTTCTTCCTTCCGGCAGATAAACCTGACGGGAATAGGGGCGGTCAACAATATATGCTTTGCGGGCGGAAGGACGTGGATCCTGGGTGACAACGGGATTTACTATTCCGAAGAGAACGGTGAATTCCGGAAGCTGTCGACTGTTCCCATGACAGCTTCCATCCATACGGTTACCGAGGATTATGAGGGAAATCTCTGGTTTACCTCGTCCCGTATCGGCGCCATGAAGCTTTCCCGCAGCATGTTTTCCGATCTCACCAGGATCGCGGGAGTGACTGACCGTGTTGTCAACACCACCTGCCTGAAGGACGGAAAACTGTATATCGGGACGGATACCGGACTTGTTGTGCTGGATTCCGGCTGCAGGTCAATCCGGTCTCCGCTGGAGGAATACCTGAAGGATGCCCGCATCCGGGATATCGAAGAAGACAGCCGGGGAAACCTGTGGTTCTGTACTTACGATGCCGGCGTCCCCCTGCTGAAGCTGTCGCCGGGAGGGGATGTTGAGATATTCGATGAAGAAAAGGGGCTTCCGTCCAATTACTGCAGGACAATTCTCGAGCGCGGCGACGGGTCGCTTGCTGTGGCCACCACAGGGGGCATTGCGCTCCTCTTTGGGGAAAAACCGGTAAAGAGCTTTACGCCGGAGGATGGACTCTGCAAGGCGATGATTCTCTGCATGGCCGAGGATGAAGACGGGAAGCTTTACCTGGGAAGCGACGGTGACGGCGTCTATGTGCTGGACGGCGACAGGGTTTATCCGTTCCCGGGCGAGAATGAGCTGGAAACGGGCGTTATCCTGAACATCAGGAAGGATGAGAAGAGAAACTGTTTCTGGATAGTTACCAGCAACAGCGGGTATTGCCTGAAGGACAGCGCCATCCGGATGATTCCCGGATTTCCCGTCGGCGGCATCTACGGCAACGCGTATGATGTCATACCCGCGGAAAATGGCCGCGTATGGATCCTCGGCGGCAGCGGCATTTACGTATGTGACGGAGATCTGCTGCTTGCGGGGGAGAAACCGGTGCTTTTCTTCTATGACACAATGGACGGCCTTCCCCACATTTCAACCGTCCATTCCCGCAGCGAGATCACTCCGGAAGGACTTGCTTTTCTTGCAGGAACGGACGGTGTGACACTTGTGGACCTCTCGAAAGATCCGGAGGAACACGGCAGCATAAAACTTGCGATCCCCTATATCGATGTGGACGGGGAAAGGATCCGGGTCCCGCAGGACGGCCACGTCCGGGTAGGACACAGCGTCAAGAGGATTACCGTCTACGGGTTTGTGCTTTCCGACGGACTGAACAACCCTCTCCTGGAATACCGACTGAGCGGTTTTGACAGAACCGGGAGCATCGTTGAAAAAGATGAGCTGCAGCCTGTAAGCTACACGAACCTTTCGGGCGGAAATTATACATTCCGGCTGGCCGTCAGGACTTCTGAAGGGGAATACACCGGGGAAGAGGCGGAGATTTACATCACAAAAGATCTCTATGTTACGGAACAGCCCCTGTTCTGGCTGATTTCCTTCCTGCTCATTATAGGAGGCATCAGGTTTCTCCTTGACATTAACCTCCGGGCCCAGCGGAAGAAGATGGAAAAGGAACAGGAGGAAAAGCGGATCGGGGCGGAACTCAATATGGCGGCTGCCATCCAGCAGAGTATGGTGCCTACGGAGTTTCCCGCGTTTCCGGACCATAAAGATTTTGATATTTACGGATATATGAAACCCGCGAAGGAAGTCGGCGGGGATATGTACGGGTTCCTCCTTCAGGACGATGATCACCTGGCCCTGGTTATCGCTGACGTCAGCGGCAAGGGAGTGCCCGGGGCCCTGTATATGATGGCCTTTAAAATCCTTTTTGAAAACTGTGCCACGTATTGCGTTTCGCCCGCGGAAGTCCTTAAGGAGATGAATGAACAGATTTGCAGGAATAATCCGGAAGAGATGTTTATTACCGCCTGGCTTGGAATCCTGGACCTGAAGACAGGCAGGCTTACGGCAGCCAGCGCCGGACATGAGTATCCGATGCTCCGGAAGCCGGGCGGCAGCTTTGAGATGATCAAGGATCCCCACGGATTTGTCCTGGGAGGGATGGAAGGCGTAAAGTACAGGGATTATGAGCTCCAGATGGATCCCGGGGCGACGCTGTTTGTCTATACGGACGGTGTTCCGGAGGCAACCGATAAGAATGAGAAGCTGTTCGGGACGGACCGGACCCTTGACGCCCTGAACCGGGATGCGGACGGGACGCCGGAGGAGCTTCTCACAAATGTCCGCAGGGCGGTTGACGAATTTGTCGGCATTGCCCCGCAGTTTGATGACCTGACCATGCTCTGCGTACGTTATAACGGCAGAAAAGAGGAACTCACATGAGATTATTTGTCGCAGTCAGGGTGTCGGAGGATATGCAGGCTTCCGTCACACAGACGCTGCATTTCCTGAAGAAGCTGGGCGCAAAGGGAAGCTTTGTCCCGGCGGCGAACCTGCACCTGACCCTGGCGTTTCTCGGGGAGCTGCCTGACGCGGCGCCGGTAAAGGAAGCGATGCGTTCCGTGTCCTTTAAACCCTTCCGGCTGGCCATGTCGGAGATGGGGACCTTCGGCGACACACTTTGGGTGGGGCTCAAGGGAAACCAGGGAATGAGCTCCCTGGCCCGTTCCCTGCGGGAGGCTTTCGATTCCTCCGGGATTGCCTATGACCGGAAGGCTTTTGTCCCCCACATCACGATAGCGAGGAAATTCCGGGGGGATTACCGTTTGGCGCCTGTCCCGAAGGGCGATATGATGGTAAAAAAGATATCACTGATGAAGTCCGAGGTAAAAGACGGGAAGAGAGTGTATAAAGAGATATTCTCCGTCTGACAGGGCCTCAGGGCGGAAGGAAGGAAAGAATACAGCCGCGGATTATCCGCGGCTGCTTCTGTAAGGAAAAGGAGTTTTTAACTGTTATCTGCGCTGTTATTCCACCTTCGGCAGCTTTGCGCGGAACGCGGCCAGCTCCTCGTCAGTGGGAATATAGTCATCCATCCTGCCTTCATGGAATTTTTCGTAGGCAACCATATCAAAGTAACCGGTACCGGTGAGTCCGAAGACGATGTTTTTGGATTCGCCGGTTTCTTTGCATTTCATGGCCTCGTCGATGGCTACGCGGATGGCGTGTGAGCTTTCCGGTGCAGGAAGGATGCCCTCGACGCGGGCGAAGAGCTCCGCGGCTTCGAAGACGCTGGTCTGAGGCACGGAGACAGCTTCCATATAGCCGTCGTCATAGAGCTGGGACAGGATCGGGCTCATGCCGTGATAGCGGAGTCCGCCTGCGTGGTTGGGCGCCGGGATGAAGTCGCTGCCGAGGGTGTACATGTTGGGCAGCGGGCATACAATAACGGTGTCGCAGAAATCATAGGCGTAGACGCCGCGGGTAAAGCTGGGGCAGGAAGCGGGCTCTACGGCGATGATGCGGTAATCCGCCTCGCCGCGGAGCTTTTCTCCCATGAACGGCGCGATCAGTCCGCCCAGGTTGGAACCGCCGCCGGCGCAGCCGATGATCATGTCGGGCTTAACGCCGTATTTGTCCAGGGCGGCCTTCGTCTCCAGGCCAATGATGGACTGGTGCAGCAGGACCTGGTTCAGGACGGAACCGAGCACGTAGCGGTACCCGGGATTGGAGACGGCCACTTCGACCGCTTCGGAGATGGCGCAGCCGAGGGATCCGGTGGTTCCGGGGTGCTCCTTAAGAATCTTGCGGCCGATATTCGTGGTATCTGAGGGGGACGGGGTCACGGAAGCGCCGTAGGTGCGCATGACTTCGCGGCGGAAGGGCTTCTGCTCATAGCTGACCTTTACCATGAAGACCTTGCAGTC
>JAEEGL010746876.1_pt1 | contig 14563 bp, 6 predicted proteins | sample 9134231 | NCBI WGS metagenome assembly JAEEGL01 (sample SAMN16246548, study PRJNA631951) | gut metagenome | biome: gut microbiome; feature: rumen; material: fiber-attached | host: Bos | place: Iran: Karaj | collected 2018-10
ATCATCCCCAAACAGCTGTTCAAGATGCTTCATGGAACCGAGACGTGTGTAATTCTTATTTTGTACCATGAAAATATCGGTGAAGTTTCTTTGTTGATGACAATAGAAAATGTCGTCAATGTTAACCAAATGTATGTTGCTTTTTTTATCTGTGACATCAAGCATCCTGATATCTTGAACGACAACTTTCACCTCGTTTTCCCAAGCCTGCTGGAAACGTTGTCGTTCTCTAATCAAGAAAGGAAAGACGATCAATGCAAGATTGCGCCAAACGGTAATAAGTAGAATCTTTGAGAAGAAATTAAAGGATCCCACATACTCGACAATTTGAGCATTACACGACATTATTCCATGATAAGCAATGGCTAAATCAATGATACCCGTTAGCATAGCAATAAGTACCAACGTCAACCAGTAAGTTTTCAGATGATTTTGATAGACCTTTGGATAAAGCAGAAAGTAATTGACATACAATGATCCTAATAAGACAATACCAGAGATGGTCTCTTTGAGAAAACTGCCCGAGAATGGGCGAAGAAATGAATTACGGACAAAGAACCAAAGCGTTACTGCGCAAAACAGGATGTTCAGCAAAACAATTACAACTGTTTTTAGATGTTTCATATTGATATTATTTTGAATACGGCCGCAAAGATATGCAATTATCTGACACAAAACTTCGAAAATCAGCCAAACCTTCACACATATACCATTTCCACCTTCGCGCAATTTAAAAATGTGAGGTTTTATTAACGAATTGATTATTAATATTTTACCCCCCCCCCTGAGGGTATTGAATTTATTGTATGGTTCACATTTAAAGAATGAGGGTTCACATTTATGTAGTGAAGGTTTAAATATTGTTTGTGGAGGTTGTATTTTTGCCGTCGAAAATTAACAAAATTACATGTTTCTAAATCAAAGTAAAATGAAAAAAGTATTGACACTGACACTGCTCGCAGTTATGTTGCTTGGCGCATGCGAGAAAGAGGAAAACCTAACAGCAACACATTATCAAACACGCAATCGTGTGATTGTATTACCCAATAACGGAAAAACAGGGAACACAACGTACCTGTTCGCACTAGGTATTGGACATAGCGGTAACAATTGCAAAGGGTGCATGACAATAGACGGCAAACTTGTCCATATTAATTGTATGGGCTCAGGTGACGATTGTCTGAATACGGCATCAGTTCAACTTCAGCAGGTCGGCACCGACGTTACCGCTACCACAATCGACACATTCGATTTGACATCGGAGGACTTCTTCCTCATGCCCGACCGCTCGTTGAATTACACTGACGAAAAGGGGAACCGCATTTTCCTTAACATCCCGGGACAGATGGTCTATCGTGACACCACCACCCTGCAGTTCACTTTCACGGGGCTGTTCTTCAGCGAAACAGCGGCTTACAGCAACAATTAAGATACTTGAGGGTCATTGTAGATGTTACAACTCTTGGTACATAATAATTACAAATAAATGGAATAAAACAAACAACAAAATAAAAGAACAATGAAAAAAATCACATTATCATTTCTAATATCAATTATTACATTGTCGTGCTTTGCTCAAGTGGAAGTAACCCACACATACGACTTTGATGCGGCTGGCAACCGTATTTTGAGGACAGTCCTCGAAATCAACCAAAGATCATTGAAATCTGACTGCCCTGAAGATAGTGTGTGGAATCCAAGTCAAAATCAATATTACGAGGAACTTATAGGGAAAAACAGCGTGAAAATCTATCCTAATCCCACGCACGGTCTGGTAACGTTACAATTCGAGAAGCCTATTGACAATAGTTATTACCAGCTTTTTGGCTTGTCGGGACAACTGCTTTCGGAGGCACATATTACAGGAACAACCGTAACTATAGATCTGTCCGAGCACAAAACAGGAGTCTATATGTTAACTATCTCATTAAATGGAAAAAAAGAAACTTGGAAAATCATTAAAAAGTAGTCATATTATGAAATCACAGCTCAAAATCAAATTTTCAGGCTTAATGATACTACTATGCCTATTTAGCTTAGTGGTGAAAGCTCAAAACACTTCACTTCCGGTGGGTGCAATTCCAGGAAGTGCAGATGTGACCGCTATGGGAGCGGCGACGTATAATATTCCCATAGAAGTTGTACCTGGAACACAAGGGATGCAGCCCAATCTAAACATTGTTTACAACAGCACAGTAGATGCAGGATTGTTAGGAGTAAAATGGTCCTTGTCTGGGCTTTCTGCTATTACTCGGGCAGGGCAGACCTTTTATCATGATAACAATCGCACAGCAATACAAATGAACCAAAACGACCGTTTTTGTTTGGATGGGAATCGTCTATTAGTGCGAGAACCATATAGCTACGGTGCGTCTCAGGCAACTTATTATTCTGAAATAGAAGATTATTCCCGTGTTGTTCCCTATGGTACACTCGGAACGGGACCAGAGTATTTTAAGGTATATGCTGATAATGGTAGTGTGTTGGAATATGGTAACACAACGAATGCACGACAAATGGTGGGAAATACAGTACTTGTATGGTATCTTAACCGCGTAACAGACATCAACGGGAACTATATGACCTACACCTATGGGCAATCGGGTGGAGAAGTGTGGATTGAACGCATTGACTATACAGGCAATGATAACGCAAATCTGACACCATACGCCAGTGTGGAATTCGAATACGAGAGTAATAATTCTTCTTGCAATGTTCGCTACGTTGCAGATTATGGTTTTCCACAAACAAAACTGTTAAAACATATTTGGATCAAATATAGCGGTAACACCGTTAAACACTATACAATGAACTATGAATTTGGATCTTCGGTGCAACTTACAAGCGTGACGGAATATGGAGCGGATGGGACACCTCTGAATCCGACCACTGTGGATTGGCAAGAAGAAAACTTGTCTATAAATGTTAATACAACAACTCCATTCACTGATAATGGTAAAATCGTGTCTGGTGATTTCGACGGAGACGGTTTCACCGATTACATACTAATACACGGGAATCAAACTTATGGCTGGAAATTCTATTCTGGCAACGGCGATAATACATTTCAATTCATATCGTCAAGTTCATTTATAGATTCGCTGGTACGTCCGTTAACATATTCCGCGGACATTGATGGAGATGGTAAGGATGAACTCATTGTTGCAGAAAATGAGACCAATAGTACCATCAAATTCTATGCCGTAGATTATCTTGGAACATCTTATTCCACCCGTACGTTGTTTATAGCACCATATATATATCCTGAGTTAATTATTGATAATAATGGTGTATTATTTGCAGACTTTGATGGTGACGGCAAGACGGACATTGCTTTGCAATATCCCAAAAAAATGTTAGTTTATATTTATGACGGACAACAATATGTAGAACATTCTCTTGCAAATGCAACCACGAATATTGATGCGTCTACGGTACTTGACTATGATGGTGATGGTATTGCCGAGTTATATGTCACACGCAACACCACCACATCCGTTTACAAATATTCCTTTACGACCAATCACATGGAAAATGTCTTCAACGACGGATTCCCGACCAAGTATCATCATCCATATTACGGAGACTTCAACGGAGATGGGATAACGGATGTTCTTGTATATTCAAATCATCAGTGGACGATGGCATTAGGTACTGGCAAGGGATATTACAGCTGGCCGCTAATGTCCATTTCTATTTTGAACAATACCTTTGCAGAACCCACACAACATTCCAAGCCTGCCTTTGAACCTATCATAGGCGATTTCAATGGCGACGGCAAGGATGACATTATGCAAGTGGTTCTCAATCTCAACACAAACAGATCTAACATTAGTGTGTTTTTTACCAAGGGGTTCTCAAACAACACCTATTTGTATGAGAGTACGATGGTCAATAGTGCGCTTGTCAACCGCGATGATCGATTTTGTTTCCAAATAGGGAACGTCAATGGAGACAACAAGGTTGATGTTTTATTTCAGCACAGCATTTATTTTGCTCCAGTTTCTATCATTATTAATGAGGGAAGTTATCCGAATTATGTATCGACCATATCAGACGGTGTTGGTGTTCAAAACAGATTCCATTACAGTCAGCTTTATTATCTCGCCTATGATTTCTCAACGGTTCTGAAACGGAAGATGTTTCCATATATACCTGACACATTGTATCAAAGCAATGGAATCGGAGAATCTTTGAACAAAACATCATTCCACTTTACCGGTTCGCTTTACAGCTACAGACGAATGTCGTTTTATGGTTTTACAGGATTTTCCCGACATGACGAAGTTTCTGGACATACGATGGATGTGAGCTACAGTCTCTTTGGGGATAAGGATATTATAGCTCCTTACAGAACTATTGTCTTCAATCAAGGTCTGATAAAAGAAACACTCTATGCTCCACAAGCCGTATCTCCAATCGGAAAATCAAGCATAGTCATCTATTCTCCAAAAATAGTAATTTCCAATGTACTTGACGGAATTGTAGATACAATATCCACTCAATTAGATCCTTTGGATTGTCGCGTTGCATCAATAGTCACAAAGAAATGCTCAATTCAATCGCATGAGACCATCACCTGCGAACAGGTGTCAAATACATATACAACAGTAATAGGTCCTTGTGGTACACGGGCAACCGAATTAGGCTCTAAAACTACCATATCGACTATGCGGGGTAGTAACCTGAGCATGACCTCCACAGAACAATATTCCTATACAGAAGGGCGACTGCACTCCAAAACCGTCAGCGATCAGCTTGGTGTTGTTTCAACAGTATATTACTACAATGCATTTGGCCTTCCCACTACTCAAACCGTTAGTGCCGATGGCTGCCAACCGCGTTCGCAGAGTTACAACTATGACGCAAAGGGACGCTTTATGGTTAGTACAACTAATTCATTAAGCCACACCTCCTTTAAGACATTCGACCCTGCTTCTGGAAACGTACTCACCGAAACCGACATCAATGGTTTGGTGACAAATTATGCTTATGATGAGTTTGGCCGACTGACATCCGTTAATCATCCTGACGGCACGGCCACACAAGTGACACGTGGTTGGTACACCCACACAGAAATCCCAAATGCCAAATACTATTCTTTTACAAGTGTCTCGGGACAGACGTTTAAGACGGAACAATACTATGACTTGTTAGGACGAAATATTTGTACCCGTAAAAACGGCTACTATACAGACACCCGTTACAATGCCCTTGGTCAGGTAGAGAAGACTTCCCTGCCTTATATGAGAGGGACATCTGATGCAAACAAGATATGGAACACTTATAATTATGATTTATACGGACGTGTTGTCAGAGAACAAGCTCCTTATACAGATTTGTCTTATACATACACGGGGTGCAGCACAACTGTTACAGACAATCTTCGCCAAGTATCCACAACCAAAACCACCGATGCTGCTGGACGAATCGTTTTGGCTTCTGATCTGGGCGGTCAAATTCAGTACGACTATACATACGTCACACTCGATGGACATATCACGCTACGCACAACAGCAACCACGAATGGACATACCACTACCACATGGTCTGATTCGAGAGGAAACCGTATTCGATTGCAAGATCCAGATGCTGGCATCAACACGTATGAATACAATGCCTACGGAGAAATAGTTAGACAAGTGGATGCACGGGGTGATACCTTAAAAATAACGTATGACAATATAGGACGAATCATTCAAAGACAATATATTGACAGTTCTGGCGTTACAAAAAACATGCAATATTACTATGATTATCAGAACAACCAAAACAAAGGACGAGGCAAATTGTATTTGGTGAGAATAGATGGGGTGAACACTGAACGTTATTATTACGATTTGTTTAGTCGCCCTGCCCAGCACGTTCGCTATGTTGATGGCACTGCCTATGAGGAATCTTATGCCTATAATTCGTATGGACAGCTTGCAACACTGACTTATCCCGATGGCTTTGCCGTTGATTACACCTATACAGGAAAAGGTTATATTGAAGAGATCAATTGTCACGATAATAATAACAACATCTTCAAAGCGTACTCTCACAATCTTTTCGGACAGCCAACCAAATGTGGGTATGGCAATGCCACGGCAACGGAATACGAATACAATGCGATGGGACTCCTGACACGAATGTTCACAGGAGAGAAACACTACGGCCTGATTCCAATCCCTCACGACACACTTATTCCCCTGCTATTTCCAACAGATTTGGATGTGGCAGATGGATTGAATGAATTGCCCGATATAAGTGAATTGATAGAGCAACCATTCACCGTGGATTCCACCATCCAAAATTTCCGTTTCTCATACGACGACATGGGAAGAATCACCCAAATTGTCCAAAAAAACAGTCAGTACGAGACATTTCAGTACGATAACCTTGACCGATTGATTTCGTTCACGCAAGGTGTGCAGAACGGCATTTCGCAGACTTTTTCAACCACCTATGATGCGCAGGGAAACATCCTGAGCAACACATTAGCAGGAACATATAGCTACGAAAGTGACAAACCACACGCGGTCACAGAAGTGACCATTTCCGATAATTTTCCCAATGCTATCTCTCCATCGGATTGCTTTACCGAATACAATAGTTTCAATCAGCCATCACGTATTGCAGAAGGAGATGTGGAGATACTGCTGGAATATGGTGCCGATAACCAGCGAGTGAAAGCGGTGTTCAAACGTAACGGTGTAATGGTGCGTACCCGTTATTACATTAGTGCCAACTACGAAAAGGAGATAGATAGCAGAGGAGCGGTGTTCCATTATCATTATATATACGGGGAGACTGGTCTCGCTGCCATCTGCGTACGCAGAAACAACGTGGATAGTATGTACTACATACACCCAGATCGGTTGGGCAGTTATACTCACATCACAAATGCCAACAAACAAGTTATTCGAAACCTACACTTTGATCCATGGGGAAATGTGAAGGCTGACACTAATTGGACAGTATTCGTAGAAGATGCACCTGGCAAACTGGTGTTCTCTTCCCGTTTTGACAGAGGTTTCACCGGCCATGAACATTACACCGATTTGAAAATCATCAATATGAACGGACGGTTGTACGACCCCGTGATTGCCCGCTTCTTCTCGCCCGACAACTTCGTGCAGGCACCTGGCTTCACACAGAGCTACAACCGATATTCGTATTGTTTAAACAATCCACTGCAATACGTGGATCCGAGTGGAGAATTTGCTTGGATACCTATTGTTGTAGGAGCTGTATTCGGGATGGTTCAAGGTGCTATTATTGCCAGTCAAAAGGCAGAAACAGCAGGAGGCTGGGTTGGCTATATTTTAGGCGGAGGAGCCATTGGAGCATTGTCGGGTTTTGCTGGTTCTGCTGTTGCATCAATGGGAACAGGTATTGGTCTTGCAAGCATGGCTAGTGGAGCAATTTCTGGAGCAGGATTTGGTGGGTTGTCGTCAACAGGTTTAGATGCAAGCCATGTTGCAAGTAGTGTTTTTTGGGGTGCCTTTAGTGGGGCTATTTCTGGTATGGTTGGCGGTTGGACAGCATCTGCCATTGGAGGTACAGGAGGTGCATTTGTTGGCGGAGCAGTAAGCGGCGCACTCGGAAGTTGGATGCATGGAGGAAAAGGGTTGAACATACTATACTCTTCCATAGCGGGCGGAATAGGTTCCGCTGGAGCATACCAACTGTCAAGCGTTTTGGGATGGGCGACAAGTGGACGATGTATGGAAGGTTTGGACATTAGCTACAGGCAATATTTAACTATGCAGGCGGATTATCAGCGATCCATGTTTTGGCGTAAAGAATATGGTGGATACCTTTTAAGTGATGGTGGAGTTAAACGAATGCCTATGTCATACAGACATAAATTTACTATGGATTTTTCTGCCAAACCAGATGATGCAATCGCTGAATATCACATTCATTGGCAAAAGCCAGGTGTAATGTGGTGTGGGTCAACGGATAAAGCGATTAAAGCTCAATGGTTGGCAGAAAATACTGATTTAGGGGAAACGGCTGTTTGTGAGAATTCGTTCGTCACACAAGCCAAGCATAGTCCTTTGGATTGGAATACAGGTGGTTTACCCTCATTTGTGATAAGCAGAAATAATATGTGGTATTATGACGGAAGTTCTAATCACACATCTATTCCTTTTAATCCTTATTTGATTCGTTTCTTTTATTTTTTAGGTATATCATGGTAAAAATAATCAAAATCTTATTGTTCTGTTGTTGCAGCTTTATAGCGATTAAAGCGCAAGCCCAATGTAATTGTGACAGCATTCGAGAGGTATTAAGTCACACAAGGATTTGTGTAGAATATAGCCCGTACAAATGCATTGTGGGGCCTTTTCACACGTTGTTTTACCCAAAGGACACGTTTCTGCTCGTCTCAAATTATAGTTTTGAAGACTGTCTAAGAATTTGTGACGATAAATTCCCCTATCCAATATTTAAGTTGTGTTCAGATGGTGAAATTCAATACCATTACCATCTTAACGGTTTAGAACTTCCGTTGGATACTATTAAAAAATTAGATTTCTCAAAAAAACGGAATAAGGATTTATTACAACATGGCGTTTATTCCCCTATTTTTGATACAACAAAAATGAAAGAATGCGTATTAGGATTAAATTTGTATTTAACATCAGTTATTCCTATATACTTAAATGGCACACTTGTTCCTTTTGAGCAATGCGAAGAAATATTAAGTCTGATAAATTCCGAAAACATCGTTTCTGTGCAACGTATCGAAAGAAAGTATAGACGGAAGAATGATAGAATTGACATTGTCACAAAGTGAGATAATCATGTTTTTAGCAATGCAATAATGTTTACATCAACTATAAATGATAATATGATTTATGTGGATTTTGTTTTAAATATATTTTTCTTTTCTTCTTTTGGGCGACCGGGCACGCTTTCCGCTCGAATTTCGCCGTAAACGTCTCATAACCGCTTCAATCGTTGTCGCGGACATCGAGGAAACAAAACCGCAGTCAATCAGCACGACTGCGGTTTTCTTATGCCGTCCCACACCGTGACGGATGTTTAGCCCATCTTTGCCAAAACATCAGTTTATGGCAAAGAGCAGCACCCGCAGGGTAACCATCTACATCAACGGCAAGGAGGTGGAGGCCTCCGTCAAGCAGATACGGGCGGAAATGAACAAGCTCGTGAACGAGCAGAACCGCATGGTCATCGGCTCGGACGAGTACATCTCCCACGCCAAGAAAATCAAGGAGCTGAGGCAGTACCTTAAGGAACACGCGCAGAACATCGGCTCCGCCGCCTCCGCGTGGTCGGAAATGTACAACAAGGTGCTGCAGTTCGGCACGGGCATCGGAGGCCTGACGCAGATCCTCTCCTCCCTCGACAACGTGACCTCCACCCTCAAGCAGGTGGCCACCGACCTCGCCGCCATGGACGATGTCTATTCCGATGTCATCAAGACCACGGGGCTGACCCGTGAGCAGGTGGAGGAACTCAACGAGAGCTTCAAACACTTGGACACCCGCACCAGCCGCGAGCAGCTCAACAACCTCGCCTACATCGCGGGCAAGCTGGGCATCTCCTCCAAAGAAATGGTGCAGCAGTTCGTGGAGGCGGCCGACATCATCAACGTCTCCATGGGGGACGTGCTGGGCGACGACGCCACCCTTGCCATCGGCAAGATGGTGGACGTTTACAAGAAATCGACAGACATACTCAAGGACAAGTCGCTCAAGGAGCAGCTGCTCTCAATGGGATCCGCCGTCAACGAGCTGGGCAAGACCAGCACCGCCAACGAGCAGTACATGGTCAACTTCACGGGGCGGCTCGGCGGCGTCGCCGTCCAAGCCGGACTCGCCGCCGACCAAATCCTCGGCTTCGCCTCCGCGTTGGACCAGGACATGCAGAAGGTGGAGATGTCCGCCACCGCTTTCCAAAAGCTCATCCAAAAAGTCATATCCAAGCCCGCAGAGTTCGCCAAGATTGCCGGAATGGAACTCGGCAAGTTCAAGCAGCTCATAGAGACCGACATGAACGAGGCACTGAAGAAAGTGCTCAAGGGATTCTCCGGTGCGGGCGGCTTCGACAAGCTGCTGCCCATCTTCCAAGACTTGGGACTGGACGGCGCACGCGCCGCCGCCGCCATATCGTCAATGGCCAACAGCCTCGACAAGGTGGAGGCCGCGCAGCAGGTGGCCAACAGAGCCATGCTGGAGGGCGTGTCCTGCTACGAGGAGTTCTCCGTCAAGAACAACAACATGCAGGCCAGCTTGGAGAAAGCCCGCAAGAAGTTCCAGGATACCCGCCTCGAACTGGGACAAAAGCTCTACCCGATACTGCTGAAGCTGACCAAGACCAGCACGGCGGGCATCAAGGCCATATCAAGCGCAACAACTTGGATCAGCAAGAACAAGGGTGTGGTGCTGGCCATAATCGCCCCTTTGACTCTCTACATTGCCAAGGTCACGCTGCTGAAAACGCGTCTGCTGCTGCTCACGGCGGCGGAGAAAGCCGGAGTGGTCATCAAAGCCGCCTACAAGACGGCGGTTTATGCCGTGGCCGCAGCGCAAGCGAAGATGGCGGGCAACACCGAAAGGGCGGCGGCAGCGGTCAGGAAAATGAACGCCTCGACCAACGCCGTGCCGTGGGTCGCGCTCGCCACCGCCATCGTAGCGGCTGGCACGGCCATCTACAAGCTGGCCACCCGCACCACGGCGGCGCAGAAAGCCATGAAGGACTTCCACGAGCGCACCGCAGAGCAGAAAGCGGAAGCAGACAGGCTCTTCGGGGCATTGCGCGAACTGCGAAAAGGGACGGACGAGTACAACAAGGTACAGAAGAAAATCATAGAGAATTACCCGACCATTCTCCAGGACCAGCTGGACGAGAAGGGCAACATCCTTGACATCGAGCAGGCCTACAACAAGGTCATCACCGCCATGAAGCGCAAGATAGCCCTTGACATCCAGCAGGAGCAGATAACGGAGGTGATGAAAAAGGAGATGGACAGACTCGGCACCTCGCTCAAGCACCTCTCGCCGGAAATCGGCGGCAAGGCGGTGGAACTGGCGGAGGGCGGCATGAACGCCGAAGGCATCATCCGCAACCTTAACCGCTACCTGCTCAAGGACAGGAAGCTGAACGACAAGGAGGAGTTCTGGATCCGCAACGTCACCAAGATTGTGCAGGAGGAGCAGGCCAAGATTGAGAAGGTGAAACAGAACCTCGCCCCGTGGATCGGCGACCAGCTGGACGCTGTCATCGCCGACATTGAGGGCGAGACCAGCGGCGACGGTGGCGGCGGCACAGGCGGCGAGACCGCCGAAGAGGTCTCCAAGAAGAAGCTGACCGAATGGGAGAACCTCCAAAAGGAGGTGAAGAAACTCTTCCAAAAGGACGAACTCATCGGTTTGGACAAGGTAGCCGCCGACAAGGAGAAAATCCGGCAGGAGTACGGCGACCTCGTGGAGCGCATCGAGGCTTTCACCAACAGCAAGGGGCAGGCGGCCAAAGACCTCGCCGATGAAGTGAGAAAATATATGGCTAACGCCATCGAAGAGATTGACCGCGCCGCCCGTGCCGAACAGATGAAGAAGGTCACGCAGCAGTACGACAAGCTGTGCGAGCAGTTCCAGACCATAAAGGAGAAGCTCAACCAAAGCCTCACCGACACCTATTCCACGGAACTGCTGCAGGTGGAGCAGAAATGGCGTTCCACCATCGCCGAGATTGACAAGAGCATTGCATATTACGAGAGCAAGGCAAAAGAGGAGTACAACCCCGAAACGGGGACAGGCCTCAACGAAGACGAACTGAGATTGCTTGAAGACCTGCTGGAGCAGAAGCGGCAGGCCGTAGCCCTCGAAGCGCAGGAGGAACTCTCCATCGTGCGGCGTGCCGAGGCCGACATCACCGAAGCGCTGATGACGGAGACCGAAAAGCGCATCGCGGCGGTGAAAAAGGAGTACCAGGCGAAAATCTCCGCCGCCCAGTCCGCCATCGCCAAGCTCAAGGCATTGGGCGAGCAGGAGAACCAAGACCGCATCCGGCAGCTTGAGGAGCAGATAAAAGCCCTCAAGCAGAAGATGGACGAGGAAACCGCCGCGATAGGGAAGTCGGCCAAAAAGGGCAAGGCCACCACGGGCATCGGCAAACTCCTTGAGATAGACTGGAAGAACTTCAAGAAGGATTGGGAGAAGAACCTGTCGGACATCGCCGACGTGATCCAGGACTTCGCCAACACCGCCATGCAGCTCTTCGAGTCCATCAATCAGCTTCAGAGCAACAAGGAGAAAGCCGCCCTCAACGAGTACAGGAAGGGCTATGACGAGCGCAAAAAGAAGCTGGATTGGCAGCTGGAGCAGGGCATCATCTCGCAGGAATACTACAACGCGCAGGTGGAACAGCTGGACAAGGAGCGCGACGCCAAGGAGAAGCAGCTGGAAATAGAGCAGTTCCGCAGGGAGAAGAAAGCGGCCATCGCGGAGGCCATAATCTCCGGCATCGTGGCCGCCGTGAAGAGCTTCGAGAACGGCGGCGGCTTCCCGTGGGGGCTCATCTCCATGGCTCTCTCCCTCGCCGCCACGGGCGTGCAGGTCGCCGCCATTGCCTCGCAGCCGGAACCCTACGCCAAGGGCGGCTATATCGAGCGGGAGAAGAACATCGTGGCTGGCGAAAGGGGCAGGGAGTGGATAGCCTCAAACGAGATTGTGGAGAATCCGGAAACGAAGCCCGTCATTGAAGCCCTTGAGGAGTGGCGCAAGGGTAACAAAGCACCCCTGCGACACCTTGAGATGGCCGTTCCCGACAGCCGCACGGTGTCCCAAGCCGCCACCTCCATAAGCCGTACATTTGCCCCCGAAAGAACAGAGAGAGCCGTCACCAGCAACCACTACCACACCGCGCAGGCGGATGACGGGACGATGGTGAGGATGCTTGAGGAAGTGACCGCGCTGCGCCAGTACATGAGCGACCCGAAGAACAGGCAGGCGGTCATCAGCCGGGAACTCCAGCTTGAGTTCGAGCAGCAGGAGAGCTTCCTCCGCAGGGCGGCTTCGCTAAAACAGTAGGCAATGGCAGTAACGATAAGAGAACAACCGCACCCCCTTGACTTCGCAGGAAACCGCCCGCGCTTCCTGCTGAAAGGCACGCCCGTCGCCACCGCCGGAAGCAAGAGCCGGAGCGCGTGGCGCGTGAACGCGTTGCCGTCCTCCGTGCTGACGGTCGGCTTCGGCGACACCGTCCTTGACTTCCAGATCACCTCGCCGTACCAGGCACGCGACAGGGCGGACAGGATAGCGGGCTACACCGACACTTCCATGCTGAAAAAGGAGCTTCAGAGCAAGATAGCCGAGCATTACACCATTTCCCGCCACTACGATGTGACGTTGGCGGACGACCTCACCCTCACGTTCCTCTCCAAGGAGTACGGCGGCGAGGTCGTGACCGTTGACGGCAACGGCAGCGGCAACATCGAGCAGCTGGAGCAGGCCGCGGGTGTGGCGCGGGTGCTGCACCCCAACTACGGCGTGTTCGCCCGTTTCGAGGTCACGCGCTACAGCGGCGGCGCGGTGCAGACGCTGGAAACCCCCGACATGATCCTGCACCTTGACGCAGACGACCTCGCGGAGCTGCCCCTTGACATCCTGCGCTCCTATTTCACGGCGGCTGATGTCCCCAGCCTTGCGGAGACCTTCACCGCCTATCCGCTGCAGTACGCCACACTGAAGTTCCGGCTCACCTATTCGGACGTGTCCGGGGAGATTCCCCAAGTCGGGGTGCTGAAACACTCGCAGGAGGCCATGCTGTCGGCAGGCAGGCTTGACGACACGCACCAGACGCTCAACCTCGCCGACTGGGAGACCGACATGGGAGCCGCCGCCAAGCTGTCCGAATACACGGACATCCGCGACTTCGGAAGCCCCACGGGGCTGACTGTCCGCTCCTACGCGGAACTCCCGCAATACGCCTATTTCCTGCTCTTCAACACCCTCGAATCCGCCTCGCACTCCCGCCAGCTCAATGTCGGGGTCATCGTGCGGACGAAGGACGGCGGCATCCACACGGCCAACCAAGGGCAGGTCACCGTGGCCAACTACAACATCGTGCGGCTTCCGCTGTCCGTGGCGGCGTTGGGGCTTGACCCCTCCGGCATGCTCTCATACACGGTCTCCATCCGCAACGAGTCCGGGGAGAAGTGGACGCGCACCTACGTCCTCGGGCGCAAGCCCATCGGGGCGCAGGAGTTCCTGCTGCAAAGCCGCTACGGGCTTTTGGAGAGCCTCTCCACGGACACGTCTGCCGTGGAGGAGCAGACGGACGGCTGCGACACGGTGAAGAACGGCGTTGTCGGCGCGGACATCACCGACACGGCGACCGTCCACACCGCCCGCACGGGCTACAGGACGGCGCGGGAAATCCAGCTGGTGGCGGACGCCATGCGCAGCCGCCACAACTACCGCATCATCGGCGGCAGAACCGTCCCCATCGCCGTCATCCCCGACGCGTTCACGGTGACCGACACCGCCGAAGACCTCCTTGAGGCGGAGTTCCAGTACCGCCTCAACAAGCCCGCCACCACCACATG
>JAEEGL012174524.1_pt1 | contig 14563 bp, 14 predicted proteins | sample 9134231 | NCBI WGS metagenome assembly JAEEGL01 (sample SAMN16246548, study PRJNA631951) | gut metagenome | biome: gut microbiome; feature: rumen; material: fiber-attached | host: Bos | place: Iran: Karaj | collected 2018-10
AACGATGCTCCAAGCATGGTGGTTACCAACGGAATAATGATACCCAACTATAGCAAGCCCGAAGACAGGGAGCGCTACAACGCCCTCGGTGTGACGCAGTACGGTCAGATGACCGCCGGCAGTTATATGTACATCGGCCCGCAGGGTATCGTGCACGGCACCACCATCACCGTGCTCAACGCCGCCCGTAAGCTCGGCGGTGGCACCGCTGGCAAGCTCTTCATCACCGCCGGTCTCGGTGGCATGAGCGGTGCCCAGCCCAAGGCTGGCGACATAGCCGGTGTGGTCAGTATCACCGCCGAAATCAATCCCTCCGCCACCCAGAAACGCTTCGACCAAGGTTGGGTTGATGAGGTTCATGACAACCTCGACGAACTCTTCGTGGCCGTAAATAAAGCCCGCGCTGAGAAAATCGCCCGCTCGTTTGCCTATCAGGGCAACGTGGTCGACCTCTGGGAGTACTGCGCCGAGAAGGGTATCCAGGTCGACCTCGGCAGCGACCAGACTTCGCTCCACAATCCCTGGGCCGGTGGCTACTACCCCGTAGGAGTCACTTTCGAGGATGCCAAGGTGATGATGGCCGAAAAGCCCGAACTCTTCAAGGAGAAAGTGCAGGAGTCGTTGCGCCGTCATGTGGCTGCGGTCAACAAACTCACCGCCCGTGGCATGTACTTCTTCGACTATGGCAACGCCTTCCTGCTCGAGAGCAGCCGTGCCGGCGCCGACATCTGGAACGCCGACCACACCGCCTTCCGCTATCCGTCATACGTACAGGACATTATGGGCCCCATGTGTTTCGACTACGGTTTCGGCCCCTTCCGCTGGGTATGCACCAGCGGCAAGCCCGAGGACCTCGACAAGAGCGACCATATCGCCATGGAAGTGCTGGGCGAAATTGCCGCCACGGCACCTGCCGAGATTCAGCAGCAGATGCATGACAACATACAGTGGATCAAGGGCGCCAAGGAGAACCACCTGGTGGTGGGCAGCCAGGCCCGCATCCTCTATGCCGACTGCGAGGGCCGCACCAAGATTGCCGCCCGCTTCAATGAAGCCATCAAACGTGGCGAGATCAGTCCACCCATCGTATTGGGTCGTGACCACCACGACGTCAGCGGCACCGACAGCCCCTTCCGCGAGACCTCGAACATCTACGACGGCTCGAACCGCTGTGCCGATATGGCCGTGCAGAATGTCATCGGCGACTCGTTCCGCGGCGCCACATGGGTCTCCATCCACAACGGTGGCGGTGTAGGCTGGGGTGAAGTGATGAACGGTGGCTTCGGCATGGTGCTCGATGGCAGCGAGGCTTGCGACCGCCGTCTCCGCATGATGCTCCACTGGGACGTCAACAACGGCATCAGCCGCCGCAGCTGGGCCCGCAACGAAGGTGCCATGTTCGCCATCAAGCGCGCCATGGACATCTGCCCCGAGCTGAAGGTCACCATGCCCAACCTCGTGGACGACGACGTGCTGGAAGGACTCTTCTAGTACCCATAAAAGATACACACGGGAGGGGCGAAGCCATCTGGCTTCGCCCCTCTGTTTTTATAAGGTCGAAAACGCAAGATAAATCGTGCACGATCTATTTCTGACAGGGTCGGAACAGGGCCGTGTCAAGACCGTGTTTTGTCCGACTGCGGTCGGAGTTGACTCGGAGTTGAGTCGGACTTGTGTCGGAGTTGTTACGGAGTTGATGGCTGGTTGGTGTTGATTTTCATGGATTTATGTATATGGCTTCAGTTGGGTAGGTGGTTTGAGAGTATGTAAGTATACTGGTTATCAGCTGGTTGTAGTGTTTTGGGCGGTTGGGGCGTTGTTGGACGATGCCGAGGGGAAAGAGGGCGGACGGAAGGGGTGGGGAAGGGGGTGCGCAGAGCAATTAGGTCGTGCACGATGTAATATTTTAGGGGTATCGGTATGCAATCAGGTTTTTTTGTGTATCTTTGCATTTGCAAGATATGTGTAGGAATAGGAACAATGGTATGAAAATCAGCCAGATGGCTGCACTTTCGGTGTGTCCGGCGGTGCTGATGCTGTTGCTGTTTCTGCTGACGGCCGGCACGGCTGTGGCGCAGGGGCAGGGCAGAGGCCGTTCGTGGAAGCGTGGTGCACTGCGGGTTGAGGATTTCGGTTCGATGGTCGCCCTTGGCGACAAGTCGTCGAGCCACCTCGAGTATGCCATCACATACAGCCTCGGAGGCAACGACGAGGGTGCCCATACCTACATCTATTGCCGCCCGTCGGCCGTGATGTACCCCGCGGCTTCGTGGATGGCCGAGGGACATCGGACAGAACAGGAACTGACTTACAATCAGGCTATATTCGACTTGGTCGAGGTGCATCGCCGCCAGTTGATGCGGCAAGCATTCGTGGCGAAGAAGCATTCGCAGTATGACTTGCTGTTGGCCAATGAGATGCAGCAGTTGAACCGCGAGGTGAGTGTGCTGCAGGTGGCCACCGACTACGGGCGTGACAGTGTGACGCTGGAGCGCATCCGCCTGACCAACCGCCAGTGGCTCAACGACAACCCCGGCGGACGGCCGGTGTTTGAGCCCCGGCGCTACTGGTGGATCCTTGGCATGGAGTTTGGCGTCGACCTTTCGACGGGTTTCATTTCGGAGGTCGTCACCCCCTCGATTGGTTCCTCGGGTTTCTTCTATGGCCTCGGCTGGAACCGTCACGGACTCTATTTCCGTCTTGTCAACTCGGATGTCCTCTCTCGCGATTCGGTGATGAGTTACACCGGCGAGATGTTGCGCGAACCGCTGGTGCGCGTCGATGCCCAGGTGTTAGGTTACGGCTACACCCTCATCGACCGCACAAGCTACAGCATCACTCCCTATGTTGCCATCGGCACTACGAGTCTCGAATGGTATATGGGCGACAGCTATACGCTGGGTGTCATGGGATTATACCATTTCCACCACTGGCACAGCATCAAGGACGGTGCCAAGGGTAAGGCGCGGTGCTTCACGCCCTCGGCCATGGCTAACCTCTTCGTCAGCTACTCCGACTTCGGCAATGGCGACCACGGCCTCACCTTCGGCCTCCATCTGGGGCTGACATTCAAGTCGCGGCGCGAATATGTAACATGGCAGACTACAGAATAATCAAAACCATACAGTTATGACTAATGTTCCTTTTAAGAAAAACATGATTCAGGGCGGTGCCATCGTGCTGGCGGCCCTGGTGCTGGGCATCTTTATGGTATGCACCGTGAAGACGCTGAAATCCTACGACGACACCGTCAAGGTGCGTGGCCTCTGCGAGAAAGAGGTGCCCGCCGACCGCGTGGTGTGGCGCATCAGCTACACCGAGAAGAGCAACGATCTTGCCGACCTGCGCAACACCATCCATCGCAATAACGATGTGATAGTGAAGAAACTGCTCGAGGCAGGTTTCACCGAAGACGAGGTGAAGGTGGGCAATGCCAGCTACAATGACCGCTACACCTACGCCAACAACACCGCGTTGATCACCTTCCGCTACAATGCCGACCAGACGGTCACGGTCTTCACCAAGAACCTTGACCTGGTGCGCAAGCTTCAGCAGTCGCTCGAGACCGACCTGGTGAACCAGAACATCCTTGCCAGCAGCTGGGCCGACTACCAGTTCCTGGGCCTCAATGACATCAAGCCCTCGATGATTGCCGAGAGCCTTGAGAACGCCCGTACCGCCGCCGATGAGTTTGCCAAGAACAGCCATAGCCGGATCGGCAAGATGCGCACTGCCTCGCAGGGCTACTTCGAGGTGGAAGACCTCGACGAGAACACACCCCAGGTGAAGAAGGTACGCGTGGTGACGACGGTGGAATACTATTTGAAATAATCAGATGGTGGGTGGTTGGTGGTGGATGATAGTCACTGCCAGCCACCCGCTGTGAAACCAGGGGTCCTTGCCAACCCCCTTTAACAAAACAAGAACCATGGACAAGAGGAAAGACTCTGTCATCATCTATTCAGGAGGGCTCGACTCGACGACCCTCCTCTATGAGGAGCGGGAGCGCATTGCGCTGGCCGTCACCTTCGACTACGGCAGCAACCATGCCGCACGCGAGACGGCGTGTGCCCGCCACCATTGTGAGCAGTTGGGCATTGAACATCTGGTCATCCCGCTGTCGTTCATAGGGCGTTATTTCCAGTCATCGCTGCTCAGCGGTGCCGATGCCATCCCCGAAGGCAACTACGACGACACGAACATGAAGAGCACTGTGGTGCCGTTCCGCAACGGCATCATGCTCAGTGTGGCCTGTGGACTGGCCGAAAGCCGTGGCCTGCAGCGAGTGCTGATAGCCAACCACGGCGGCGATCATGCCATCTATCCCGACTGCAGGCCCGGGTTTGTCGACGCCATGGACGGCGCTATGCAGGCCGGTACCTACGACGGTGTCAGGCTTGCCGCCCCCTACACCCACCTCAGCAAGGCCGACCTCGTGCGCCGTGGCGCAGCATTGGGCATCGACTACAGCCAGACCTACTCCTGCTATCGCGGCGGTGAGCACCACTGTGGCACTTGCGGTACCTGCCGCGAGCGCCAAGAGGCCTTCCGCCAGGCCGGTGTACCCGACCCCACACAGTACGAATAATAAAAAGAAAGATAGGAATGTATTACGTCAAAAAGACTTTCGAAGTGGCAGGTGCCCACCGGTTGGAGCTCGACTACCCCAGCAAGTGCACCCAGTTGCATGGCCACAACTGGCAGATAACCATCTACTGCCGCGCCCGCGAGCTGGACAGTAACGGGATGGTAGTCGACTTTGCCAGCATCAAACGCTCGGTGGCCGACCGCCTCGACCATCAGGTAATCAACGACGTCATCGGCTGCAACCCCACGGCCGAGAACATGGCACGCTGGTGCCAGCAGCAGGTCCCCAACTGCTACCGTGTCGACGTGCAGGAGACCGCCGGCAATGTGGCAACCTACGAAGTGGACGAGTGATGCGCGTCAACGAGATATTCTACTCCCTGCAAGGCGAGGGATGCCAGAGCGGCACTCCTGCCGTCTTCGTGCGCCTGAGCGGCTGCAATCTCCGCTGCCCCTTCTGTGACACGCACCATGACGAAGGAGTCGAGATGGATGACGCCGCCATCGTCAGGGCCATCGAGGCCTGGCCGGCCTCCCTGGTCGTGGTCACCGGTGGCGAACCCGCCCTGCAGCTGACCGCAACGCTGGTCGACGCCATCCACCGCGCCGGCCGCCGTGTGGCGGTCGAGACCAACGGCACCCTGCCCCTGCCCCCCAATGTCGACTGGGTGACCCTCTCACCCAAAGACCCATGGCTCGGGCCCCAGGCCACCCCCGTCCTGCGGCAGGCCGACGAGCTGAAGCTACTCTTCGACGGTGTCCATACCCCCGACCCCTACCGCCACATCGTTGTCGGCCACCGTTGCCTCCAACCCGTCGACACCGGCGACCCCGTACGCAACGCACAAATCACCGCCGCCACCGTCCAGTACGTCAAACAGCATCCCGAGTGGCGACTCTCCCTACAGATACACAAGATATTAAACATACAGTAATCATGAACCGCGAACAAGACAACCTGCAGGCCTTGGGCCACAGCAGCCCCATCCCTGACACCTATGCCCCCGAGGTCCTTGAAGCCTTCGACAACCGACACCCCGAGCGCGACTACTGGGTGCAGCTCAACTGCCCCGAGTTCACCACCCTCTGCCCCATCACCGGACAGCCCGACTTCGCCGAACTCCGCATCCTCTACATCCCCGACCGCCGCATGGTCGAGAGCAAGAGCCTTAAGCTCTACCTCTTCTCCTTCCGCAACCACGGCGACTTCCACGAGGACTGCATCAACACCATCCTCGACGACCTCGTGCAGCTCATGGACCCGCGCTACATCGAGGTGCTCGGGCTCTTCGTGCCCCGCGGAGGCATCAGCATCCACCCCTACGCCAACTACGGCCGTCCGGGCACCCGATACGAGCAGCTCGCCGCCCAGCGCATGGACACCTACCAACCCTGAACGCCTCGCCGAGGCGTTTTTTTTTGACCTTTTTTCACCCTCCATGTAAGAAATCGACCCTTTGGGGGGGTATTATATAAGTAGAATGGGCAGACTAGACACCATCGAGAACGCCGAACGACGGTTCGACCGGCTGATCAAGCACCACCGGAGGTTGATACGCAATCTCTGCTGGACACGGTCGGTACACGACGTGGCCCTCTGCGCCGACCTGGTGCAACACTGCTACCTCGCCCTGTGGCAGCACCTGGACGACCTGCAGCCCGACGCCACGCGATGGCAGGAAACCTCGTGGGTTTTCTGGCGCTGCCGCCACGTCATCTCGCACCGTGCCGCCCACCGCCGCCCCGACATGCCGCCCCTCGACCCCTCGATGGCCGACAGCCTGGCCGTCGACACCACCGACGACGACATCCGTGAGACCCTCGAAGAACTGGCCGTCGACCTCAACGAGCGCGAACACCGCTACCTCCAGCTCAACAACGAGGGCTACACCGCCGCCGAAATCGCCCAGGCGATGCAGCTCACACCCAACGCCGTCTACGTCATGCGCAACCGCATCATCCAGAAAATGAGAGACACCTACCAGCGAACCCAAAACCACATACAGCCATGAAAAACGAAGACATAGACCAGATGCTTGCCGCCGCCGCCGCCCGGGGCCGTGTGCTGCGCCGGGCCCGGCGCGACAACGACGCCCTGCCCGCCCTCATGCGCCGCCGCGCCAACGCTACCAGCGCCCTCTTCATCCTCGCCGCGGCCCTGGCCGCCGTGGTCTGGATGCCCGACCTGCCCGTCGGGAGCATCGACACCACCCACGGCTACTCCTCCCTCGCGGCCTACCGCACCGCCGTACAAATAGTCAACGTCGTATGAAACGCCTGGTCATCACCCTCCTGTTTGCCCTGCTCGGTGTGGGGGGCGTGGCGCTGGTCAAGTACCACGCCGTCCTCTTCCCCAGTGCCGACACCAGTGAGGTCTACCGCCGATACCGCGACTTCCCGGGGGTCGACGCCGCCTTCATCCGCCAGATGCCCATCAACGACACCCTGCGGGTCGACATGACCCTCCTCCAGGCCCGCGACAGCCTCGCCTTCGCCAACCTCCTCCGCGACATGGGCAAGAGCGAGGAATATATCGGCGATATGACGACATTGAGGGCCTTATATGAAAAGAAGGGAAAGGATGATATTAGGTTCTCGGGAGAATGCCCCAAGGGCCACCCTGGATTATTGCCCGATCCCGACCCAGCCAACAACGAGGTGGCATCCTTCTTTCCAGTCCGGTTGGTTGTGGCTGTCTTCCATACCCACAACGAAGCGGAATCGAAGATTGTATTTCATAAGAGTATATTTTGTGAAATAGATATAAATAAACACAACTAAAAAAGTAAAACAATGAAAAAGCATGTTATTATTATCAGCATGTTAACCTTAATGGCTAGCAACGCTATGGCGCAAGTAAATCCATCTGTCAGTTTCCACAATGCAGAAACCACTACCACCCTGCAGGACAGAGAGATTGTAACCTTCACCACTTATAATCAGCAGGAAGCAATAGCATGGGCTGCGATGATGAGCAAAAACGGTTATAATGTAGTAATAGAACAAAATCCGCGAACAGGTATCTATACCTGCACGGCCGTTAGATAAGTAATATAAAATAACACAAAGTAAATAATATGCGATTCATTGTACAGAGCTCCGCACAAAATCAAAGCGCCGTTTTGTAGCAGGGGCGAGGAAAAAAAGAGAGGGTGCCACCGGCAGAATGGAATAAGAGACTGAAACACATTACCATCCCGCCCCTTGCAGGCACCCCAGGCGTAGCACCAAGCGGCACTACAATGACAATAACGTGCCAGAGGAGAAATTATTTTACAAGTAAAAAAATAACAAAATGAAAAAACGTACAATACTTATCATATCCGCCGTCGCTGTACTGGCAGCAGCCATAGGAATCACCATAGCCTGCACCACCGAGGCGTCCCATCAGGCCACAAACGAACAACCCGCCGCCAATCAAACCAAACTCAACCCCAACGCAGTACAGCTGGCGACACTCACCTACCAATACTGGTGGTTGAGCAACAACGCCTTTGATCAAAACCCGTCAGGGTTTATGGCAGCCTGCTATACCGAGGATATCGATTATTTGAACACCTTTATAGGCTTCGATTCCAGGCTCATGGACGACTGGGAGACATATCTTGACAATGAGGCGCTGACGGCGTATCCGTTGTCCAGCAACCCCAATCTGAGCGGCATCTGTCCGACCTGTCAGTCCAATTTGCTGTCCAATTATGGCGCCAAAATAGCGTCGATCAATGCGATGCTTCCCGATATCGAGGACATGGGCGACACCATATCCCCGTCAAAAATCCTCCCCTACATGGATTCCTGTCTTGCTCTGTGCCAGTATCAATTATATTATCAAAATGAATACAGATTGGATTGTTATCTCAACTGTATAATGTCACGGTTGGAGAGGCACTATAACTCCATACTGTACGACATGGAACCGTGATACAATCCATGGCGGGGGACGGGCAATTTATCCATTATAACCAATTTTCTCATAACTATAGCCCGTTACCCCGCCTTTTTTTTCGACCGACAGGAAAAGCATAATCCAACCCCCTCCCCGCCCGCCGCCCCGGGGAGGGAAAGAGGCACCGAAAGCCATGCAACGCACTGAGTATCACCACGGTTATAGTATAACGGACACCTAACTGCCTCAAAGTCAGCATCAACACCGTATCAACTCCGACACAACTCCGTATCAACTCCGACTGTTGTCCGCTTTTTGTCGGACAAAGCACGGAGGAGATACGGGGGGAGTTAGGAGTTTATTTTAGGAGTTAAAGGAGTTAGAGGGAGTTAAAAGGAGTTAAAGGAGGTTCGATTTAGTAGTTAAGGAGTTAAGAAGTTAAGTAGTTAAGACAAATGTATTTAGGAGTTAGAGGAGTTAGAAGGAGTTAAAGGGAGTTTATTTTTAGGAGTTAAAGGAGTTAGGGGGAGTTAAATGGAGTTAAAAGAGTTTTTTTTTGACGCGGCGGGCCGCGTCGGCATTTCGTTGAATTATTGGTATGTATGGGTTGGCGACGCGGCAGCCGCGTCGCTATAGTTGCATTTGTCTTAACTACTTAACTATTTAACTCCTAAATACCAACTCCTAATTGCATTTGTCTTAACTACTTAACTTCTTAACTCCTTAACTCCTAAATCTTAGCTCCTTAACTACTGAATCATAACTCCTCTAACTCCCTTTAACTCTTTTAACTTCCCTTAACTCCCTTTAACTCCTTTAACTCCCTCTAACTCCTTTTAACTCCCTCTAACTCCTTTTAACTCCCTCTAACTCCTTTTAACTCCCTCTAACTCCTTCTAACTCCCCTTAACTCCCTTTAACTCCTCCTCAACTAGCTGTGATGAAACTTTTTTTTGCTGTTTCGGAAAAAAGTTGTAATTTCGTACTTTAAACCGACCCGTTGAAAGGGCCCCTTGAGGGGTTGCAACGAGTTGATTATGATATTGGTAGACTGTATAGAATAAAAAGAAATATATATATGAAAACGCTGAAAAAAGGTCTCATAATGCTTGTTGCGGCCCTGTCGATGGCCACCGGAGCGCAGGCTCAGAAGAGCATAGCGCAGAAGGCCGACGACCTGTTCGACCAGAACCGTTTTGTGGAAGCCCTCGACCAGTACACGAAGGCTTACGAGCGGGTGAAGGACAACCGCGCCGAGAAGAGCCGTCTGTACTTCCAGATGGCCGAGTGCTACCGTATGATGTACGACTATCCGCGGGCGGAGCGCATCTACAAGCGGCTGGCTGGCGACGGCTATGCCAACACGGAGCGCAAGCTGTACTTCAACCTGGCCGAGATGTGCCGTTTCGAGGAGAAGTTCGACGAGGCCGAGGAGTTCTACACCAAGTACTTGGAGATGGAGCCGTCGGACAGCTACGCCGTCAAGCGCAAGCAGTCGCTGATCTATGCCAACCAGCTGTCGCTGAACCGCACGCGCCACGAGATAGAGAAGATGGAGGCGTGGAGCAGCGACTACAACGACTGGGCGCCCCGTTTTGTGGGCGAGGATACCACAAAGTTGATTTTCACCACGTCGCGCTTTGCCGAGGGCGAAGGTTTGGGTTCCGACCCGTGGACCAACCAGGCCTTCTCGGACCTCTACTATGTGTTCCAGGACCGTAACGGCCGGTGGACAAGCACGCCGGAGCCCTTCGACAAGTCGGGCCGGGTGAACACGGCTGTCAACGAAGGCGAGCCCTGTTTCTCGCCCGACGGCAACACCATCTACTTCACGCGGTGCGACATCCGTGAGAAGGAGACGCTGGGCTGCCGCATCTACGTGGCCTCGCGTACCCCGGCCGAGCCCGAGGGCAAAAAGAAGAAGACCCCTGCCAAGAAGACGCCCGCCAAGGGTGCCCAGGGCAAGAAGGGCGACAGTAAGGAGGATGCTGCCAAGGTGACGCCGGCCGGCGAATGGAGCGACCCGGTGATGCTGGTGCTCGGCGACTCGGCCTACAACTACCTCTACCCGGCCGTCAGCAGCGACGGGCTGACGCTCTATTTCACCTCCGACATGCCGGGCGGTTTCGGTGAGTACGACATCTGGAAGGCCACCCGTCGGTCGACGGCCGACGACTTCGGGCGTCCGGTCAACCTGAGTTCGATCATCAACACGCCGGGCCGCGAGGTGATGCCGTTGCTGCGCACCGACTCGTTGCTCTACTTCTCGTCCGACGGCCATCCCGGCGTCGGCGGCCAGGACCTCTTCGTGGCACGCCTGCAGTCGAACGGCAAGTTCGCCTTCCCCGAGAATATGGGTGTGCCCATCAACTCGTCGTACGACGAGATGTCGATAGTCTTCTATCCCGAGGTGGCCAAGGGCGCCAACCTGCTCGAGCGTGGCTACTTCTCGTCGAACCGCCCCTTCGCCGACCCCCACAACCGCCGTATCGCCAACCAGAACAAGGGCAAGACGGCCCCGATCAACGATGACCTCTACTACTTCGAGCTGCCGGGTCTGAACTACTCGATCGAGGGCACGGTGCGCGACGAGAAGTCGATGCAGCTGATGCAGGATGTGCGTGTGAAGCTGGTGGGTTCGGACGGCACCGAGAAGGAGGTGCGTACCGACAAGCGGGGCCACTACAAGTTCGACAGCACGGTGGTGCGTCGCGACGTGGTCTACAAGCTCTACCTGTCGAAGAAGAACTACTACAGCATCGAGGGTTCGGAAAGCACCAAGGGCTACACCACCAACAAGTATATCAAGCATGACTTCCGTATGGATCCGGTGCCGCGTACGCCGGTCATCCTGCCCGAGATACGTTTCGACCTGGCCCGTACCGAGCTCAAGGGTGAGTTTATGGATTCGCTGATGGACCTGCTGATCATCATGGAGAACAACCCGGGCCTGGTGGTGGAGATACGTGCGCATACCGACTGCCAGCCCTATGTGGGCCTGACCAACGACACGCTGTCGCAGCGTCGTGCGCAGACGGTGGTGGACTATCTGGTCAACCGTGGCATCGAGCGTGAGCGTCTGGTGGCCAAGGGCTATTCCGACCGCGTGCCGCGAGTGCTCGACGAGGATGTCACCGTCAACCTGAACAATCAGAACTACACCTTCCTGAAGGGCACCGTCATGGAGTGCGACTACATAGCCACCCTCAGCGGTGACCGTCAGCAGGCGGCCCATTCGCTCAACAGGCGCATCGAGTTCCTGGTGCTCAGGGACGACTATGTGTCACGGCGTGAGATAGAGAATATCGCCAAGACCGACTACGACGGCAAGGTGGTGGATCTGGTCGACAACAACGAGCTGGAGGATCTGGACCGTGTGCAGCAGCCCACCATCGTGCATGACGAGAGCACCATCCCCGTCACGATGGTCAACTCGACCCGTGGCGAGATCACCTGTATCGTCAATAGCGCCATGCAGATGCCCATGCTCATCGACGAACGCTACCAGGAGCCTATCGCCATCTCGTGGGAGGAGGCGATGAATCTGCTCTATCAGCAGCGTATCACCAAGGAGGACTTCCCGCTGCGTGACGAGAGCTTCGACCCCGAAGGCAATATCGTGGATCGCACTACGCTTGTCTTTAAAGAGATGCAGATCGGTGAACAGCGTCGGAACAACGTCGAGGTGGTGGTCTTGAAGGGTATCGACTACAAGTTCATCATCAACCGTACGGGCCTGCGCCAGTTCGGAGAATACGAGTTCGACAAGCAGCGAGCCAAGCTCATCTTCCTTGATGAGTAGTCCACTCATCACTATCTTGGGCCCCACGGCGACGGGCAAGACAGCCCTGGCGGCCGAGGTTGCCTACCGACTGGGGGGCGAGGTGATCAGTGCCGACTCGCGTCAGGTGTTCCGTGGCATGGATCTCGGCACCGGCAAGGACCTGGCCGACTACGACCTCCATGGCGTGAACATACCCTACCACCTCATCGATATCTGTGACCCTGCCGAGGAATACTCCGCCTATCGTTTTGTCAACGACTTCAAGCGAGCCTACGAAGACATCACCGTTCGCGGCCGTCAGCCCATCCTCTGTGGTGGTACGGGCCTCTATATCGATGCCGTTGTACGGAGGTATCACCTGAGCGACGCCCCTGTCGACCCCGCTTACCGCGCTACCCTCGAACCCTATACCGACGAGGAGCTCACCGCGCGGCTGGCCTCTTACGGACCGTTGCACAACCACACCGATACCGAGACCCGTGAACGACTGGTGCGAGCACTCGAGATACAGGAGTACGCCCTGTCGCACCCCTCGAGCTATACGAGGCTGCCTGCGATGGAGCACCATGTGTTTGGCACCCTGTTGCCAAGGCAGCAGGTCATCGACCGTATCGAACGCCGCCTGCGCCGCCGTCTGGACGAGGGCATGACCGCCGAGGTACAACGCCTGTTGGACCAGGGGGTGCCCGCCGAACGCTTGATGCGTTTCGGGCTGGAGTACCGCCACGTCACACGCTTTCTTCTGGGGCAGTGCTCGGAGGAGGAGATGTTCCGTGACCTCTTCACCGACATACGGCGTTTCGCCAAACGCCAGATGACCTGGTTCCGCCGTATGGAACGCAACGGAGTGGCCATCCATTGGATCGATGCCGGCAGTCCGGTCGACGCCCAGGCCACCGAACTCATCGATGCTTTAAATACCTAATATTATATATATCACCAATAATGGTGATAGCCCGGATGCATGGTTTTTCGTAACTTTGCAGTCAAAAACTAATACATACTAATCATGCTACTGTCTGAATTACAAACAGGAGAACGCGGAGTGGTGGTGCGTGTGGCGGGCCACGGCGCCTTCCGCAAGCGCATCATAGAGATGGGTTTCATCAAGGGAGTCACCGTCGAGGCCATCCTCAACGCACCGTTGAACGACCCCATCAAGTACCGTATCATGAATTTCGAGGTGTCGCTGCGCCGTGCTGATGCCATGAAGGTGGAGATAGTGAGTGAGCGTGAGGCCGAGCAGGAGATTGTCAACCACGACGATTACACACCCCTGGACGCCCCCGAAAACGACGCCATGCACCACATCGCCGAGGAACGCGGCAGGACTATCAATGTGGCCCTGGTTGGCAACCCCAACTGTGGCAAGACCAGCATCTTCAATATCGCCGCCCATGCCCACGAGCGTGTGGGCAACTACAGCGGCGTCACCGTCGACGAGAAGGTGGGTACCTTCGAACATGGCGGCTACACATTCAACCTCATCGACCTGCCCGGCACCTACTCGCTCAGCGCCTACTCGCCCGAAGAGCTTTACGTGCGCAAGCACATCATCGAGAAGAACCCCGACATCATCCTCAACGTGGTCGACGGTTCGAACCTCGAACGCAACCTTTACCTCACCACCCAGCTCATCGACATGGACATCACGATGGTGATGGCCTTGAACATGTACGACGAGTTGCAGCGCAGTGGCGACCGGCTGGACATCGACCAGCTTGGAACACTGCTGGGTATGCCTGTCATTCCCACCACGGGTCGCAACGGCAAGGGCATCGACCTGCTGTTCGACAAGATCATCGAAGTCTTCGAAGGACGCGACACGAAGACACGACATATCCATGTTAACCACGGGCGTGAGCTGGAACGCGACATCACACGCTTGCGTACCGAGTTGTACGAACACGGCTTCAGCGACACCCTATCCACCCGTTTCCTCGCCATCAAGCTGCTGGAAAACGACCGGCAGTTCGAACAGTATGTCGTGGAGCGCGACCCCGACGGCAGCGTGCTGAAGATACGCGACCAGATCGCTGCCGAGTACATGAAAAGCAGTCGTCACACCGTTGACGATACCGAGCACATCCGCCAGGCCCACGACGGCGACCGACATGCCCACCAGGACATCGAAAGCGCCATCACCGACGCCAAGTATGCCTTCGTCCGCGGCGCCCTTGCCGAGTGCTATGAGAAAAACGAAAAGAGCACCCTGCACGCCCATACCGACAAGATCGATGCCATCGTCACCCACCGCTGGCTGGGTTACCCCGTCTTCCTGGTGGTGATGTTCATCACCTTCTTCT